>ODAJ012122640.1_pt1 | contig 10558 bp, 3 predicted proteins | sample 1539241 | NCBI WGS metagenome assembly ODAJ01 (sample SAMN02144231, study PRJEB22623) | gut metagenome | biome: sheep rumen | host: Ovis aries | place: New Zealand
TTTACGGCCCAGTACACAGCATCATAGTACCAGGCAGAGGGGTCGCTCACATCGCTGAATCTCGTCACGGCTCCGACATCCTGACCCGAATAATCATCCGTCATCTCCATTGCTTCAATCACTGCCTCATCTCCCTGCGGCTCGTCTGCATAGACCGTCATTTCCGCCGGTGTTATGAGCAGCGCTGCGGCGCAGCATACTGCCAGCATTCTTTTCAGGATATTCTTCTTCATGTTTCGGCACCTCCCTGATGTTTTTCTCCGTCGGGGCTCGATCTCTTAACGGGTCGAGCCCTGACGAATTCAGTATTGTGCTTTTATTATATCATTTTTTTGATCGTTTCGATATAAATTCCGTTATACTTTCCTCAGCTCCGCCACCTTCTTTAAAAATGTAACCATCATCGCCCTGTTGCAGGTTACATTCGGGCTGAAGGTCCCCTGACCGTAACCGGAGGTGATGCCGTTCTCGACCGCCCAGTCAACAGACTTCCTGAACCAGTCGGTTGCCTTCACATCCTTGAAGCTTGCGGATGTCGTCGGCTCCTTGTAGGTCCCGGCCGCCTTCGCGTAGTTCGCAAGGAAGGTCACGATCATCGCACGGTTGCAGATCGCGTTCGGCTGGAAAGTACCTGTCCCGTATCCGGAGGTGATCTTATTGGCGACCGCCCATTTCACCGCGTTGTAGTACCAGGCATTCTTCGAGACATCTGTGAATTCTTTCGCCTGCAGCTTGCTCACATCCGGCTTCCCGGCCAGGTTGTAGAGGAAGGTTACCGCCTGGGCGCGGGAGAGTTTGGCCATCGGCTGGAAGGTGCCTTCACCCATGCCAGCGGTGATGTTGTTTTCGACGGCCCAGTAGACGGAATCGTAGTACCAGTCACTTTCCTTTGCGACATCCTTAAAAAGAACCCTGATATTTACACTCGCCTGGACTTTACGATTTGGCACACGAGCTGTGAGCACTGCATTTCCCGGATTTAGCGCCTTTAGCTGTTCCGCTTCTGCATATGCAACGGATTCATCCGAAGAACTCCACAAAACCGTTTTTTCATCCGTAGTATGAGCCGGCGTATATGTGACGGCAGGCAGAGGACGCTCCGTCCCGTAAATCATCGTTATGTCAGTCTCTTCAAGGGATATGGAGCGAATTGATGCGTCTTCAATTGTGAATCTCTTTGTCACCGTCCCCATATACCTGCCCTTGCCGGTAATTGTCACGGTACCCTCAGGCTGAACAATATTCTTACCGTAGGAAACGGTGTAATCCGTCCCTAATTGCAGAGTTTGTGAGCCATCCTTCACGGTGACTCCCGGCTTCTTTGCCTTCCCGTCATAATAATAATGTGTTTTGTCCAATGTAATTACACATCCGGATAAATCCGTACGTCCTTCTGTAACTGTCAATTTATAGCTGGCCTTTCCGGAGTTATAATTACTTCCTTCCGGCGCTGAAGCTGTAATTGTCGCCGAACCCGTTCCGCGGATTGTCACAAGCCCGCTTCCACTGTCTACTTCGGCAACTTTAACGTCACTGGATTTGTATTTGACTGCAGCATCCGTGGATTTTGTCAGCGTATTCGTAAAGGCTTTATCCAGATTTGTTTTTGTTATGCTTTTCTTTTGGAATTTAAGCTGTGCGGAAGCTTTTTTTATGGAAAATGAAAGTGTGCTCTCACCCATATAACTTCCCTTGCCGGTGATATGTACACTCGCAGTCCCGGCATTTAAATTGTCAGAATACACTGCACTGTAATCAGCATCCTTTTCCAAGGCTATACCGTTATTTTCAATGAATACTAAAGGATTCTTTTGGTTTCCATCATAAGTGTACTCTGTTTGTTCAAGCGTAATTGCAAGACCTGCAATATCCGTTCGACCTTCCTTTACTGTTAAGATATAGCTGGCCTTCCCGGAGTTATAGTTATCTGTTTCCGGAACCATGGCCGTGATTGTCACAGTACCTGTGCCCAGAATCGATACAACACCGCTTTTACTGTTTATTTTTGCAACCTTGGTGTTACTGGATTTATAAGTTACATCTGCATCCGTACTCTTTGACAGTGTATTTGCAAAACCTTTGTCCAGATTTGTCTTCGTGACACTGCTGTTTCGGAATTTAAGCTGTGCGGAGGCTTTCTTAATTGTAAATGTCAAAGACCTCTCCCCTGTATAAATTCCTTTACCACTGATCGTCACTTTTGCCGTCCCGGCGTTAATGTTATCCGTATAAGCAACACTGTAATCGCGGTCCTTTTCAAGTGAAGCATTTTTATAAGTCATTGTAACCGCTGGGTGCTTAGCTGTGCCATCGTATGTATAGTCCGTCGGCGAAATAGTGATGCTGCAGTTTGAAAGCTCCACATCTTCAATTGCATAGTGAATAGTTGCGTTTGACAACGAAGAGTTGCTGTCTCCGATAGAGATAGCCTGCCATTCACTTTTTGAGCCGGCATAGTAGACATCCGTTAAATTCGCGCATCCGTCAAATGCATAACTCTCAATTGCTGTTACCGACCGAGGTATTCTGATCGTTGTCAGTGTCTTAACATCTCCGATGGCATCGTTTGAAATCGTCGTAACATTGTCAGGTACTGTAAAATCCGTAATTCCGCAATTCGTCGGCACCTTGAGGATCTTTGTCATTTTTTTGTCATATAGGATTCCGTCAACTGATTTGAAGCACTGATTATTATCTGAGACTGAAAACTCTTTCAAACCCGAACAATAGGAGAAGGAATATCCGCCAATTGTTGAAAGACCGGAACCTATCGACACCTTTTCCAGCTTATCGCAATAATAAAATGCATATCGTCCAATCGATTGGACTGTATCCGATAATTCAACGGTCCGGGGAGAGTCAGACATCCGTCCCTCAGATGCTTTTCCTTGAATTGCAAAAGTATACGGTTCAATCGCTGTAATACCATCCTCAACAATTACAGTATTAACCTTTTCGAACAAGCCAAAACCTTTATTTGGGTTATAATACTCATTCCAGTTATAGTCTCCGTTCGGCTGCCGCACAGCAGCCATAGCCCCTGTTCCGGTAACTCTGACCGTGCCATTATTATAATAAGTCCATGTAGCCTGACTTCCGCACGTCCCTGAATCCACCATATATACATCAAGTACATTTATCGTAAATGACGTCTCCGCCGGCAAATAGTTCGAATTTCCACTGAAAGAGACCGTAATTGTCGCCGTTCCCGCTTTGTGTCCGTTTACACTTGCATTGCTGCCCCACAGTTCAACAGACGCTACGCTCGGATTGCTGGACCTGAATGTAATTCCTCCGAAACCGGCTGTCCTAATCGGAGTAGTTGTCTGTACTCCTATCTCACTTGTCCATGGTTCAGCCGATACTGTTTGTTCAATAGGGTTTATTTTAAAATCGACCTGTGCGCTGCCGGTATAGTCTCCTTGCCCGTCCACGGTGACCGTCGCCGTTCCTCCGTTTATATTGTTTTTATACGCTACAGTAAAATCAGTATCCTCGCGAAGTATACTACCCTGGAATTTAACTGTAACAGCTGGCTTTTTTTCGCTCCCGTCATAATCACATGCCGTTTCAGACAAAATGATTTCACAATTTCGAATATCTTTTCCAGGCTGAAAAATAATATTTGCATTCAGAAGACTATCGTTGCCTGACGCGATCGTGATTGTTTCCCATTGTTTTTTTATACCGCCATAATAGACATCAGTCAGTCTTTCACAATCTGCAAATGCGTTGGCGCAAATTTCAGATACCCCTATCGGCAGCGATACTTTTGTTAAACCCGAACATCCCTTGAACATACGGGCTCCCAATCTCGTGACCTTTTCAGGAATCGTAATTGATTCAAGGCTCGTGCAATCGTTAAAGACATCAGCACCAAATTCGATTGCTGTGTTTGGCAGTGTCACCTGTTCGAGTGATGTGCAGGATTTAAACGCCTCTTCTCCAATCGAAGTTACCGATTCAGGAATACTGATTTTCTTCAGAGATTCACAATTGATAAAAGATCTTTTCGGTATGCTTGTGACTGCTGAAGGAAGTTCAATCTCAACCAACCCATCACAGCCGCCAAACGCATACTTTGGCAGTTCTGTAGTCCACCCGTATTTAATGTTTGCATTACTGTTGAGCGGTCCTGCGGTCTTCAGATCCTCGCAGCCCTTAAACACAGATTCTTCTATGTATATAATACTTTCCGGCAGGACTACATCTTTCAATTTCGTGCAATTGAAAAACGCTCCCGCTCTTAGTTCTTTCACTCCGTTTGAGATAACAGCCTTTGTAAGGCTGGAGCAACTGTCAAATGCTGAAATGCCTATCTCCTGTACAGCGCCCGGGATTACTACAGATTCCAGCGAACTGCACCTGTAGAATGCACCCTGCCCTATAGATGTCAGCTTTTCCGGTAAATCAACACTCCTCAATGCAATACAGTAATTAAACGCATTTGGTTTGATATCGGTCACGCTTTCAGGAAGATATGCATCCAATAGTTGAATGCATCCAAAAAAAGCATTTTCACCAATCTCTGTTATCGTATCCGGCAAGCTCATTGTTGTCAAAAAATGACATTCAGAAAATGCCCGATCAGCAACATTCGTAATTCCGGGCGCAATCGATACAGCTCTAATCTCCTCTTTATATTCATTCCACGTCACATTTCCGGAATCAAATTTCATTATGCCTTGACCGGAAATCGTGAGTTTTCCGTTTTCGGACAATTCCCATTTAGCTTTTTCTCCGCACGTTCCATATGCCTTTATCCCCGAAGCAGCTGCTTGCTGAGGTGACTCTGCGAGCTCTGTTTGCTCCTGTACGTCAGCCGCAAGCACCGGTATCCCTGGCAGTGCCATAAGCAGCGCCGCCGCACAACCTGCAGTCAAAATCTTTCTCCAGGATTTTTTCATTTCTCCGCCCTCCCTGATGTTTTTTTAATATTATCGATATCATAATTATACCTATTTCTACATTGCTTCTGTATATCCTTCACCATCTTTTCCTTGTACACTTTCCTGTACACTTATTCCCCTTCTCAATCGAAATTAAAGGCTCTGACCAAACTGATCAGAGCCTTTATTCTAACCATGTAAGTTTTTTACAATGCAGCCACTTTCCTTAAGAAAGTAACCATCATCGCCCTGTTGCAGGTCACATTCGGGCTGAATGTCCCCTGTCCGTAACCGGAGGTGATGCCGTTCTCGACCGCCCAGTCAACAGACTTCTTGAACCAGTCGGTTGCCTTCACATCCTTGAAACTTGCGGATGCCGTCGGCTCCTTGTAGGTTCCGGCCGCCTTCGCATAGTTCGCCAGGAATGTCACGGTCATCGCCCTCGTGCAAGATTCGTTGGGCTTAAAAGTACCTGTTCCATGACCTGATGTGATTTTGTTCGCAACTGCCCATCTAACCGCATTATAATACCATGCGGTTTTTGAAACATCCGAGAAATTTGCCTCTTCCAGATTGCTAACGTCCGGTTTACCGGCAAGATTATAGAGGAAAGTTACTGCCTGCGCACGGGAGAGGGTTGCCATAGGCTGGAAAGTATCATTTCCCATTCCGTTAGTTATTCCATTTTCCACCGCCCAGTAAACTGCATCATAGTACCACAGGTTCTTATCAGCAACGTCTTTGAATACAATCTTTTTCTTGATTGTAACTTTGCAGAGAGCCTTAAATCCACCGTCAGCTGTCGTGGCTGTGATATCCGCCGTACCTGCCTTGACCGCCTTCACCAGACCGTTCTTATCAACAGTCGCGACCTTCTGATTACTGCTCGTCCAGGTTACTGTTTTTGTTCCTGCATCAGCCGGCTTTACTGTTGCTGTGAGCTGCAGCGTATCACCTTCTGTAAGCGAGAAGCTTTCCTTGTCAAGGCTTACGCCGGAGACATTCGGCGCCTTGACCGTCAGCTTGCAGACCGCCGTGAAACCGCCATCAGCCGTCTTCACCGTGATGTTCGCAGTACCGACCTTGAGTGTCTTGATGTTACCCTTTGAGTCGACTGTTGCTACCTTCTTGTTGCTGCTCGTCCATGTCACGGACTTATTTGCTGCATCCGTCGGCTCCACTGTTGCTGTAAGCTTGCCGGTCTCGCCGCGCTTCAAGGTTAGCGTCTCCTTGTCAAGCTTAACGCCCGATACATTCGGAGCCTCGACCGTCAGCTTGCAGACCGCCGTGAAACCGCCATCAGCCGTCTTCACCGTGATGTTCGCAGTACCGACCTTGAGTGTCTTGATGTTGCCCTTAGAGTCGACCGTTGCAACCTTCTTGTTGCTGCTCGTCCACGTTACAGACTTATTGCCCGCATCCGCCGGTTCCACCGTTGCTGTCAGCTTTCCGGTCTCGCCTCGCTTCAGCGTCAGCGTCTCCTTGTCAAGCTTAACACCCGATACATTCGGAGCCTCGACCGTCAGCTTGCAGACCGCCGTGAAGCCGCCGTCTGCCGTCTTCACCGTAATATTCGCAGTACCGACCTTGAGCGTCTTGATGTTGCCCTTAGAATCGACCGTTGCAACCTTCTTGTTGCTGCTCGTCCACGTTACAGACTTATTGGCTGCATCCGCCGGTTCCACTGTTGCTGTCAGCTTACCGGTCTCGCCGCGCTTCAGCGTCAGCGTCTCCTTGTCAAGCTTAACTCCCGATACATTCGGAGCCTCGACCGTCAGCTTGCAGACCGCCGTGAAGCCGCCATCTGCCGTCTTCACCGTAATGTCCGCTGTGCCGACCTTGAGCGTCTTGATGTTTCCCTTAGAGTCGACCGTTGCAACCTTCTTGTTGCTGCTCGTCCACGTTACAGACTTATTGCCCGCATCTGTTGGTTTTACGGTTGCTGTAAGCTTGGCGCTCTCTCCACGCTTCAGAGTGAGTGTTGATTTGTCAAGTGTCACTCCGGAAACACTCGGTGCTGTTACAGTAACTTTACAAACCGCCTTAAGCCCGCCATCTTCCGTCGTCGCAGTAATAGTCGTCTCTCCGACTTTGATCGCCTTAATTGTTCCCTTCGCATCAACGGTTGCAATTTTCTTGTCAGCACTGCTCCACAGAACATTCTTATTCTTTGCAGTCTCCGGAAGAACAGTGGCTGTCAGTTTCACGCTCTTACCCTTTTTCACGGTGATTGTTTTTTTATTAAGCGTGATGCTCTCCGGAGTGGTCGACACATAGTGAACCTGAGCATTAAGAAGCGGATCATTGTCTACCGCGATATTGACTTTCGACCATTCTGCCTCAGTTCCGAGGAAATAAACATCTTTAAGGGCGGTGTCTGCACAGAATGCCCCTTGGTGAACCGTTGTCAGCACATTGCTGAATGTGACGGACGTAAGCTTCCCACAACCGTCAAACGCTCTCTTCTGAATCTTTTCGACACCTTCCAAAGAGAGTGATTCAAGATTCCCACAGCCAAAGAAAGCCTCAAAAGGAATGTATGTCACACCTTCCGGTATCGTTACATCTGTCAATGCAGAGCAATATGCAAATGAATGCTCATCAATTTTTGCAAGTGACTGCGGGAAGTCGACACTCGCAAGCGAGACATCATTCATAAATGCTTCCTTACCGATTTCCGTCAGGTTAGCCGGTAATTTCACATTCTTAAGCGCAAAGCAGGAGTGGAAGGCCGCCTCGGGAACCACCTGAAGCGAATCCGGCAGCGATACTTCCTCCAACACCTTACAGCCGGAGAAAGCTTCCCTTCCTAACGCTGTCAGATTCCCCGGTAAGCTTACAGATTTCAACGCAGTACAGTTTCTGAAAGCCCCATTTCCAATAGCTGAGACAGAATCAGGAATCGTCACATCCGTAACAGCTGACTCGGCAAATGCAGCTCCTGAAATCTCGGTGACTTTATAGCCATCGAGCTTCGCAGGGATATTCGCTTTCGCCCCACCGGTATAACCTATGATTGCTGCTGTCCCATCCTCTTTCACGATGTAACGATAAGCGCTGCTCTTCTTTTCTTCCGGCATTGCTCCTTTAAAATGGAAATCCGCCGAAAGGAGATCACTGTTGCTGCCCTTATCGATCTGGACTTTCTGATTCCATTCAGCCTCTGTCCCCTCGTAATATACATCCGAAATACCATTTGAATTCTGGAAAGCACCATAGTTAATCAAGGATAGATTGTTTTTAAAAGACAGTACACGGAGCCCAATACATTCTCCGAACGCTCTTTGACCTATCGATTCAAGCTGCTCCGGAAAATCGATCATGGTAAGGTAAGAGTTCCCTGCAAATGCACTCTCACCAATCGTTTTAAGACTGTCAGGAAGCTCCAGTGATTTAAGTGAAGTTCCCCAAAATGCTCCATTTCCAATGCTTGTCACAGTGTCGGGAATTTTGATACCGGTGAGTCCTTCTCCATAAATAAAAACGTTGTCCTTAATTGCAGTAACCGGATAACCATCTACCTGATCCGGAATTACAACATTACCTTTAAGAACGCCTTTAAAACCAATCAGTGATGCTTTTCCATCCTCTCTTTTTGCAAAAACCAATTCAACGCCGGATGTCTTATCCTTTACGCTGGTTGTTTCTGTATCTACTACAGAAATCTTCATTTCTTCCGTGAGAGTTTTTCCCTTCACGTCTGTCACAGTAATACGAATAATATCACCATTGATATAACTGCCGCCATACATCCAGTATTTAGGAGAGCTCTCATACGCGTCACTCACTTCGCCTTCGCAAATTCTCTCCCATTTATAAAATGCTCCTACTGCTGATGCGGTAGCATCTATTGTATAACCCTCATCTGTCTCAATTGTAACATCTCCAAGCTTATTTAAAAAGAACGGCTCATGATAGCGCTCAACAGTGAGCTCCCACAAAGAATAGTCAGTATCCTTGATCCTAATATAATATGTTTTTCCGGCTTCCATCTTGACAGAGGGGACACTCTCGCTCATTGCGCAAGTGGCCAGAAGATGCCAGCTGTCATCATATATTTCTCCATATGCATTCGAAGACATAGCGTATCTTCTATTGAGATAATATTCCCCAGACTCATGTGGCACAAATGAATACGCATCACCTGCATAAGCCTTCTCAAATACACCCTCTTTCAGATCGCCTTTGACCGGATAGGAACTAAATTCTTCAACATTGACAGTAATTCCGCATTCCGGCAATGTACTTTCTCCTGTATAATAAACCTCAAGGATATAGTCTTCACCGGCTTTCATTTGATGTCTGCAGCTCTTTTCTTCAGAGCTTTTGGCATAAACATCTTCAGTAATTCTTGTCGTCCAGTCATCTGCGGAATACAGACCCATATAAGGATAATGTATCGCATCATTGGCAGGGAATGTTACCGTTACCTCAGCGTCGAGATCCTGATTCGCATGTATCTTATAGTAAGCATTCTCACCAGATTTTATAATAGGTTCAATGCTTCCGGGAGCTGATATTTCAGCGTCAGGAGTCATTCTGAATATTTTCAAAGTAAAAGCTGTATCCTCGCCTGTGTCTTTTCCTGTCACAGTAATCGTATACGGACGGTTCTCTTGAAAATGATAATAACTGTTTCCGTTTTTGGGACCATAATCCCAAACATACCAGTCATTTTCATCGTAAATTGTTTTTATTACATTATCGCTTGTGACCACGAAATAGTATCCTGATGACTTCGGTACAAACGAATAACTGATCGTCTGATCTGGAGATATCGCCGCCGTAATCTCCTCATTCTCTTCTATCGTTTCCAGCCCATCATCTTCCGCAGAATTGTCAGAAACAGAATTATCTGATACTGAATTTCCTGATACAGATCTGCTCGAGAATAATGCAGCCGAGACTGTATCCTCAATGTTCTGTTCTTCTATCAGTTCAGTTTCTTCCCCGCTATAATCCGCATAAGCCTGGACCGGGAAAGAAACCGAAAGAACGGTTGCCATCAATAATGCTATATTTCTCTTTATGCTCTTCACTTTTCTCTCTCCAATTATGCCATTATTACTGGTTTTTCTCAAAATAGTGTCTTATTACTCCGGTGACTTCATATCCATTGTCGTATTGTTGTCAAATTTCTATCACCCTGCCCTGATCATCTTGCACTTACTGCCTCTCTTTTTCACTTCCAGCCTCCTCACTTTTATAGATTAGTGACACCTGCTTTTTAACCTGCAGATAGTATTTTGCCAACATCATTATAGTATTCGAAATATTTTTTCAAATATCTGTCAGCAAATTTTCCTTGTCCACTAAAGTGTAGACTCGATTTTTTCATACCTTGGGACAAAGCAAGGGGCTTGACCAGTCTCTGATCAAGCCCCTTGTTTTCTGTATTCTCTCTTATCTCTCTGCCAATTCTGCAACCTTCTTTAAGAAGGTAACCATCATCGCCCTGTTGCAGGTCACATTCGGGCTGAATGTCCCCTGGCCGTAACCGGAGGTGATACCGTTCTCGACCGCCCAGTCTACAGACTTCTTGAACCAGTCTTTTGCCTTCACGTCCTTGAAGCTTGCGAATGTCGTCGGCTCCTTGTAGGTCCCGGCCGCCTTCGCATAGTTCGCAAGGAACGTCACGATCATCGCTCGGTTGCAGGTCGCGTTCGGCT
>ODAJ012181596.1_pt1 | contig 10555 bp, 8 predicted proteins | sample 1539241 | NCBI WGS metagenome assembly ODAJ01 (sample SAMN02144231, study PRJEB22623) | gut metagenome | biome: sheep rumen | host: Ovis aries | place: New Zealand
AATCGGCAAGAGCGAATCCCGAGAGAATTTGTGTTCTGATGAAGGCAGTTTTTCGCAGGAATACTTTGTGTATTGCAAGAAAAAGTGACAAAATCAGGGCGCAAATTCTCCGGGAGGCGCCGAAGGCGATTTGATCAGCGTTTACACAGAATAGACTTCGCATTGCTTGAGGCAAGGCTTGATTGCCTTGCCTCAAGTTTTCAAAAAGCAAAAAGCGCTTCCGAGCGCGCCGCCGGGCGCGTTGGGAAGCTCTCTTTGATACGAAGACAGGGAGGAACCGCCGATGGATAAAAACGGAAAAACACGCAGAAGCGGCGTAAGCTATGCGAAATGGGGCTATCTTTTCATCCTGCCCTTTTTCATCGTCTATATCATCTTTACGCTGACGCCGCAGATCATGACCATCTACAACAGCTTCTTTGAAAACTACCGGGACGGTCTGACCCAGGTCGGGCCCAACTTCGTGGGACTGGAGAACTATGTGAAGCTCTTCACCCCGGACAAGAGCGGCACCATCGGCATGCTCAAATACTTCGGCAACACCATGATCCTGTGGGTCATGGGCGCGGTGCCCCAGATCATTGTGGCGCTGCTGCTGGCGGTGTTTTTCACCAGCTACCGGCTCAACATCAAGGGTCAGCAGTTTTTCAAGACGGTCATCTATATGCCGAACCTGATCATGGCGGCGGCCTTCTCCATGCTGTTCTTCACCCTCTTCTCCCCGGTGGGCCCGGTGAACCAGGTGCTGCAGGCCAACGGCCTCATCGAAAAGAGCATCGACTTTCTGTCGCTGAAGATCCCGGTGCGCTTGCTGATCTCGCTGATGAACTTCCTGATGTGGTTCGGCAACACCACCATCCTGCTGATGGCGGGCATCCAGGGCATCGATCAGAACATGTTCGAAGCCGCGGAGATCGACGGGGCAAACTCCCTGCAGGTCTTCTTCCGGGTGACCCTGCCTCTGCTTGCGCCGATCCTGGTCTACACGGTGATCACCGCCATGATCGGCGGCCTGCAGATGTTCGATGTGCCCCAGGTCCTTACCAACGGCAAGGGCACGCCCGACCGGGCCAGCATGACCATGGTCATGTACCTGAACAACTATCTCCAGACCAGCAAGAACTACGGCATGGCCGGCGCCGTGAGCGTGGTGCTGTTCATCGTCTCTTCGGTGCTCAGCCTCTTTGTGTACAACTCGCTGTCCAGGCAGTACAAGGATGCGCCGAGGAAGCGCAACCGGATCTGAGGGAGGGGAAGGACCGTGAAAAACGCAGAAAACACCAAGGGAAAGATCCTGCTGCTTGTCTCCCGCATCGTGGTTTATTTCATTCTGATCCTGCTGAGCGTGATGTGCCTGTTCAGCTTCTATATGCTCATCATCAACGCCACCCGCTCCAACGCCCAGCTCCAGGCCGGCTTCACCCTGCTGCCGAAGGACAACTTCCTGGCGAATCTGAGAAACGCCTGGACGGACGCCTCCATCAACATCCCCCGGGGCATGATCAACAGCTTCTTCATCGCCGCCTGCTCCGCCCTGCTGACCACCTACTTCTCCGCGCTGACCGCCTACGGCATCCACGCCTACCGCTTCAAGCTGCGGAAATTCGCCTTCTACTTCATCATGGCCGTCATGATGATCCCGCCCCAGGTCTCCGCCGTGGGCTTCATCCAGATGATGTACAAGCTGAAGCTGACCAACAGCTACATCCCCCTGATCCTGCCCAGCATCGCCGCGCCGGTGGTCTTCTTCTACATGAAGCAGTACCTGGAGAGCGTGCTGCCCATGGAGATGGTGGAGGCGGCCCGGATGGACGGCTCCAACGAGTTCATGACCTTCAACCGCATCGTGCTGCCCATCATGAAGCCCGCTCTGGCGGTGCAGATGATCTTCTCCTTCGTCTCCAGCTGGAACAACTACTTCATCCCCGCGCTGCTGCTGGACAAGGCAGAGCTGAAAACCGTGCCCATCATGATTGCCCAGCTGCGAAGCGCGGACTACTCCAAGTTCGACATGGGCAAGGTGTACATGTTCATCCTGCTGGCGATCCTGCCGGTGCTGGTGGTGTACATCATCCTGTCCAAGGCCATCATCAAGGGCGTCACCGCCGGCTCTGTCAAGGGCTGATGCATAACAGGCAAACGGCTCTCCCGCTGCGGAGAGCCGATTTGCGCAGAAAGGACGAGAAAGATGCTGAAAGAACGGGGCTTTTCCCGGGGCGTGAATCTGGGCGGCTGGCTGAGCCAGTGCGACTACAGCCCGGAGCGCCTGGACGGCTTTATCACCGAAGCGGACTTTGCCCGGATCGCCGCCTGGGGCTTCGACCATGTGCGTCTGCCGGTGGATTACAACGTGATCCAGCGGCCGGACGGCAGCATGCTGGAGGAGGGCCTGCGCCGGATCGACCGGGCCGTCGCCTGGGCGGAGGCGCATGGGCTGCGCCTGGTGCTGGACCTGCACAAGACCCAGGGCTTCTCCTTCGACGCCGGAGAGCGGGAGGAGGGCTTTTTCGAGAGCGCGGCGCAGCAGGAAAAGTTTTACGCCGTCTGGGAATGCTTCGCCGGGCGCTACGGCGCAAAGCCGGAGCGGGTGATGTTCGACCTGCTCAACGAGGTGACGGAGGAGCGCTATCTGGACGCCTGGAAGCGCATCAGCCGCGAGGCCGTGGGCCGCATCCGGCGCCTTGCCCCGGAGACACTGATCCTGCTGGGCAGCTGCGGCTGGAACAGCGCCCGGACCCTGCCGGCCCTGGACGCGCCCTATGATCCGGGCGTCGTCTACAACTTCCACTTTTACGAGCCCCACGCCTTCACCCATCAGGGCGCCTATTGGGAGGCGGCCTCCCGGGACGTGAGCGAGCGCATCGCCTATGCCGAGAGCGGCGCCTCAGAGGCGTACTTCGAGGACTTCCTGGCCCCGGCCCTGGAAAAGGCCCGGCAGGAGGGCTGTGAGCTCTACTGCGGCGAATACGGCGTGATCGACGTGGTGCCGCCTGCCGAGGCGGTGAAATGGTTCCGGGACCTGCACCGGGTCTTCCGGCGGCATGGGATCGCCCGCTGCCTCTGGAGCTATAAGGAGATGGACTTCGGCCTGTCTGACGCCCGCATGGACGGCGTAAGAGACGAGCTGCTGGAGCTGCTGTAAGCGGCGCGGCGGGGCTGGACCGGGCCGCCCGTTCGCCGCCCCTGCGGCGTTCCACCTGGCGCATCAATAACGCAAGAGCGCATTACCGTCGTCGAATGACGGCGAGTAAGTGCGCTCTTGCGTTTGCCCGTTTATGATTGTTTTCGCAGATGGTCTATGCGCTTGCCTCGGGATTCCCGCTTGCCTTGGCAAGATAGCGCCGAATTGCTTTTACCATCTTTTCGTTCTGGAAGTTCGCCTCAATTTCGTCCATATCCACGGTGCGCCCCGAAAGGATCCCCTGGATCAGCACCTCCGCATACAGCACCTCCCGGGTCATGGGATCTTTCAGGTAGGTCAAAAGGTCAATATTCATTTTTTCGTTGATCCCCTCGATCATGCCCACAAAAAAGGTGCAGTCCTCGCCGAAAAGCTTCCCGATGCTTTCCATATACTGAAAGCCCGTTGTAACGTCTTCAAGCCTCATGAGCCTCCGCTCGACGGCCGCGAGACTTCCTCCGTTGAGCAGCTTGTCTGCCGTCGTATTCAGGATATCGCACAAATCAAGGAGAATCCCGGTATCGGGAAGCGTATCCCCGTTCTCCCATTTTGAGACGGCCTGAAAAGAGATGTTCAGCTTCTCTGCCAGTTCCTTCTGCGTCATGCCGGCAGCCTTCCGTAAATGTTGGATATAGCGTCCGATTTTCAAAGTATCCATTGTGTGCTCCTTTGCCGTTCCTTGTTTTTGCGATTCCTGCGGCCGCGAAACCATGATACTGCAAGACAGGCAATTCGTAAATAACGAGATAATTGAGAAAATTCTACTTCCGGTAGAATCGGCCTTCCGGGCAAATCCATCCTTTACATAATACTAATATCTGATAGAAAGTAGACAAAGATTTGCGAGGCAGAATTGCGCCAGACGAGGCGGGCTCCGCAGAGCATAATGGAGATATATGGTCAAGGAGCCCAACGAAGGTTGGCACAATTCTGGCCGCAAAGATTGTCTTGTTTTAATGGATATTAGTATAAGATACCCCGGCGCGGTTCCGGCCGGAAGTCGGCAAAGCTTTCTGTCAGGTTTTAAGTACGGGACTGCTGCAAAATACGCGCATAGCCCAGTCACCACCGTAGGGGAGGGGCTCGCCCCCTCCCGGCAGCACGGAGGATTGTCTGGAGAAAATGTTCGGCGAATTCGCAGATTGTACGAATTCGCCGAACATTTCTTTGCTATACGATCGCCGGGAGGGCACAAGGCCCTCCCCTACGATACAACCAGGGTTTTCGCATCTGTTTCGCATTTTGCAATGCGCACGTTTTCGTTTTTGCGGGGCCGCTCAGCCCTTGACGGCGCCGGCGGTCACGCCCTCCACATAGTACTTCTGCAGGAACATGAAGAGCGTCACGATGGGGATGGCGACCACGACGCAGCCTGCGGCGAACTGGGTGAAGAGGTTGGTGTCCGGATGGGTGCCGAACAGCAGGGAATACAGGCCCACGGAGACGGTCCAGTAGGGCGCGTTGTCCGCGCCGATGATGACCTTCGCGAAGATGAAGTCCATCCAGGGACCGGTAAAGCTCATCAGCGCCTGATAGATGATGATGGGCTTTGCCAGGGGGATGATGATCTGCTTGAAGATCTTGAAGTTGGTGCAGCCGTCCAGCTTGGCCGATTCCACCAGGGCGTTGGGGATGACGTCAAAGAAGCCCTTGGCGATCTGGAAGCCAAGCCCGGCGCCCGCGCTGTAGGCCAGGACCAGACCGATCACGGAATACTCCGGATGGGTGGGATTGCCGGTGAGCCCGATGGACTTGAGCAGGAAGTAGATGGCGATCATGCTCATAAAGCCCGGGAACAGGCCCAGGATCATGGAGATGTTCATGAAGGGCTTGCGCAGCTTGAACTTCAGCTTGGACATGCAGTAGGCCACCGACAGGACCAGGAAGGTGGAGATGATGCAGTCCACCACGGCGATGATCAGGGTGTTGAGCATCCAGCGGGGGAAGGCATTGGGCACGCCGTAATAGGTGGCGGTGAACAGATCCTTGAAGTTCTTCAGCCCGTAGGCCTTGGGGAAGAAGTTGCTGGTGACCCTGCCGATGAAGGTGCCGTCCGGCTGATATTGGCAGCGGAACGCGGAAAGAACGATCCATACAAGCGGGATGAGCCAGATGATGCCCAGGATGATCAGAATGGTGTAGGTGGCGGTCAGACTGACTCTCCGGTTGCGCGACTGGCTGCGATACTTGGTTTTCTTGCTTCTCATTGGAACGTGTCCTCCTCATTATAGGCTTTGCTGCGGCGATAGGTGACGAGCGTGATCGTCGCGGTGATGAGGAAGGTGAAGATACCGATGACCGCGCCCGTGTTGTAGGAGCCCTGGTCGATGGTCACCTTATAGAGCCAGGTGACCAGCAGATCGGTGCCGCCCGCCTGATAGCCCACATAGGTCGGGCCGCCGCCTGTCAGCAGGAAGATCGTGTTGAAGGAGTTGATGTTTCCGATAAAGCTGGAGATCAGATAGGGCGTGGTGACGAAAATCACATAGGGCAGCGTGATCTTGAAGAACATCTTGGTGGTGGAGGCGCCGTCCACCCGGCCCGCCTCGTAGAGATCCGTGGGGATGTTCATCAGAATGCCGGAGGTCATCAGCATGGTGTAGGGGATGCCGACCCACATGTTGATGAGGATGACCATGAACTTGGCAAGCTGCTCGCTGTCGCTGGGATGCAGGCCCAAAAAGCCGATGGCGTGGGTGGTGAGCCCGATGTCCATCAGCAGGGAGTTGATGGGCCCGTACTCGCCCAGCAGGTTGCGCACCGCCAGCAGGGAAATGAACTGGGGCACGGCGATGGTGAAGATGAACACGGTGCGGAACAGCTTCTTGCCCTTCAGTCCCTTCTTGTTGATGAGCAGGGCCAGGATGATCCCGCCGAAGTAGCAGGTCAGCGTGGCGAAGATGGCCCAGATGAAGGTCCAGCCCAGAACCGGCAGGAAGCGGTTGTTGATCTCCACGCCCAGGGAGCCCTCCCCGGTGAACACGGCCCGGAAGTTCTCCAGCCCGTTCCAGTGGAACAGGTTGGTGCCCAGGTCGTTCATGTCCTGGGAGTTGTAGGTGGTGAAGGCCAGGGCGATCATGAAGATCGTGGGCAGGATGGTGAAGAGGGTGGCGGCGATGCAGGTGGGCGTGAGCATCAGAACGTGGAATTTGCCGTCCAGCAGGTCCCGCAGATCGTCCCGGAAGGAGCTGGGCTTCTTGCCCACCTTCTTGTCGATGTCCGCCTTGCGGGAGGACTCGATGTTCAGATTCCACAGCAGCAGGTAGATGATGATCATGGCGATGGTGGCAAAGCCGAACAGGACCATCAGCTTGCAGTCCGAGCCGCTGGTGAACTGACCGGTGAAGGGATCGAAGTCGCCGCCCTCGGACACGTGCCGCAGAGACAGATTCACCAGAGCCTTCCAGCCGTAGGGCGTGTTGTTGACCGACGGGCAGAAGATCATCAGCGCGAGGATACCCGCCTGCAGCAGCAGGAACAGAAGACCCTTGGCGTATTGCTTGTGGTAGAAGTTGCCGGCGCCGAAAATCAGATGGGACAGCTTCGTGCCCGGAGACCCGTCCGCGAAGCGCTTTCCGTAATAGGAGAGCCTGTTGGCCAGCCGCTCGGTGAAGCCCGGCTTATTCCGGCTGCCCGGCGCCTTTTTCAGTTTTGAACCCATAGATTTCCCCCCAATCGTATTCAGGGATTCGCTTTGGCCCGCGCCTTATGCCGGGGTGGGCAGGGTGGACGGGAACTCCTTCGGCATGACGCCGTGCATCCACAGGTACTCCACCAGGTAGAGGCCCATCCGGATGCCCTGGAGGGACTCGGTCTCTGTCAGGACCTGGTCGCCGGTGGTGGGATAGGCGGTCTTGTCGATCATGGCGCGGAACACCTGGGGCGCGTTCTTGGAGTAGTAGTACGTATTCAGGGTGCCGGTGATGAAGGGCTGGGGGATGCCCCACTCGGCCATCCCCACCTGCATGGCGGCCAGGTTATACTGGCTCTCGGTGACCTTGCCCTCGTCATAGCACTGCTTGATGAACTCGGTGGCGCCCACATAGGCCGGAACGTTCAGGCACTCCACATAGGAGGCGTTCTGCACCTCTTTGCCGGAGAGGTACTTGATGAGCTCCTGCTCCTTGGCGTACTTGCTGGCGGCGGAGTAGGCGTTGATCATGAAGCACTTGCAGTCGGCAAAGGTGCCGCCGCGGTACACGTCGCCGGCGGAGACGCCCTGCAGGCCCTCCACGGCCTCCTCGGTCAGGGTGAAGGTGGGGATGAGGGCGATGCCCAGGTTGCTCTCGCCCAGGGCGGCCTTGGCGGTGTTGTAGTGCCAGGCGCCGCCGATCACGGCCAGAACGCCCTTGTTGTCCTTGTCAAGGTCGGCGTCCCATCCGTCGGGGGAAGCCCACTTGAAGCCGTTGGGATCGGCGGCGTAGGCCTGCAGCCAGCGGATGATGGCAACGGTGTCGTCGCCCTGGCAGTTGGAAACGCCCTTGGAGCCGCCGGAGACGGACTCGGCGCCCTCGTAGATCTTCACGGTGGTGCTGTGGTCGCTGACCTTGGTGGCCAGCAGGGCAAAGGACATGTTGAAGCCGTCGTCGCCGGTGACGGTGATGGCCTTGGTCCCGGCCGCGGCCGCCGCCTGCTGCAGACCCTCAAAGCTCTGGGCCTGCTCCTCGGTGACCAGGGCCTTGTTGTAGTAGAGGAACAGGGCCTGGGAGATGTAGGGCACGCCGTAGAGATAATTCTGGTCGTTCAGCGTGGAGTAGATCACGTTCTGGAAGGACGCGGGATTGTCCGCCAGGACCTGGTCGATCAGCCCCTGGTCGGTGATGGGCTTGGCGCACTGGGTAGAGGCCAGCTTGCCGATGTTGTCGTGGGCGACGGTGTAGATATCCGCCGCGGCGGTGGGGTCGTTGGTGATGGTGCCGGCGATGGAGCCGGTGTCCATGCCCTTGACCTCGACCTTGTAGCCGAAATCGGGATGGGCGGCGGCGTATTCGTCGCAGACCTTCTGGTAGAACGCGGCCGACTCCTCGCCGACCCAGACGCGGATGATGCCGTCGTCGTTGGCGCCGGGCGCGTCCGCGGCGTTGGAGCCGCCGCAGCCGGCGAGCAGCGAGACGACCATGGCCAGTGCAAGCAGGATGACAAGTTGCTTTTTCATATTCAGTTACCTCCCCGGATCGAATTGATGCCGTCATAGGACAGCTTTTCTATGATCGTGATACCAGTGATAAGATCGCAAAGGGTTTTGTTCTTTTTGCCGTTCAGCAGCATTTCCGACAGCCGCAGGATCGGCACCAGCAGAAAGGTCAAAACCCCGGTGAGCAGATAGAGCGCCAGACTGTCGATGAGAAAGACGAACAGAAAGCGGTAAAAGATCTGCACGCGGGTGGCCCGGCTCTGCCTTTGCTCGTTGAAGGGCATGATCCCCGCCATCAGCTTGCCCGGCGTGGAGCGGCTTGCGTCGGCAAGGGGCACCGCCAGCAGCACTGCCAGCTCCGCCAGCAGGCAGGCGGCGGCCTTGAAGAAATAGGCGTTCAGATTTGCCGCAAAGCGCTCGCTCTGATAGAGGGCGTTTGTGCTCAGCGCCGCGGCGATGGCCCGGGCGTCGCCCGCCAGGGCGGCGCGGGTCTCCGCCTCGATGGCCCGGCAGGCCTCAAAATGGCTGTGATAGGCAGCCGCCGCCGGAGTCCTGAGAAGCAGCATCGTGAACAGCGAGAACAGCGCGAAGATCAGCACGGTGTCAAAGCCGTCCGCCAGGATGCGCTTGAGCAGATAGGGCTTGGAATTGGGCTCCAGCTCGATCTCCGTGCCGTGGATGACCGCCTTCATCAGCAGATCTTCATGTCGATGGCGGTGGAATAGACGGACACGTCCTTGCTGTCAAAGGCAAGGCGGACCTGCTTGCCCGCAAACGCGGGCTCGACGCGGATCAGAAGGCTCTGCCCGTCGGCCTCGACGCGGGCGAAGCGGACGCTGCCGTAGTCCAGCAGCTCCTTGACCGCGGCGTCCAGGCCGGGCTGGGAGCCGACCAGACGGATGCGGCTGCGGTCCAGCACATAGCGGTAGGTGTTCTTATAGCAGCTGTCCCCGTCGATGGAGTTGATCTTGTAGCCGTGCTCGGGCTCGGCCTCCAGGGTGTAGCCGCCGATGTCGTAGAAGAAGTGGAGCACCCGCTCGCCGTTCTCCTTGACCTCCTTCTTGGAGAAGCGCCCGGTGAGGGAGACCTCGTCCTCCACGGCCTTCAGCAGCTCCTTGCCGCCGGCGTGGAGACCGAGCTTTTCGTTCAGCAGCGAGAAGCTGTACTCCTCCCCCTCGCGGACGCTCTCGTCCACCAGGGCGAAGAGGTAGCTGTCGCCCAGCTCCAGATAGGCCAGGCGCTTGTCGTCCACCTTTTCGATGCGGGCGACCTTGAGCCGGAAGTCCTTGCCCGGCACGATGGCCTGGGGCGGGACGCTCAGCTGGAAGCGCTCGGCGCCCTGCAGCGCCGCCCGGAAGACCGGGGGCAGCGCCGTCCGGCTGCCCAGAAGCTCCATCTTGTCCCCCGCGGCGCGGACCTCCACGGTGTTGTAGGGCGGGATCTTGTTCATCAGGGTGATCTCGGTCTCCGCGTCGAAGAAGTGGACCTTGGCCGGGTTGGGGGAGGCGTAGACCACGTCGCCCACCTCGATATCGTCCCGATCCACCAGCTTGACGATGATGTTGTTGCCCTCGTCCTTCATGGTGAACTCGCCCAGATGGTCGCCCAGCTTGCCGTAAACGATGGTCTCGTTGCCGAGGCGCTCGATGTTGGTGACGATGAAGCGCAGCCCGTCGCCGGATTTCTCCAGGGTGATATGCTCCGGCCGGATGCCGAAGATCACCTTGGTGCTGCCGTCCAGATAACGGCGGTGGATCTTGCAGACCTTCTCATAGGGCACGGTGACGGCGTCGCCGTTGGAGAAGATGATGCGCACCAGGTCTCCCTCCCGCTTGAGGGTGACGTCGAAGAAGTTCATCTGGGGGGTGCCGATGAAGCCCGCGACGAACTTGTTGTAGGGCTCGTTGTAGAGGTTCATGGGGGTGTCGATCTGCTGGACATAGCCCAGCTTCATCACCACGATCCGGGTGCCCATGGTCATGGCCTCCACCTGGTCATGGGTGACGTAGATGAAGGTGGTTTTCAGGCTCTTGTGCAGGGCGGTGATCTCCGTGCGCATGGTGGCGCGGAGCTTGGCGTCCAGGTTGGAAAGGGGCTCGTCCAGCAGGAAGACCTTGGGGTCCCGCACCAGGGCCCGGCCCAGGGCCACGCGCTGCCGCTGGCCGCCGCTCATTTCCTTGGGCTTGCGCTCCAGGTAATCCTCGATGTCCAGCATCTTGGCCGCCTTCAGCACCCGCTCC
>ODAJ012136243.1_pt1 | contig 10554 bp, 9 predicted proteins | sample 1539241 | NCBI WGS metagenome assembly ODAJ01 (sample SAMN02144231, study PRJEB22623) | gut metagenome | biome: sheep rumen | host: Ovis aries | place: New Zealand
CTATGCAGACCCGCGCTATCCTCTCCGCCGCTTGCGAACTGAAGAAGGAGGGCAAGAACCCGATGCCGGAGATCATGGTGCCGCTGATTGGTATTCTCTATGAGCTCAAGCAGCAGAAAGAGATTATCCAAAAAGTAGCTAAGGAAGTATTCGCTGAGTATGGTGTTGAGGTAGAGTTCGAGATCGGTACAATGATCGAGATTCCGCGTGCAGCCCTGACTGCAGACCGCATCGCTACGGAAGCTCAGTACTTCTCCTTCGGTACCAACGACCTGACCCAGATGACCTTCGGTTACAGCCGCGACGACATCGCTTCGTTCCTGCCGGTTTACCTCGAGAAGAAGATTCTGAAAGTCGATCCGTTCCAGGTTCTCGACCAGAACGGCGTCGGTCAGTTGATCAAGATGGCGGTAGAGAAAGGTCGTGCCGTTCGTCCGGGACTCCGTACAGGTATCTGCGGCGAGCACGGTGGTGAGCCTTCATCTGTTAAGTTCTGTGCCCGTGTCGGCATGAACTACGCGTCCTGCTCACCGTTCCGTGTCCCCATCGCCCGTCTGGCAGCCGCTCAGGCCGCCGTAGAGGACGAAGCGTAAAACCTCTCCCCTGCCCTCTCCTCAAGAGAGGGAGTAAGCATCCGCCAAGTTTGGCGGATCAAAACCCACAACGCACTCCCGAATGAGAGTGCGTTGTGGGTTTATATGCGGATCAGTTGCAATCGTTCCGCATAAATATGCGGATTAGAACAGGACCATGTCCCGAGAACGACTTTAAAAAAGTACAATCAGAACAATAGCGGCGTGTCTTCAGATTACACCTTCGCCTACATATCCGGTGGCTCCTGTTAGAATAATTTTCATTGCTTGTTTAAAGAATCAAATTTTGCCTTCATCGTGGGGTTTCCGTATGTCAGACGCTTGATAGTGACGTCCTGCAGTTTCTTGTCTGCGGCATTCAGGTTATCGCCTGATTTGACGAGGTTCTCGCGCACTTTGGTGAGATGGGCGATGGTTTTGTCGATCTCCTCAATAGCCTCGTTGAAACGGTCATTGGCAAGACGGACATTACGGGTGAAACCGTCTTTGAAGGACATCAGTTTCTCCTCAAAATTGGTTACATCCACCTGTTGTGCTTTGACCAAAGCCAACTCCCGTTTGGCATCCAGACTCTTCTTGCTGGTTTGGCATAAGAGGGTGATAAGCGGGATGAAGAACTGCGGACGGATGACGTACATCTTCGGGTACCGATGGGACATATCGACTATACCTCCGTTGTAGAGTTCACTCTCGGGCTCCAGCATCGATACGAGGACGGCGTACTCACATCCTTTCTTGCGCCGGTCGGCATCCAATTTGGTTAGGAAATCTTCGTTCTTATGCTTGGTGGCGGTTGTGTCATTCTCGTTCTTCATCTCAAACATAATGGAGATATACTCCACTCCGTCCTCGGAACTGTCGCGGAACACGAAATCGCCTTTGGTCCCCTCCACCACCTCGTTGTCCTTCTCGAAATAAGCATATGGCATGAGAGGCCGAAGAAGCTGATTGAAGAGCGTGGAGCAGTGGATTTCAAGAGTCTCTCCTACCATTTTGGTGGACAATTTGGTTTTGAGTTCCTTATAGTACGCAACCTGCTCTTGTGCCGCCTTGAGTTCGGCTTCCCATTTGGCTTTCGCCTCCGCCAGTTCACGGTCTTTCTTGAGATACTCCTCTGTAGCTTTCTGCCGCACTTGAGCGACCGCCAGTTGTTTCTGCTGCTCCGCCTGCTGGAGTTGCGATTGGAGGCTCTGTAGTTGGAGCTGTGTCTGTGCTTGCGCCGCCTGCTGTTCCGCTATCTGACGGGTTTGTTCTGCTTGCTGGCGCATTTTCTGCGTCTGTTCAAACTCGTGGACACGACGGGCTAGTTCCTCCTCAAACTCACGGTTCTTGACCTGACTGAGCAGGGCGACATAGTCGCTCTCATCCACCGTAAACACATTACCACAATGCGGACATCTAAGTTCTTTCATAACGTAATGAGACTAATTTGCCTGCAAAGATACAATAAAAAGTTAAAAATGAAAAATTAAAAATGAAAAAAATAGCAAAAAAGTCGCATTATTTTTTAAAAAGAGCGTACGCGCTTGCGTATATGAAAAAAAAATCGTAACTTTGCACCCGACTTTAATTTGGCTAATTATAGACTTATGAAAAAGATAATGATGATAGCAGCGGTTGCTGCAATGAGTATGGCTGCAATGGCGCAGCAAGACAGCATAGAGGCGGTAAAAGACACTGCTGAAGGCTGGCATTTCACGACGGTGGACAGCGTAGGTATCACTCCGGTGAAGGATCAGAACAGGAGTTCGACCTGCTGGGCGTTCTCGACACTCGGGTTCCTGGAGAGCGAGGTGCTCCGAATCCAAGGCAAAGAGGTTGACCTGAGCGAGATGTATGTGGTAAGCAAGACGATGATGGACCGCGCTACATACTGCGTAAGGCTGTACAACGAGCCGCATTTCTCGCCGGGCGGCAGTGCCTACGACGTGATTTACTGTATGGAGCACTACGGCTTGGTGCCTCAGGAGGCGATGCCCGGTATCCGCTACGGCTGGACAAAAGCCGACACCCTACCCGTTCACAACGAGCTGGACCACGTAGCAGGCGGTTTCGTAAAAGGTTTGACGGGGCTCAAGAGACTGAGTCCGGTCTGGAAAGAAGGTCTGCAGGCGATCTACGACACGTACTTAGGCAAATGTCCCGAGGAGTTCGAGTACGAAGGCAAACGATACACTCCTAAAACATATGCGGAAAGCCTGGGATTACATGCAGAAGACTACGTTTCCATCACGAGCTACACCCACCATCCTTTCTATGAGAAGTTCGCACTCGAAGTGCCGGACAACTGGCGTATGGACCAGATGTACAACGTACCGATGGACGAGATGATGGAGATCATTGACAACGCGCTCAAAAACGGCTATACCCTGGCTTGGGGCGCAGACGTGAGCGAGATAGGTTTTACACGCAAAGGCATCGGCGTAGTGCCGGATGACGATAACGGAGCGGACATCACGGGTTCCGACCAAGCCAAATGGGTAGGCATGAGTGCCGACAAGAAGAAAGAGGAACTGACCAAGAAACCGCTGCCAGAGAAGACCATCACCCAGGAGATGCGGCAAAACGCGTTCGACAACTGGGAGAACACCGATGACCACGGCATGCAGATCTTCGGTACAGCCAAAGACCAGAACGGCAAGAAATACTACATGGTCAAGAATAGTTGGGGCACCATGCGGTCGGACTACAAGGGTATATGGTATGTGAGCGAGGCGTTCATGAAATACAAGACGAACGACGTGCTCGTGCATAAGAAGGCGCTTCCGAAAGACATTAGGAAGAAACTGAAGATGGAGTAATGAAGATTGAAAATTTATGATAACGATAGAACAATTAAAAGATGTGCAGCAGAGGGCGGACAAGCTGAAAGCCTATCTGCAGATTGACGAGAAGCGCGTGCAACTGGAGGAAGAAGAGTTGCATACGCAGGCACCCGGTTTCTGGGACGACGCCAAAGCGGCGGAGGTACAGATGCGCAAAGTGAAAAATATTAAACGATGGATAGACGGATACGAAGGTGTCCGCGCCGCTGTTGAAGAGCTGAACCTGAGTTATGAGTATTACCGCGAGGAGCTGGTGACGGAAGAAGAGGTCGATGCCGCTTACGCCAAGGCGCTGCAGGAGGTAGAGGACTTAGAGATGAAGAACATGCTGTCTCATGAAGAGGACCAGATGCCCGCCGTGCTGAAGATCGTGGCCGGTGCCGGCGGTACCGAGGCGCAAGACTGGGCAGAGCAGTTGATGCGTATGTACCAGCGGTATTGCGAGAAACATAACTACAAAGTGACGATCGCCAACCTGCAGGAAGGCGATGAGGCAGGTATCAAAACCGTGACTTTCAATATAGAGGGCGACATGGCGTACGGCTATCTCAAGTCCGAGAACGGCGTTCACCGTCTGGTACGTGTGAGTCCGTACAACGCGCAGGGAAAACGCATGACGAGTTTTGCCTCGGTGTTCGTAGTGCCGCTCATTGACGACACGATCGAGGTAGAGGTGAACCCCGCCGGTATCAGTTGGGACACTTTCCGCAGCTCGGGAGCCGGTGGCCAGAACGTCAACAAAGTGGAGTCCGGCGTGCGTCTGCACTACAAGTTCGTCAACCCTCTCACCGGTCAGCCGGACGAGATAGTCATCGAGAACACAGAGACGCGCGACCAGCCTAAGAACCGCGAGAACGCATTGCGCCATCTGCGGAGCCAACTCTATGAACTGGAGCTTGAGAAGAGACGCCAGGCGCAAGCCAAGGTGGAAGCCGGCAAGAAGAAGATTGAATGGGGCAGCCAGATACGCAGCTATGTGTTCGACGACCGGCGCGTGAAGGACCACCGCACAAACTACCAGACGAGCAACGTGAACGCCGTTATGGACGGCGATATCGATGCGTTTATTAAGGCATATCTGATGGAGTTCCCTGATTAAGGTGAAAGGTGAAAGGTGAAAAGTGAAAGGAGAAGGGGTATATAAAGACCGTGGGAGCAAGTTCCTGGGTTTCGCTGAGACGATAGCGAGCGAGGACGAGGCAAAAGCGCGTATCACGTGGTACAAGAAGAAATACCACGATGCGCGGCACGTGTGCTACGCTTACCGGTTGGGTCCCAATCTCTGGCGCACCAAGGATGACGGCGAGCCGCACGGAACAGCCGGAGCACCTATACTCCGCTCCATCGACGCACGCGGGATGAATAATATCTTAGTGGTCGTCGTGCGCTATTTCGGCGGCACACTCCTCGGCACCGGAGGACTGATGGTAGCGTACCGGGAAGCTGCCAAGGCGGCGTTGGAGGGAATGGGGGAAAGTGAAAGATGAAAGATGAAAAGTGAAAGATGAAAGATGAAAAGTGAAAGATGAAAAAGGAATACAAAGACATAGCGTGTTATCACACGGCGGCATTGCTGCCGTTCACGGATTTTCTGCTTATCTTTCCGTATCTGCAGTACTTGCAGCATAAAACGGCTGCGAGTCTGAAACTGGAGTATTTGGGCGACAGGAAACAGATAGAGAAAGATATCCGTCACGGGGCGTTCTTTATCACAAACCACAGGGACATCGTGATGGACGCCGCATGGCTGTCGTACCTGTTGCGGGTTCGGTATTTCATCCGGCCGTACATGGGTGTGGGCGATAATCTGTTTGCCAAAAAATGGATTGAAGTGGCGATGAAGTTCAATCGCTGTTTCGCGGTGAAACGCGGCGCCGGTGTGCATGCACAACTGGAGAACGCCAAGCACCTCTCGGCATATATCAACCATCTCAGAGAGCGGCATAAGTCCATTTGGCTGGCGCAACGCGAAGGCCGCGCCAAGGACGGCAACGACCTGACGCAGGCGTCGGTGCTCCATATGCTGACCATCGGTGACGGAGACCTGTACGAGAAAGTGAAAGCCCTCAATTTCTGCCCCGTGAGTATCAGTTATGAGTTCGATCCCTGCGACTACCTCAAGGCGCGCGAGATGCAGCTCAAGCGCAATGATCCCAAATGGCGCAAGAGCAAGCGGGACGATGTGCTCTCCATGAAGACGGGTATCGAGGGCTACAAAGGCCGCGTGGTGTACCGCCTCACGCCGAGCATCAACCCCGAGATAGACGCCATGCTTGCCGCCCACCCCGAATACCGCGAGCAACCCGTTCACGACCAATTGCAGCACATCTGTGACATCATCGACCGGCATATCCACCAGGGCTACGAGATCTTCGAGCGTGGCACAGAATTTGATAAGTACATTGAGAGCAGGCTGGCGCTCATCGATATTCCGGATAAAGACGAGGCGTTCCTGCGCGAGAAGTTATATGAAATGTATAATAATCCGGTAAAAAACTATGAAAAAAGCAATATTTCCGGGATCGTTTGATCCCTTTACCGTAGGCCACTACGACATTGTGAAACGTGGTCTGGAGATTTTCGACGAGATCATCATCGGCATCGGCCGCAACAGTACCAAAAAAGAAACTTTCCCCATCCGTGAGCGCGAGGAAGCTATCCGCAAGATCTTTGCGGACGAGCCGCGTGTGAAGGTAGCCATCTATGACTGTCTGACGGTCGATTTCGCCAAGGAGCAGGAGGCGCAGTTCATCCTGCGCGGCATTCGCTGCGTGGAGGATTTCGAGTATGAGCGCAACATGGCAGAGGCGAACAAACAACTCGGCGGCGTGGAGACCATCATCCTCTACACCCGGCCGGAGTACGCGCATGTATCGTCCACTTTAGTACGTGATTTATATGCATATGGAAAAGACGTTAGTGATTTTGTCCCTAATACTCTGCGTTAGTCTGCACGCGCAGGAGAAACAGGCGACCTCGCGGGTGAGCGAGAGTCTGGATATCTTCAACGACGTGATGCGTCAGGTGGATGTCAATTACGTGGACACGCTCAATTACGAGATGCTCACGGAGACCGCCATACAGGCGATGCTTCGCAAGATAGATCCGTACACGGTCTATTACTCCAAGAAACAGGACAAGGACCTGCGTATGCTGACACAAGGCAAGTACGGTGGTATAGGATCAATCATCCAGCAACGTCCTGCCAAGACCCTCAAAAAGAGCAAAGGCAAAGTCTCGAAAGACAGTCTCTGGACCTACGCGGTGAACCCGTACGAGGGCAAACCGGCGCAGCGGGCAGGCGTGTTAGCGGGCGACCGGATACTCTCTGTGGATGGTAAGAAGACTGCCGGTCTGACGGTCAGCGAGGTCAGCAATAACCTTCGCGGCGAACCCGGGACAACCGTTGTCTTGGAGTTGGAGCGCGAGGGCATAGACAAACCTTTCAAGGTTTCCGTCGTGCGCGAAGATATTCATCTCGACCCCGTCAGTTACTATTCGGTAATCAAAAACGACTCTCTACCCTATCCCGTCGGGTATATAGCATTCGCGGAATTCACGGAGGGCTCAGCCCTTGAGTTTGCCAATGCGCTGGACGATCTGTACTACAACAAAGGAGCCCGCGCACTCGTGATGGACCTGCGTGGTAACGGCGGCGGACTGGTAGAAGAGGCGTTGCAGATTGTGAACCTCTTTGTCGATCAGGATACGAAGATTGTGGAGACGAGGGGTAAGAACGCACGCAGCAACAGTGTCTATAAGACACGGAACAACCCGCGGTACAAAGATCTGCCGCTGGTGATTCTTGTCGATAAGCACTCCGCTTCGGCATCCGAGATCGTGTCGGGTTCGCTCCATGACTTAGGTCGCGCGAAGCTGATTGGCCAGAAGACTTTCGGCAAGGGCCTCGTGCAGAACGTGCGGCCGATTGCCCACGGCGGACATATCAAAGTCACTACCAGCAAGTACTACCTGCCATCCGACAGTTGTATCCAGGGCGTGGGGATCACGCCGGACATCGTGATGGACGACTCCGCCAAAGTGGATATCACCTATTCGCTGTACGTAAACCACTATTTCTTTGATTACGCCACGCGCTACCACCGCACGCACGACTCCATCGCCGCTCCCGGGGTGTTCGAACTGACGGATGAGGAGATAGAGGATTTCTGTGCGTTCCTGGACGAGCAGGGATTTGAGTATGAGACGGAGACGAGTAAGTTCTTCAATGACATGATCAAGATGGCGAAGCACGAAGACATCGATTCCGCCACTCTTGCCCAATTGGAGGCGCTGGAGACGATACTCAAGCCGGATTACCGCAAGGCGATCGAACGCAACAAAGAGGAGGTCAAGCAGCTCTTGGGGTCCGAGATCATTCTGCGGTATTACTACCAGAAAGGACAAGCCGCCTTCACTATCCGCTACGACAAAGAGCTCAAGCGAGCGCTGAGGGAGATGAAAGATGAAAGATGAAAAATGAAAGATGAAAGATGAAAAATGAAAAATGAAAAATGAAAAATGAAAAATAAAATAGGAGCCAAGGTGGCTCCTATTTTATTTCATGAAGGGTCTGAGTTTCTTCTGGGCATAGAGCAGCAACCAATCGGGTGTGTGCTTGAGGAGCGGCGTAGAGAGCCAGTTGAGGAATCCTGGGGTATCGGCTTTCTTGCCGGCAAAAAGTTTCCTGAGTGCCCGTTTGACAAGCTTCTCCGGCGGGATAGCCACCGTCAGGCGTACCGCCAGTTTCCGCAGCCTCGGCGCCAGTCCGAAGAGCCCGGTGTCCACTGCCCCGGGAGCCATCACCGTGATATGCACGTTATAGGGTTTGAGTTCGTACCAGAGGGACTTGGAGAAATTATAGATGAATGCTTTGGAGGCATTGTAGGTCTGAATCCCCGGCATCGCCATCCACGCCGACATACTACTCATATTCAATATGTACCCGCGTCTGCGCGCACACATATCCGCCGCGAAGAGCCGCGTCATCTTGGCTACCGTCATCACGTGGAGCTGCAGCATCAGTTCGATGCGCCTGATATCCGTCTCGCAATAAGGATTGAAGAAGAACACGCCGGCGTTATTGATCAGGACATCCACCTCGTAGCCTTTCTCCGTACACCAGGCATGGAGACTTTCCGCCGCGTCGGGCAGCGAGAGATCGGCATAATGGGGAACTGTCTGAACAGCAAATTGGGTTGCCAAGTCTTGTGCTACTTGCTCCAGTTCTTTCTGCTGGTTGCTGACGAGCAGGAGGTCACAATGATAATCCCGCGCAAGCTGGGTAGCGTACTGAAGGCCTATGCCGGAGGAGGCGCCTGTGACTAATGCGAGCATGATTCTTGGGCTTTGGCTTCGAGTTGGGCTATCTCTTTCTGAATACGGGCGGGGATCTGTTCGCCGTCGCGAAGCACGCACTCGTGGCATTTCATATCCTTGCTGTACATGCGTCCTACGCAGTAGTTCGACCGTCCGCAACCGGCATGGTAATGCGGGTCTTGCTGTACGTGGTGGACGAACTCGGGATCCTTGATCAGTACGTGTGCAATCTGGAACAATTCGAATCCCTCGTCCATGATCCGGTAGCAGTTATCGCCGGACTGCACGCCGCCGACATAGATAAGTACTATTTTATCATTTACGATTTGGTCATTTAGAGCTTTCTGGAAGATTTTCGCCTTATCCATGAAATAGAGTTCCTTGAAGGGCTGCGCGGGCATCATGATAGGTGCCACGCCCGGGAAGTTCAGCGCCGCTTTGAGCCACCAGAAGGATTTCATGTTCATGTAGTACGCAAGCGTCTTATGGGGCATGGCACCTCCGAGAATCGTCATCGGCGAGCGGCTTACGGTACCGCCGGAGAGAACGATTCCGTGCACTTTGTGCTTGGCTATTTCCTTGGCTATCTTAATACCCTCCTCGATGTCGGAGCCGTGCCAGCAGTCGTCCCACATATTGGTTTTGACAACTACGGCCATATCGTCTTTGGCATGCGCCATGACCTCGTCCAGAACCTCGTTCATGAACCGCACGCGGTTCTCAAACGAGCCGCCGTATTCATCGTGGCGATGATTGGTACGCGGGGAAATGAACTGGGAGATCAGGTAGGCGTGACCGGCGTGGATCTCCACGCAGTCGAACCCGCACTCGCGCGCCCAGTCAACCGCCTCGCCGAATTTCTTGACGAGGTGATGGATCTCCTCTACTTTAAGTCTCCTATGTATCGTCGGGCTGTATAGATTGAACCATGTATCGGCGGATACCGGCATGCAGTGACAGGTGTAGAAATGGGTCATGTTGCCGCAGTGACCGAGCTGTATGGACGCTTTCGCGCCCTCTGCATGGATAGCATCCGTCATCTGTTTCATCGCTGGGATGATCTCGGGGCGCACATAGAGCTGGCCGTCGAAGGAGACGCCGCTCAGATCTACGGCGCAGTACGCTACGGTCGTCATCCCTACTCCGCCTCGCGCTACGGACACATGGTAGTCCTGCAGCTGCTGTGTCGGCGCATTGGCGCGCGCCATATTCTCAAACGCTGCGCTCCGGATAATACGGTTGCGCAGCGTGATGGGTCCCAATTGGTATGGGCTGAATAATTTGTCCATAGACTATTAATAGATAAACGGAATAATACGTTTCAGCTTCTTGCGGTCGAACTCATCGGGGAACTCCTCTTCGTATTTCTTGTAGATAGCGTGGGAGCGCGGTACGAGGTTGCAGCACGAGAACCAGAAGAACAACAGTCCCGCGAGCGACCAAGTGAGTATCGCAAAACCGAACCACTCGGTGATCTCACCCAGATAGTTGGCACTCGTCACGTACTTGTACATACCTTTTTTGGGCAGGTAGTGCTTGGTGTCGCCCGGCTTGCGCAGGTGACGGATCACATAATCGGAATGCATGTTGATAATCCATCCGGTGAAGAAAATGATCGTACCAACGATGAACTGCGGCGTCATAATCCATTCCGGTGTGTAGAGATCCGGATAGTACTGCGGCGCAAGGTGGAAGAGCCAATAACCCTGAATATAGCCGTTGATGAGGTTCCAGATAACCGAGAGTATCATGATTGCCACCGGCATCTTGCTGTTTCCCTTCAACAGGAACGGGAAGACAAACGACCGCTGGAAATA
>ODAJ012185403.1_pt1 | contig 10553 bp, 8 predicted proteins | sample 1539241 | NCBI WGS metagenome assembly ODAJ01 (sample SAMN02144231, study PRJEB22623) | gut metagenome | biome: sheep rumen | host: Ovis aries | place: New Zealand
ATCGACAAATCGAACTCGTTCGGCTTCTGAACCGGTACGCGGCCGCCTACTACGAACAGGATGCGCCGCTGGTTTCCGACGCCGAATATGACGCGCTGTACGATGAGCTTCAAAAGCTCGAAGCAGAATCCGGCGTCGTGACGCCGGACAGTCCCACGCTGCGCGTCGGCGGCGCGCCGCTCAAGAGCTTTGAACAGCATACGCATCTCGGCAGGCTGTGGAGTCTCGACAAGGTCCGCACGCCCGAAGCGCTCGGCGATTTCATCCGCAAGGTCACCGCAGCTTCCCCCGTCCCGCCCGTATTCGGACTCGAATACAAGTTTGACGGACTGACCGTGAATCTGACCTATGACAACGGCGTGCTCGTGCAGGGTGCGACGCGCGGCAACGGCGTAACCGGCGAGGCCATTCTTCCGCAGATCCGCACGATCCGCTCGGTCCCGCTTACGATCCCGTTCAAGGGACGCATCGAAGTGCAGGGCGAATGCATCATGCGGCTTTCCGTGCTGGAGGCATACAACCGCACGGCAACGGAACCGCTGAAAAACGCGCGCAATGCGGCGGCAGGCGCGCTGCGCAACCTCGATCCCGCCGTCACCGCGGCGCGAAAGCTCGACGTGTTCTGCTACAACGTCGGCTACATCGAAGGAAAAGAACTGCATACGCAGCAGGAAATGCTGGCGTTTCTGAAAGAAAACGGCTTGCCCGTCTGCCCGTTCGTGCGGTATCTGACCGGCGCAGATGAGATCCTCGACGAGATCGACAAGGCCGCGAAGCGCCGCGGTACGCTCGATTTTCTGATCGACGGCATGGTCGTGAAGGTAACGGACTTTGCGCTGCGTGAAGCGCTGGGCGCAACCGAAAAATTCCCGCGGTGGGCGATGGCGTATAAGTTTGCCGCCGAAGAGCTGACCGCGACGGTCAACGACGTCACCTGGGAGGTCGGCAGGACCGGCAAGCTGACGCCGCTTGCGCACATCGACCCGGTCGAGTTTTCCGGCGTGACCGTCAAAAAGGCGACGCTGAACAACTGGGACGACGTGCAGAGAAAGCGCGTCGGCATCGGCTCGCGCGTGTTCATCCGAAGAAGCAACGACGTGATCCCGGAGATCCTCGGCGCGGTGCCGGACGACGTTCCGCTGCGTCCGGTCGAAAAACCTGCGGTCTGTCCGCAGTGCGGCGCGCACGTCGAAATGCGCGGCGCGCATCTCTATTGCACGAACTCGCTTTCCTGCCGTCCGCAGATTGCGGCACGGCTCGAGCATTACGCCTCGCGCGATGCGATGGACATCGACACCTTTGCGGGAAAGACCGCAGAACAGCTGATCGACGCGTTCGGCATCACGACGATCCCCGAGCTTTACGCGCTCTCGCACGAACAGCTTGCCGCGCTCGATCGATTCGGGCACAAAAAAGCGCAGAATCTTCTGGATGCGCTTGAAGCGAGCAAGCACCGTCCGCTTTCGGCATTCCTCTATGCGCTCGGCATCCCGAACGTCGGAACAAAGACCGCGCGCGACCTTGCGAACACATTCGGAACGCTCGACGCCGTGCGGCATGCATCATTCGACGAACTGAATGCGATCGACGACGTCGGCGACGTCGTTGCACGGGACGTCTGCGACTTCTTCGGCGATGCGCGCATCGCGCGGCAGATCGACCTGCTGCTGGAACACGGCGTGCATCCCGAGGATGCGCATAAGATCGCATCCGACGGACTCCCGTTTTCGGGTATGACCGTCGTTATCACCGGTACGCTCGCCTCGCTCTCGCGCCGCGAAGCCGAAGCGCTTGTCGAACAAAACGGCGGCAAGGCGGCCGGCAGCGTATCGAAAAAGACCTCGTTCGTGGTCGTCGGCGAAAGCGCCGGCAGCAAAGCGGACAAGGCGCAGGCGCTCGGCATCCCGATGCTGAGCGAAACGGAATTTTTGAATAAGCTCGGAAAATGAAACTCGGAAAACTGGACAACGATACGCTGAAACGGCGGATCCTCGATAAATTTCAAAAAACACGTTCGGAGTCGTTCGGCGCGCCGCGCATCGGCATGGACTGCGCGATGCTCGATTTCGGCGGCGATCTCATCGTGACAAGCTGCGACCCCATCACCTCCGCCGACTGGAAACACATCGGCGCGCTTTCCGTGCACGTCAACTGCAACGACGCGGCGGCAGGCGGCGCGGAACCGGTCGGTCTTCTGGTGACGCTTCTGCTTCCGCCGGATGCAACCGAAGAAATGATCGATCGGATCGCGGATGATCTGCAGGAAGCGGCAATCGCCGCGAACGTCGACGTCCTCGGCGGTCATACCGAAGTGACGGACGCCGTGACGCGCGTCACCACCTGCACGACCGTACTTGCAAAAGCGCCGCACGGCGCGGTTTTGAAAGGCGCCGTCCCGGGCGATGCGATCGTGATGACTAAGTGGGCGGGACTTGAGGGCACAATGCTGCTCGCAACCGATTTTCGGGATCGCCTTTCGGACCTCCCCGACGCTCTTCTGTCGTCGGCACAATCGTTTTCCCGATTCCTGTCCGTCGTCCCGGAAAGCCGCATCGCGATCGCAAACGGCGCGCATGCGATGCACGACGTCACCGAAGGCGGCGTGCTTGGCGCGGTGTGGGAACTTGCGGCGCAAACGCACTGCGGCGCGATCGTCGTGCGCGATGCGATCCCCGTTCGGGAAGAAACGGCGCGCATCACCGAACGGTTCGGGATCGACCCTCTGCGGCTCATCGCCAGCGGATCGATGCTGATCGCATGTCCCGACGGCACCCGGATGACGGATGCGCTGAATCAGGCCGGCATACCTGCGGTCGTGATCGGACGCGTGACGGAGAACGGCTTCGCCTTTTCGAACGGCACTCCGCTTGACCCGCCCGGTGCGGATGAGCTTTACCGTCTCTTTTAACCCATACGAATCGAAAGCCGCGCTTTCGGGAAAGGAACGGATATGGAACAGAACATTCCGAAATACAAAGAGCCGAACCGCGGCCGGATCGCAAAGACGATTGCGATCGCGGGCGTGCTGGTCGTGCTTGGACTGATCCTCGTGTTCAGCTCGTTCTATGAGCTCAACGAGGACGAATTTGCGGTCATTACGACGTTCGGCAAAGCGTCGGTCGTCAGCGAACCGGGTCTGAAGATGAAGATCCCGTTCATTCAGCAGAAGCATTACGTGAGCAAGGCGACCAAGGGCTTTGCCATCGGCTACGATCTCAATACCGGCAGCTCGATCGATTCGGAATCGGTCATGATCACGGTGGACTACAACTTCGTCAACGTCGACTTCTATGTCGAATACCGCGTCACCGATCCGGTCAAATACCTCTACAACTCGCAGGATCCGGTCGGCATTCTGAAAATGCTGTGCCAGTCCTACATCCGCGACACGATCGGTCTCTACCGCGTCGACGACGTGATCACGACCGGCAAGAGCGAGATTCAGGCGTCGATCAAGGACAAAATTCTGAACCGGCTCGAAAAGGAGGACCTCGGCATCACGCTCGTGAGCATCACGATTCAGGATGCGGAACCGCCGACAAGAGCCGTGCAGGAGGCGTTCAAGGCGGTCGAGACCGCCAAGCAGGATGCCGAGACCGCAACGAACAACGCGAACAAGTATGCGAACGAGGTTCTGCCCGCGGCAAAGGCGGATGCGGACGAAATCCTGCAGAGCGCCGAGGCGTACAAGACCGCGCGCATCAATGCGGCGAACGGTCAGGCATCGCGCTTTGCGCAGCTCTATCAGGAGTACGCGAAGTATCCGGAGATCACCAAACAGCGTCTGTTCTACGAATCGATCAGCGCGATCTTCCCCGATATGAAGGTCATTATCATGGGCAAAGACGGCAACACCGTGCAGGCGGTTCTGCCGATCGACAGCTTTGTTGCGCCGGACACTGCAAACGACGCGGAAGGAGGCAACTGATATGAAGCGCAAACTGATCGGATGGATTCTCGCGCTCGTCGCGCTGATCGCAATCCTCATCGTCGTCTCCGGTTCCGTGTTCGTGGTGCATCCCGATGAATACGGCGTCGTCATGGAATTCGGCGCGGTCAAGGACGTCAAGGCCGAGCCGGGTCTCTACTTCAAGGTTCCGTTCGTGCAGGAGACAAAGAAGCTGAGCAAGGCGGTCCTGCTCTACGACCTGCCGATCTCCGACGTCATTACCGCGGACAAGCACTCGATGGTGCTTGATTCATTCGCGATGTGGCGCATCAGTGACCCGCGTCTGTTCATCGAATCGCTGTCCGGAAGCGTGACCAACGCCGAAAGCCGCATCAACGCGATCGTCTATAATGCGCTGAAGACCGTCATTTCCTCGCAGAACCAGGAGAAGGTCATTTCGGGGCGCGACGGCGAGATCGTCGGTCTCGTCATGGCGAACATCGGCTCGAGCTTCGACCGCTACGGCATCGAGATGCTCGCCGTCGAAACCAAGACGCTCGACCTGCCCGATGACAACAAGGATGCGGTCTACATGCGCATGATCTCCGAGCGCAACAACATCGCTGCATCGTATCTTGCGGAGGGCAACGCCGAAGCGAAGCAGATCCGCAACAGCGCCGACAAGCAGGTCAAGATCATCCTCTCCGAGTCGGAGGCCGACGCGCTGCGCATCCGCGCGGAAGGCGATGCCGAGTACATGCGCATTCTTGCCGACGTATACGACACCGAAGACGAAGCGGACTTTTACACGTTCATGATCGCGCTCGACGCATTGAAGCAGTCGATGACCGGCGAGCAAAAGACGCTGATTCTGGACGCGGACAGCCCGATCGCGAAACTCTTTTATTGAAAAACCGGGCGCGACCACTTGTAATTCGGTCGCGCTCTGTGTTATACTATGGATTTGCGGAGGTAGTTATCATGAACAGCATGACCGGATACGGAAAGGGCACGGCTGCCCGCGACGGACGCGAGCTGACCGTCGAACTCAAAAGTGTCAATCATCGGTTTCTGGATGTATCGATGCGTCTTCCGCGTATCCTTTCGTGCATCGAAGACCCGCTGCGTGCTGCGATCGGCAGGCGTTTGAGCCGCGGGCACATCGACGTCTTCGTAAACTACCGCAATACGCGCAGCGACGCAAAGACCGTTCGGGTCGACGCAGCGCTGCTTTCGGCATATGTGCGCGCCGCAAAGGAAGCGAACGCCGCGCTTGCGCTGACGGACGATCTGACGCTTTCGAACGTCCTCCGTCTCCCGGATGTGACCGAGATCGTCCCCGCCGACGAGGACACGGACGCATTGGTTTCGCTCGCAGTCGAAGCGGCGGACACGGCGATCGACGCGATGCTTGTGATGCGCAAAGCCGAAGGCGAGCGGCTGAAGACCGCGTTGTCGATCGGCGTGGATCATATGGACGCGTTTCGCGAACAGATCCTTGCCCGTGCGCCGTTTGTTGCGGAAGACTATCGCAGAAAACTCAACGAACGCATCGAAGCCGTTCTGAACGATACGGAGATCGATCGCGCACGGCTTGCCACCGAGGTCGCACTGTTTGCGGACCGCTGCTGCATCGACGAGGAGCTTGTGCGCCTGAAAAGCCATATCGCACAGTTCCGTACGTATCTGGAAAGCACGGAACCGGTCGGCCGGAACATGGATTTTATCGTGCAGGAAATGAACCGCGAGTGCAACACGATCGGCAGCAAGGCGAACGACGCCGAGCTGACCAACGCCGTTCTGGGCTGCAAGGCGGAAATCGAAAAGCTGCGCGAACAGATCCAGAACGTGGAGTAAGCGAATGAAGAGCATCGAACTGGTATCGGTCGGGTTCGGCAACATCGTATCGGCGTCGCGCATCGTCGCGCTCGTCGGTCCGGACGCCGCGCCGGTGAAGCGGCTCATTCAGGACGCGCGCGAGCATCATCTTCTGATCGACGCAAGCTGCGGCAGAAAAACGCGCTCCGTTCTGGTGACGGACAGCGGACATGTGATTTTGTCCGCGCTGCAGACGGAAACCATTGCGCATCGGCTGAACGCCGAATATCGCGCGGAAGGATAAGGAGTTTTATGGCAAGAAGGAAAAAGGGGCTGCTGATCGTTGTTTCCGGTCCCGCCGGCGTCGGAAAGGGAACCGTCGACGGCGCGCTGATCGCAAAGCATCCGGAAATCATCATGTCCGTATCCGTCACGACGCGCGCGCCGCGTCCCGGCGAGATCGAGGGCGTGCATTATTTCTACCGGACGAAGGAAGAATTCGACCGCATGATCGAAGAAAACGCGTTTCTCGAGTATATGCACGTTTTCGGCATGAACTACTACGGCACGCCGAAAGCGTTCGTCGAGCAGGAACGCGAAAAGGGCAACCACGTGATCCTCGAGATCGACGTGCAGGGCGCGATGAAAGTCAAGGAAGCCTGCCCCGACGCGGTGCTTGTGTTTATTGCTCCCCCGTCGCTGAAGGTCCTGAAGGACCGTCTGGTGGGGCGCGGTACCGAAACGCAGGAATCGATCGACGTGCGCACCGCAACGGCGCTGAAAGAGCTTGAGATGCTTCCGAAATACGACTATATGGTCGTCAACGACGTCGTTGAGGAAGCGGTTTTCGATATGGAAGCGATCCTGTCCGCGGAATTGAACAGGACTGCAAGGAATTCCGAACTGATTTCAAAACTAACAGGAGGCGAAACGATATGATGAATTATCCTTCTCTGAACGAGCTGGTCGAGAAAGCCGGCTGCCGCTATCTGCTCGTAACCGCGGTTGCGGCACGCGCACGTCAGCTGCAGGATCATCCCGAAAAGCTCGGCTCCAACAAGCCGGTTTCCATGGCTGTGGATGAGCTTTATCACGATAAACTGGTTCTGAACGCGCCGAAAGAGGGCTGAACGCCCGTCTTTTGCCCGTTGCGTTCGCGTAACGGGCTTCTTTTCACATTGGGAGGAATACCATGTACGCCGAGGTCGTCGTCGATATCGCGCACAGCGCGGTTGACAGAAGGTTCACCTATCGCATTCCCGAGGGACTCAACGTGTCCGTCGGGCATCATGTGCTGGTGCCGTTCGGACTCGGCGACCATACAAAAGAGGGATTCGTCGTTGCTCTGAAGGAACAGACCGACTATCCGGAGGTCAAGGATATCGCGAAGATCATCGAGCCCTACCCCGTTCTTCTTCCGGAGCAGATCAGACTTGCGGAGTGGATGCAGGAGGCATATCACTGTCTTTTCGTCGACGCTCTGCGTCTGATGATCCCCGCACAGCTTCGCGGGATGCGCGTCAAAGAAAAGCGCGTGCGCACCGTTCGTCTCGCAGACGGTCTCGATCCGGACGCCGCGCTTGCATCGCTGAACCGCGCGATCGCGCAAAAGCGCGTGCTTGAGCTCGTCATCCGGATCAACGCCGAGGCATCGGTCCCGGACATCAACGCCTTTTATCCGAATTCGACCGCGGCGATCAACGCACTGATCAAGCGCGGGTACCTTGTCGAACAGAACGAAACCGTATTTCGCAGGCCGGACAAAATGAAGCTGCACGCGCCGTTATACACGCTCACCGATGCGCAGCGGCATGCGGTCGATGTGATCGATGCGGCGATGCAGGCGCAAAACGGCTCCGTTCTTCTGCTGCACGGCGTGACCGGAAGCGGCAAAACGGAGGTATACCTTAAGGCGATCTCCGATTGCCTCGATGCGGGCGGCCAGGCGATCGTGCTCGTGCCGGAGATCTCCTTGACGCCGCAGACGGTCGGGCGGTTCACGGATCGGTTCGGCGACCGCATTGCCGTTCTGCACAGCAGGCTGTCCCCCGGCGAACGCTTCGATGAGTGGCGGCGCATCCGTCTGGGTCTTGCCGACATCGTGATCGGCGCCAGAAGCGCGGTTTTTGCGCCGGTGGAACGGCTGCGGCTGATCATCATCGACGAAGAACATGAATCGAGTTATCAAAGCGAATCACAGCCGCGCTATCTCGCGGGTGAGATCGCGGCAAAACGGGTGCGCGAGTCGTGCGGGACGCTGGTTCTCGGCAGCGCCACCCCCTCGCTGATGAGCTATTCGCGCGCGCTTTCCGGCAAGTATACGCTCGTCGAACTTCCCGATCGCGTGGAGGGCAGACCTTTGCCGACCGTCGAAATCGCCAACATGCGCGAAGAGCTTCTGATGGGCAATACCGGCATTTTTTCCGATACGCTCGCGGAGCGGCTGTCGGAATGCATCGGAAACGGCAAGCAGGCGATGCTGTTCATCAACCGCCGCGGATATTCGACGTTTGTCAGCTGCCGCAGCTGCGGATTCGTTTTGAAATGCGACAACTGCGACATTTCGATGACCTATCACAAATCGGAATCACGCGTGCGCTGTCATTACTGCGGCGCCGTAAAGCCGCTGCCGAAGGAGTGCCCGAACTGCAAAAAATCATTTATCAAACAGTTCGGCATCGGCACGGAACAGGTCGAGGAAGCGGTGCACAAGCTCTTCCCCTCCGTCAGAACGCTGCGCATGGATACCGATACGATGCGTGAAAAGGGCAGTTATGAACGGCTGCTCGGCGCCTTCCATCGCGGCGAGGCGCAGGTTCTGATCGGCACGCAGATGATCGCAAAGGGACACGATTTTCCGAACGTCACGCTCGTGGGGATCGTATCCGCCGATACAACGCTGAATCTGCCGGACTATCGTGCGCCGGAACGCACGTTCCAGCTGCTCACGCAGGTTGCGGGACGCGCGGGACGCGACAACGTGCCGGGACGGGTCGTGCTGCAGACCTATGAACCGCAGCATCCGATCATCCGGTTTGCACAACAGCAGGATTACGTCGGGTTCTACCACTATGAGATCATGGAGCGGAAAAAGATGCTCTATCCCCCGTTCTCGCTGTTTCTGCGCATCGTGTTTTCCGACCGGAACGAACAGACCGTGCAGGATGCCTGCCTCTCGTATGCCAAACAGCTGGAAACCGAGCTCTTCAGCACGCTCGGCGAGGAAGGAAAAAACGATCTGCTTCTGCTCGTTGCCGCCGAAGCGCCGATCGCAAGGATCTCCGGTTTTTACCGCTACCAAATCGTACTGAAGCTGCTGCGCACAAAGCGGCTTCGCAGTGCCGTCAACACCGTTACGGCATTTCACGATCTTCACCGCACGGACTGCCGCGAGGCGATCCTTGAGGTGAATCCGCAGGAGATGTTTTAATATGAAAAAAGAACGATATAAACCGTTATTTCTCCCCGCGCTGCGGGGTTCCGCCGGCGTGTTTCTGCTCGGCGCGATCGAGGTCGTCCTCGGCATCGCTGCGCTGTATGCGTCGTCTCTTGTCACAAGCTATACGCTCGACTACGTTCTGCTCGATCAGGATCCGTCGATCCCCGCGTTTCTCTTTCGCTGGCTGAAATCGCTGGGTCCGCTCGGCAGAAGCTACTGGCTGTGCGGTCTCGCCTTCTTCCTCTTTACGGCGCTGAACGGACTGTTCACGTTTTTGCGGCGCCGCAACGTGGCAAAGGGTTCGGAACGCATGGCGAAACAGATGCGCGACACGCTCTACCGCAAACTGAATTCCGTGCCGTACGACTATCACAAGCACATCTCGACCGGCGATCTCGTGCAGCGCTGCACGTCCGACGTCGATACCGTGCGCGCATTCGTCACGAACGAGCTGATGGAAGTCGTGCGCATCGCGGTCATGTTTCTTGTCGCCGCGGCGCTGATGTTTGCGATCCGCTGGCAAATGGCGCTGATTTCGATGGCGGTCATGCCGTTTCTGACGCTTTCAAGCTTTCTGTACTTCCGTTATGTGCGAAAATACTTTACCGAGGTGGATGAAGCCGAAGGCGCGCTGTCCACGGCGGTGCAGGAAAATCTGACCGGCGTGCGCGTCGTGCGGGCATTCGGGCAGGAGCGTGCGGAGTTCGACAAGTTCACCGCGCTGAACGGCGATTTTGTCAGGAAGAACCGGCGTCTGATCCATCTGCTCGGCTTTTACTGGGGCAGCACCGACGCCGTCGGATACATTCAGATCGCGCTGTCGCTCGTGTTCGGCATTCTGTTTTACGTCCGCACGCGCGAAACGGCGGATCCGTTCACGCTCGGCGACATTTATCTGTTCCTCTCCCTGACGAGCCGTCTCACCTGGCCGGTGCGTCAGCTCGGACGTGTTCTTGCGGATCTCGGCAAGGCGACCGTTTCGCTCGACCGTCTCAACGAAATCATTCTCGCGGACGACGAGGTCGAACCCGGCAAGGCGCTTGACAACGTCGATCTCTGCGGCGATATCACGTTCTCGCACGTATCGTTCGGGTACGATTCACCCAACGACGTGCTGGACGATATCAGCTTCACCGCACACGCGGGCGAGACCGTTGCAATCCTCGGCAGCACCGGCAGCGGCAAGAGTTCGCTCGTGCAGCTTCTGCAACGTCTGTATCTGGTCAGCGGCGGCGAAATCACGATCAACGGCACGCCGATCAACGACATCGACCATCATCTGCTGCGCAGAAACATTGCGATCGTACTGCAGGAGCCGTTCCTCTATTCGCGCACGATCCGCGAAAACATCGCGATCACGCGGCCGAGCGCGTCCGAGCAGGATCTCAAGAACGCCGCCCGCGAAGC
>ODAJ012173374.1_pt1 | contig 10552 bp, 15 predicted proteins | sample 1539241 | NCBI WGS metagenome assembly ODAJ01 (sample SAMN02144231, study PRJEB22623) | gut metagenome | biome: sheep rumen | host: Ovis aries | place: New Zealand
CTACGTGGTCACCAAGCTTCAGAGTCACGCAATGGAGTTCACGAGCCGCCGGGAAGCCGGAGCACTGGCCACCAGCATCGGAGGGCGGGTCATCCGCTCAAACTGAAAAGGGCCGCACCTGCTGCAACAGGTAACGGCCCCGGACTAAAGAATCCGACCCAATTCTACCGAAAGGAGGCTGAAAATGCAAGATTTACCGGATGCACCCTGGATCAGGGACGCAGAACTCAATGGATACCCTGAGCCCGATCCTGTTCGCTGCCCGATCTGCGGAGACGAAGCAGACACCTTCTACCTGCAGGACGGCATCGTGATCGGTTGTAACCACTGCGTGGAAGAAAAGGATGCGGATCCCGCATTCCTCGATTGATGAAAGGAGAACAGAAATGATTCAGCACGGTTATGAACTCGACTTTTCCAAGCAGACCTTCGGCGTGATCCTCTACGGAGCGCCCGGTATTGGAAAGACCACCCTCGCACTGAGCGATGGAAACATGGGAGCCGACACGCTCCTGATCGACCTGGAACACGGCGTAGGCCGGACGAACCCTATTCACCGGATGAATGCCAACGTCCTGAACGCCAGCACCTATGAAGAAGTGCTGAAGGATCTGGAAACGGATCAGGCCAGGGCCGCAAAGACCATTGTCATCGATACGGCCGGCAGTCTGGTGGACTATCTGAAAGACTGGGCCATGCGCACCAAGGCTGACGCGAAGACCAAGGCCGGCGCTTTCAACGGGCTGAAGGGCTTCGGATACGTGAAGACCGAGATGGAGAGCTTCGTCAACAAAATCAAGACGGTCATGAACAAAAACGTGATCTTCATCTTCCACTGCGATGAGAAGGCCGACAAGGACGGAAATCCGATTCAGCGGCTCCGCTGTGAGGGCTCCTTCCGGAACACGGTATGGACCGGCATCGACTTCGGCGCCTACATCCAGATGATCGGCAACAAGCGCTTTGCCTGCTTCTCTCCTGAGGATGAATTCTTCGCCAAGGGATGCCATGGAATCCAGGGGCACATCGAAATCCCGAATCTGGACAGCGGTGTTCCGAATGACTTCATGGCCAGGCTGCTGGAAAGCGCCAGGAAGAACATGATCGAGGAGAACAACGCCGTGGCCGGTCAGATGGAGCTGTACAAGACCACAATCGCCACCGTGAAGGAAATGCTGGAAGGCGTGACCGATCAGGACAGCGCCAACGCCTGCCTTAAGACCATCGGCAGCATGGATCACGCGCTGACCAGCAAGAAGGAAGCTGGCGCGATGCTGAATGCCAAGTGCAAGAGTCTGGGCCTGCGGTTCGATGTGGTGACCAGGGCCTACGTTCCGGCAGGTGATGGACAGTGAAGCTGAAGATCACCAAGACACTGATCGAGAGCTGGGCCTACACCTTCAACTGCTTCGAGGGCTGTGAGGAAGACGCCTACAACGATTTCCTCAAGACGTTGAACCGGGAAAGCATCGAACTGACAGACGCAATTAAGGCTGGATGGGAGTTTGAAAACCTGTGCTACCGCATCGCCAATGGTGAAAATGTGATCAATGAGGTTCTGCTGGACTCTGTGAATCCGGTTACCGGCGAAGTCCACGAAACCCGGGAGTATCCCCGGTTCTACGCTGGGGCCAAGAAGGTAGCAGACATCATCACGGGAGCGCAGTTCCAGGTTCCGGTGAGCTGTGATCTGCAGGTGGCCGGACAGGACTTCTGGCTGTACGGGATATGTGATGCGGTGAAGGCCGGCGTGATCTACGATGTGAAATTCCGGATGAAGAGCCTTGGTGCGGACGATGTGTACGGCAAGTATCTGGACTGTTCCCAGCATCCGCTCTATCTGAAGGCGCTGCCGGAGGCCTTCCGGTTCGAGTATCTGGTCAGCGATGGCACGGACCTGTACGTGGAGAAGTACAACCGGCAGAACAGCAGGCCCATTGAGGAGCACATCATGAACTTCTGGGCATGGCTGCACACGAAGCCGGAGCTGATGAAGATCTATCAGGAAAAGTGGGTTGTCGATGGCTGAGTTCAAGATCATTGGCCGACCGAAAGAAATGTTCAGAGACCGGGACGGAAACTGGATCGTGACCTTCGTCACCCAGGGCCGGATCAACGGAGACGTTTTCGATGAGCTGGCCAAGCATGACTGCGACATCGAGGTGAAGCGGCACCGGAACATCCGGAGCAAGAACGCGAACAGCTACTTCCACGTGCTGGTGAACAAGATCGCTCAGGAGACCGGAGAGACGGAGGATGAAGTCAAGGTCCGGCTGATCACCAGTTACGGAGCCCTGGCCCGGAATCCGGATGACACCTACACGATGTTCCTGCTGCCGCAGGGAGTGGAAGCAACGGTCTACTACAAGTACGCGGTGCTCTACGATCAGCGCGAGGTCAACGGCAAGACAGTCAACATGTGGAAGGTCTACAAGGACAGCCACACCATGGACAGCAAGGAAATGGCCAACCTGATCGATCACACCATTGAAGAAGCCAAGGCGCTGGGAATCGAAACCACCACCCCGGAAGAGATGGAACGAATGAAAGCGAAGTGGGCCGAATACGAAGCGGCCCACCCCAGAAAGTATGGTGATGCTGATTGACGGAATCGATTCTGCAGACGGAAAAGGAGTGTTTCATCACCGGAGCTACTGCATGTCTGGATCTGCATCATGTGTACGCCGGGCCGAACCGGAAGCACTCCGACGCCTGGGGCTGCTGGGTGTGGCTGCGGCACGATATCCACATGCAGCTGCACGACAAGGACAAGGAAATGGACAGGATGATCAAACGGATCTGTCAGGAGAAGTTTGAAGAGCTATATAGCCATGAGAAGTTCATGGACATATTCGGAAAAAGTTATCTGTGAAAGGAGATACGAAGATGAGCGAAAAGCGCGGGTACCCGAACCCGAATTACACGGAAGCGGACATCCTCACCAAGGAAGAAACGGAGCTTCTGGCGGAGGTTGGTCTAGTGACGATTGATGCTGATCACTACGAGGAGCTGGTTAGTAAAGCCGCGGCGCTGGATATCCTGACCAGCTGCATCCAGATCACCGGGAAGGTTGATGATGACATCGTCAAGGCTGTCACCGGAACGATTGCCAAGGTGGACATGGTGCCGAAGACGGAGGTCGATGAAGTCTGGGGCTACTACACCTACAAGGACGAGGAGAACAGCAAGCTGAAGCAGGAGATCGTCAGTCTGAACAAAGCCAACAGCGAGCTGAAGGAAATCCTGCGGCAGAACAAGATCGGCCCTTACGCCGAAGAGGAGGACAATCATGGAGAGGCTTGAGATTATCGGGAACCTGACCGCTGATCCGGAGATGCGCACCACGCTGAACGGATCCACAGTATGCAGCTTCACGGTGGCGGTGAATCAGCCGCCAACAAAGGCGCAGCGCGACAGCGGACAGCAGCCCCAGGCAAAATTCTTCCGGGTAAGCGCCTGGGAGACGCTGGGAGACAACTGCCAGAAGTATCTGGCCAAGGGCCGGAAAGTGTTCGTGGCCGGAACGATCCGCGCCAATGCCTACATGGGAAGCCAGGACAACAAACCCCACGCCAGTCTGGAAATGACGGCGCAGAGCGTTGAGTTCCTGACGCCCAGAGGCGATCAGGGAGACGCGTCGGCAGCAGGACAAGGAAACACTGCTCCTGCAGCGCAGGCCGGTTATGCTGCCCCTCAGGCGGCTCCTGCGGCGCCTTCCGGATTCACGGCGGTGGAAACGGATGATCTTCCGTTCTGATGAACCTGGGGCCGGTACCCACTCCGGCCCCTCCGAAAGGAAGTGATGAACGTGTCATCCGGAAAACGGTATTTCTGGCTGAAGCTGAAGGAGGACTTCTTCCAGTCGAAGCGGATCAAGAAGCTTCGGAATATGGCAGGCGGTGACACGTACCTGATCATCTATCTGAAGTTGCAGTTGAAAGCCATGAAGACGGACGGCGTGATTACCTTCGACCATCTGGAGAACGATATCGCAACGGAGCTTGCGCTGGATCTGGATGAAACGCCGGACAATGTGGCGGCTACGATGCTTTACCTGCTCCACTGCGGACTGGCAGAAAGCTCCGACAATGAGGCGTTCTTCTTCCCTTACGCGATCGAGAATGTAGGCAGCGAGAATTCAAGCGCACAAAGGGTTCGCGAGTATCGGAAGAGGCATAAGGCGTTACATTGTAACGCGAATGAAACGCAGGTGAAACGGATCTGTAACGGAGAGATAGAGATAGAGAAAGATATAGATATACCCCCTATATCCCCAACAGGGGGAAATGGTTCGGACGATAAGCCAAAGAAGACCAAACCGAAACGCGATGACGCCGTGCTGGATCAGCTGTTCGAGGCTTTCTGGAAAGAGTATCCGCGGAAGATTGCCAAGCAGAAGGCTCGGAAATCCTTCTACCTGATCAATCCTGATCAGGGGCTTACGCAGAAGATGATCGATGCAGTGATCGTCCAGAGGAAGACGGAGCAATGGAAGAAGGATAATGGGCAGTTTGTTCCATATCCTGCGACCTGGCTCAATCAGCACCGCTGGGAGGATCAGCTGACGGTGGAGGTCTCTGACGAAATCGAAAGGCCATACATGGACGGGGATCATGAAAACTGGGGCTGGGGGTGATTAAGTGAACGATATGCAGTTTGCAGACAGATTCGCCTACAGCAATGTTGAAGCAGAGACGTCCGTGCTGGGAGCAGCGATGCAGGATCCAAAGGCGCTGAAGCTGGTGGCAGAGATGTCCCCGGAAGACTTCACTGCTCCGGAACACCGGCTGATTCTGATGGCCATGAAGGATATGGCAAAGGCCGGGAAGCCCGTTGACCTGGTGACGATGCACGACAAGCTGAGCGAGGGAAAGAAGATTGATATCATCGGCGGTCCGGCGTATCTGGCCAAGATAATGAGCTTCGTTCCGACCACAGCCAACGTGAAGTCCTACATCAACATCGTGAAGGAATGCGCTGCCAGACGGCAGCTGAAGACGATCGGCGAAGCGCTGATCAGCGCAAGCGGAGATTCTGAACGGAAGATCGATGAGATCCGAGAGAAGGCCGCGCTGACCATCCGGGATGTGAAGGCCGGCGAAACCGTGAAGCTGATCAGCCAGGAAGAAGCGCTCATGATGACCTACGAGAAAATGGATGAAGCCCAGAAGCGTGAAGGCAAGCCGAATGACCGGATCATGACCGGAATCCGGGGACTGGATAAGCGGACCGGAGGACTGGCCGGCAGCAAGCTGGTGGTGATCGGCGCGAGGCCATCCGTGGGCAAATCCATCTTCGCAATGTCGATCTGCATGAACGCTGCGAAGGCCGGAAAGCGCGTGCTGTATGTGAGCCTGGAGATGGAAGCGGATGAAATCATGGAACGTGAATTCGCCGCGGCCAGTCTGGTGCCTCTGACAGAAATCACGAGCAATGAGATCCAGGAAGAGAGCTGGATGAAGCTGGCACAGTCCATCGGGTATCTGGCCAGTCAGCAGATTTTCTACTGCACCGAAGCGGACACCGTGGAGGACATCCGGAAAGCGGCCTTCTTCCTCTTCGAGAACGGCGGGATCGATCTGATCTGTGTGGACTACATCCAGCTGATGGAAGCCACCTATGCCAGGAAACAGAACCGGCAGGAGCAGGTCGCGGAGATCAGCCGGGGGCTGAAGAAGCTGGCCCAGGAAATGAAGATCCCGATCATTGCCCTCTCCCAGCTGAACCGGAGCAGCGAAAAGACGCAGACCGGCCGGCGCGTGAAGCGGGCACCCACCATGAGCGAGGCCCGGGAAAGCGGCGCGATTGAACAGGACGCCAACATCTTCATCCTGCTGCACGATCCGGATGTGGACGAGCTGGAGGGTGATGAGCTGAAGCGGACATTCAAGAATCTGAAAGACCGGGGCATGAAGCTGATCCACGTCAACGTTGACAAGAACCGCCAGGGCAAGAAGGGATGGTTCTATGTGGCCTTTGATGGAGATCACATGCGGTTCCTCTCCCTGAGCAAGGAGGATCCCAATGAGCCGGAGCAAGGCTGAGAAGCTGGAATTCGCCAAGGCCTGTGAAAGGATCGAAAAGCGCGGCGGTGATGTGCTGGCCTACGTGGAGCGGGAGTATCCCAGCTATACGCCTCGGGCCACATGGTACATGCTGCAGCGCGAGTATCTGAACCGGAAGCAGCTGACCGAAGGCAGACCCAAAGAGAACCGAGGTGAGAAAGACATGGGAAAGATGATGGACATGGCCAACGATGTCATGGATGCCTACGCCAGGGGCGAAAACATCTACGACTGGCTGGAAGCGCACGGATACGCCAATGCGAGCAGCACGTGGTTCCAGCTGAAGCAGGCCGCGAAGAAGAACGATCCGGAGCTGTACGCCCGGATGTGCGAAGCCCGGATGGATCGGAGGAAACCGAAGGAATCGAAGCCTGAGGTCATTCCGCGGGAGCCGGAGGAAAAGCCGAAGGAAATCCTGCTTCCCGGCGAGGCGCTGCCGGTGACGGTGCGCGGCAAAAGGGTCACGACCTGCTGTGCGTCGGCCAGAGAAAGCGGCGTGACTGTGCCGGATGAAATTCCGGAGGAAACAAAGAAGGATGATGCCTTCAAGAAGGTTGCGGAGGCCATGAAGAAAGTGGTTTATGCCGGGAAACCTGACCCGGAGCCCATGGATGTAGTCGGCGTACGGAGCCGGGTGAAGGGCTACTACATGAAGGCTGAAGTCAATCCCACACTGGCGAACGGAGCCGAATACGTGCATCTGATCTGGCGGGATCTGGTGACCCGGGAAGAGCGGTCCATCGGGCTGTCGGTGGAGGATTGGAAGAAGCTGGCCGAGGAGATCCCTCAGGCGATGAAACAGCTTGGATTCTGAATGAAATCACAGGATTTCATGCAAGTACAGATTAACGAAAAGGAGACGAAAAAAGATGGAGATCATGAAAAAGAAGCCGACCAAGATCACTGTTGGAGACCTGGAGCTGTGGACGGCTCCCTTCGGAACGAGCAAGGCCACGATCACGGCCGTTGAGGGCGGGGCGAAGGTAGTTCTTCAGAACCTGCACACGAAGCTGCCGGATGTGTTCGAGCTCTTTGTGGACGATGAGGATTTCTGCGAAGAGGACATGGACGGCGCATTCTCCGTCATTGTGGATCCGGAGGTGGTCACGCTGTCCATCTCTCCCGGAGAAGCAAAGTTTGGTTTCAGCGTGAGCCGGCAGTGCAACGGTGACTGCGAGCACTGCGAGTATAACGACTGTGAGGATAAGGAGGAAGCGAACGGATGAACGAGATCAAGATGATTCCGATCGGAGACCTTGAGCATCATCCGGATAATCCGCGAGCTGATCTGGGCGATGTGGCAGAGCTGGCAGCAAGTATCCAGGCGAAAGGAATCATGCAGAACCTGACTGTTATTCCGGATCTGGACAAGGGAAAGTACCTTGTCGTGATCGGAAATCGCCGGCTGGAAGCGGCGAAGCTTGCAGGACTGGTCGAGCTTCCATGCAGGATTGCGGACATGACGAAAACGGAAGTCCTGCAGACGATGATTGCCGAGAACATGCAGCGGACGGATCTGACTGTGATGGATCAGATCAATGGCATCGGAAAGATGCAACAGCTGGGCATGACACTTCCGGAGATCGCCAAGGGAACCGGCCTGAGCGAGACCACCGTCCGGAGACGGGCAACCATCGGAACACTGCCGAAGAAGCAGCTCGAAAAAGCCTGCGAGAAGGGCGCTTCTCTTCTGGATCTGCTGGAGGTTACGAAGCTGGAAGACCCGGCTGATCAGGAAAAGGTGCTTGAGAGCTTCGGCACCAACAACTTCTCCTACTCCATCGCCAACGCCGTCCGGAGTCAGAACATGAAGAAATGGCGGGATGAATTCCTGCCGAAGCTTCAGGCGGTCTATCCGAAGGCGCGGAAGTGCAAGGATCAGGATCGATGGAACGACACCTGGGAGACGGTATTCACCTGGCGCTTCGATGACAGGAATGATCCTGCTCCCATTCCGGAACCGGAAGAAGGCGTCAAATATGGCATCGCAGCGGATGACATCCCCTGGAACATCACGCTGATGAAGATCAACGAGGATGCCAAGAAGCGCAAGGCCGAGGAGAAGGACAACCGGGAGTGGATGAAATGGCTGAAGGAACAGGCCACGATCCTCAACAAGGAAGCCGCCGAGCTCCGGTATAGCTTCATCCGGAAGTTCCGGTTCAAAAACGCGAAGGAACGCACCGAGTTCTGGAAGCTGGTGGAAGAATTCCTCTGGAGAAACAAGGCCTTCACGGACGGTTATGGATCCTCGAGCATGAGCGGACAGCTTGTCCGGGAGATCATGGGAATTCCGGTTGAACAGTACGAAGAACGCAAGCAGCGCGGGGCCGAATCGTTTGAAATCGAATGCGAGCGCCGGGGCGCGAATATGGATTCCGTGCTCCTGGCATGGGCCGTATGCGGAGGGGCCTGCGGAGGCGCTTCCTACAGCATGGCCAACTACGTGAGCGATTACAACGGCACCCACGTGGAAAGCGAAGAGCTCGACAAGGTATACGAATTCCTGTGCCGCCTCGGGTACCAGATGAGTGACTTTGAGAAGAGCCTGCAGAAAGGCACCCATCCTTTCGTCAAGAACCCGAAGAAATACTTCAAGGATCAGCAGAAAGCCATGGCAGCTGAACAACGGGAGGAGCCGGAAGAATGAGCGGAAACACGTTCCGGGGAACGGACGCCAGAGCTTTCGTGAAGGCCTTCAACGGCATCTGCAACTGGAACAACGGATGGGACCGCTGGAACGACATGGTGAACCTGTTCGCCATCGAGCTTGCGAACGCGGTGGATCTGAACAACCGGGAGCAGCGCGAGAAGGCCTACATCCGGATCCGCGACAAGTACGCGCCGGAGGAATTCAGGCGCTTCACCGAATTGTTTCTCCTGCTGGTGGAAAGCCTGGAGCGGAACCCGTTCCAGGACTTCCTCGGCGGGATGTACATGGAGCTGGACATGGGAAGCAAAGCTCACGGGCAATGCTTCACTCCCTTCGGAGTCTGCCAGGCGATGGCAGCCATGGCCATGCCGGAGGAAAAGGTTCGGCAGCAGCTGGATGAGCGCGGATGGATCAGTATCAACGACTGCGCATGCGGGGCCGGAGCTACGCTGATCGCAGCAGCTGAACGGCTCTACAAGATGGGCATCAACTACCAGCAGACGGCGCTGTTCGTGGCAGGAGACATCGACAACACGGTGGCCATGATGTGCTTCATCCAGCTGGCGCTGATCGGATGCGCAGGACGGATCCGGATCGGAGACGCGCTGCTGAATCCGGAAACCGGGCCGATCCTGACCGGCGATGGTGGGCCGAACACCTGGTATCTGCCGATGTTCTACTCCACGGTCTGGTCCGGAAGGTTATTCGCCTGGCGGATGGATCGCATCCTGCAGGGCTTCCAGAAGGGCCGTCCGGAGCCTCCGGAAGTGATCACTGAGAAGATCACAGCCGAGACCAAAGCAGCGCCAGAAGGGCCAAAAACGGATCAAAGAGGGCCAAAAGCGTATCCGGAGCATGAAAACACTTCCGCTTTTGCCATAAAAACGGCACAGAAGACAAGACGAAGAATGAGCGAAGGTCAGCTGATGTTTGACCTGACAGGAGGAATGTGAATGGAAAAGCGATTGTACATGACCATCATTCCCAAGCCCAAGGAACGGCCCAGGGCGACCGTTATCGGAGGGCATGCCCGGATCTTCACCCCGAAGACCACGGAGGCCTACGAGATGGAAATCCGGGCCGCCTGGATCCGGCAGAACGGAGACAAACCGGATGCCGGCCCCCTACGGGCGCGGATCTACTTCGGGCTTCCGATCCCCAGGAGCGAGACGAAGGCCAACAAGCTGCAGATGCTCGCCAGGAAAGTCTTCCCGACAAAGCGCCCGGATCTGGACAACCTGGCCAAGGCCGTCATGGACGCGCTGAACGGGGTGGCCTACTCAGATGACTGCCAGATCGTGACCATGCTGAGCCGGAAGAATTACGCGGAGACGCCTTATGTGAAGGTGATCATCTGCGAGGAGAAACCGAAGGAAGGTGAAGAGGATGGAAACCAGTAAGAAGCTCCGGAAAAAGCTGTTCTGGCTCCGGATCCGGATGAAGATCACATGGATGTGGCGCGGGATCCTGTGCTTCTTCGGGAAGTTTCAGAAGCCGCGGGAGATCATCTGGCTGGACAGCTACGGCGGGAAGGTTCCCTCCTGTCCCCGGTGCCATGAGATGGTCTACTACGAGAACCGCTGCTGCTTCTGCGGTCTGCCCTTCAAGAACGGATCTCAGACGGTTGGAAGCCTGCTCGACCGAAGGGCTGACTCCTGATGCCGGCCGAGAGACAGTATCGATACCGGCTGGAAGTCTTCTGGTGTGGCGGCTGGCGAAAGCTCTGGGGCGCGGAAAAGCGCCTGGAGCTGGATCAGTACATCGCCAGCAACAAAGACCCGAAGGTGCAGTTCCGGGTGGTCGATACATGGGAGGAAGAGGTGAACGATCGTGG
>ODAJ012181022.1_pt1 | contig 10544 bp, 10 predicted proteins | sample 1539241 | NCBI WGS metagenome assembly ODAJ01 (sample SAMN02144231, study PRJEB22623) | gut metagenome | biome: sheep rumen | host: Ovis aries | place: New Zealand
CCTCATTGCGGGCATACAGCAGGGCCAGCATGTAGTTCACCTGGGGAGTCCGTTCCAACTTCTGCAGGATGGCCATGGCCGATGCGTTGTAGTCCATGGAGACATAGGCGATGGCCGTATTGAAATCTTTGTAATCCCGCAGGTATTCCAGGGCTTTCGGGTAGTCCCTGTCCCTGAGGGCGGCCACCCCTTTCATGTACACGGTATCCAGCACGGTGGTGCGGACCGTATCCTTGACCATCCCTTTCCGGTGCAGGTAAAAATCGAAGCGGACGGTTCTCAGACGGGGATACAGTTTCTCGCGCAGATACCGGTAGTAGGGTTCGCGCTGAAGGGCGGCCTCCCGGCGGTCCGGGTCGTCTTCCTGCAGATGGCGCATGTAGGAGCGGACGTCGGAAGGGGAGAGCAGCGAATCCTGATCGACCAGCAGGGAAAGCATATCCCAGTTTTCCCCGTTGGAGCGGGAGCGGAAACTGATTTCCGGGAAAGAAGGCTTTTGCCGGGCCAGGCTTTCCCGTCCCTTTTCATCCACGGTGATGACCAGCCCCTCCAGGCGCCGTACGGAATCCCGGTAATGCCGGATGTACCGGCCGAAATAGTCCGCGACGGATCCGGCCCTTTTTTCGGACAGGGCGATGTTCGCTTTTTCCGCTCCCTCCGGCGAGGCCGACGCTGCAATGACAATGGAGTCCATCTCCAGTTGCCGGTTGTCCAGCAACTGGCATAGGTTCCGGCGAATCCGGCCCAACTCCGTGCCGTTGTGTCCCATCTCGGGGTTGATATCGGCCTTTCCCGTTTCGAAGTCCACGTAGCAGGCCGTGTTGGCGGAGACCTGCCGCTCCACGATGTGGGAGAGGTAGCGCTCGGTCCCGTCCACGAAAGCCGACAGGGAACTGATGTAAAAGGTCAGCGGCGCAGAGCGCTGCATGGAGTAGATCCGCTGGTCGGCTTCGTAGATGTCTCCGGACAGGACGATGTCCACTTTCCGGAGGCGGGGACGGGTTTTGATGGTTTGGGTATAGTGGTACACGAAATCTCCGTCGGAATTGCGCAGGACCGTATCCAGCCGGATGCCTTCCGTGACGATGGGCGCTTTCACATAGCGGGCATACATGACCCCCTTCCGCTCTTTCTTCATCTCATTGTAGCGCCAGGCGAAACGGTTGGTGTAGTGCTCGATGATCTCCTTTTCGTGCAGCCCCCAGCGGGATTCGAAGGCGGCGGCCTGCTCGTCGGTCACCACTGTGGAATCGCATTTGAACCGGTACAGGTCCGGCAGGTTCCGCTGGATGAAGATCTCCACGTTCCGGAGGTTCACGAAAGCCAGCGAATCGGTGATGATACTGGACAGATAGCGGTTGTACAACTCGTAACCGCGGATCTGTTTCTTCCGGTAGTCTTCTCCCGTGATGAATACGCTCTCCAGCCTCAGGGAGTCTTCCATCATGAACATGTCGGGATAGAAACGCAGTTGCCATTTGCTGTCCTGCATGGAGGAGGGCACGATGACCTCGAAGCGGAGATCGACGCGGCCGTGCCGCTCGGCCACGTTCCGGAACCGGGCGGTGATGACGGCGGCGTCCAGGACGTCGGTGGCCACCATCTCGCCGGTCTCATCGTCCCTGACGGCTTTCATGATAAGGATTTTTCTGCCGTCAGAATCGTGCACGGTCAGCGTATCCCGGCGGGTTGCCGCGATGACCTTGCGTTCCTCCTGTATCTCGTTGCGGGACAGGGCGAGGGTGGCCGACAGTTCCTGCTGCCGTACCGCCTCGATTTTTTTCATGGGCCCGCAAGAGAGGAGGAACGCCGAGATCACCGCCACGGGTGCCAGGCAATGGTTGATGCCGTGATAACTGCTCATATCTCTCTCCTCAGAATATCAATTGGATGGCGACCCGTGCGTCGGGAAGGACGAATACTTTGCCCCCTTTCTCCTGGATGACGCCGCAGGAGGGGCAGGAATAGACGGTGTAGTCTTTCCAGCCGCCCCAGATGCCGGCTCCTATATCCAGGTTCCAGTGACCGGACAGCATGACGGAATAACCGCCCCACAGCCTTCCGCCGTAGGCATCGGCCTCTTCCGTCTGCCGTTTGATGACACCTCCCACGTTGTAAACCCGGTAGATGGCGTCCATTCCGGCCCACCACCCGGAATAGACGTGCCAGGGCCACCAGCGTGCGCCGCCCCAGACGGTCATCAGGCGGGCCTGAAACTGTTTTTCCGGATCTTCTTTCCGGAACGTCCACGGATTCAGGGCTCCGCCGGCGTGCAGGGACACATGCTGGCCGACGGCAACGGAGGCATCGGCATTCAGGGCGCCCAGGGTGAGCCAGTCCAGGCAGTCCGTACTGACGGAATAGCGCTGTCCGGCGGCCGGTAAGGCCAGGGTGGCCAGCAAAAGGGCCAGAAGGAGGGTTCTCCCGACGGTCGTTCTCATGGCTAATAGTCTCTTTGGGCCTGCATTCTTTCCTCTTCCCGGGGAAGGATTTTCACGCTGCGGGCGATGACGTCCGGCGAGACCCTTTCTTCTCCGGCCTGGGTGATGTATCTTCTCAGACGCAGCCGTCCGGCCACTTCGACCCACAGCCCTTTCTGAATGTCGTAAAGGTTCAGTTGCGCCCCCTCTCTGCTCCAGAGGGAAACGTTGAACCAGGTGGGTTCGGATACGGAATTTCCTTCCTTGTCCACTCCGCCGTATTCGGTGACGACGGAAAAGTTGCATACGCGGCTGTCATTGGGGAATGTGCTCACGTCGGCTCTTCCGACGACACCCCGCAACTGGATTCTGTTGATGAATTCCATGGTACTTTGTTTTTGATTGATGTCGTGGACCGGCCTGGCGGCGCGCTCCGTGTCCGCTCCGGTCCGGATGCAAAGTAAATGGATGATTTTCTGTCCGGCTTGCAAAAATGCCCTCCGGGATGCAGATATTGACGTTTTTTACGATTTTTCAGTCTTTCGAACGTTGTTTCAGAAGAAAAAACGGAGGGATTAAAAATCTTTTTTACGAAAGCGGTTTTATGTTGTACCAGCGAAACGTCTGTTTTTCGGCTTTTCTTTTTTACGACCCTTTGAAATGCCGTTTCTCCTTTGCACTTTTGTCCCAAATGAGATAGTGCCATGACTTATCGGATTGAAGAAATGAGCCATCCGGTGTATTGCCGATGCTGCGGCCGGGTCATCCCTTACGGCCGGGCCGACAAGAAATTCTGCTCGGCCCTGTGCAAGAACCGTTATCACAACAAACGGAAAAACAACGATTCGCGTCCGGCCGTCAAGCGTGTCCTGCGCATTCTGGGCCGCAATCACGCCATTCTGGACAAGTTGCTGAAACTGGATATCCGCTCCCTGGACCGCCTGACGCTGCTGAGCCTGGGTTTTACCCCGGAGTATGCCACTTCCTATAAGAAAGCGGGGATCCATCACGAGTACGCCTGCTTCGACATCCGGTATGAACTAACACCCACCCGGATCAAAAAAATTGTCCGCAGCGCCGTTGAGGGCCCTGCGGACAACGATTCCACGGAGGAAGAAAAATCTACTTGGCCTGTCTGGCCTGAGGATCTTTGAACAGAATCCAGAAGAGGATGGCCACAACCAGGGCGTAACCGGCGAAGATATACCAGGCGGTGGGCCAGTTGGCAGGCGTGTCGAAGACATCGCAGGCATCTACCACGGCGCCGGCGGCCAGGGTGCCGATGGTGGCGCCGAAGCCGTTGGTCATCATCATGAACAGGCCCTGTGCGCTGGAGCGGATGCTCTGTTCGGCGTTCTGCTCCACATAGAGGGAGCCGGAGATGTTGAAGAAGTCGAAGGCCATACCGTACACGATGCAACTGAGGATGAACAGCAGCACGCCGGGCATGGCGGGGTTGCCGGCGCCGAACAGGGCGAAGCGGAGCACCCAGGCGAACATGGAGATGAGCATCACCTTCTTGATGCCGAAACGCTTCATGAAGAAGGGAATCAGCAGGATGCAGAGGGTTTCTGAAGCCTGGGAGATGGAAATGAGCGCGTTGGAGTTCTTGACGGCGAAGGTGTCGGCCAGGGCGGGGTCTGCGGCGAAGGAGCCCAGGAAGGTGTTGGCGTAGCCGTTGGTAATCTGGAGGGAGGCGCCCAGGAGCATCGAGAAGATGAAGAAGATGGCGAACTGGGGGTCTTTGAAAAGGGTGAAGGCCTTGAGGCCGAAGGCATCGGCCAGGCTTTCGTTCTTCTTGGTCCTGTCCACGGGGCAGGCCGGCATGGTGAGGGCATAGCCGCAGAGGATGAGCGACAGGATGCCGGAGGAGATGAGTTGGGTGTAACTGTCCTGCATGGCGACGCCGCCGATGTGCAGGAAGTTTGTCAGGAGCATGCTGCAGATGAAGCCCACGGTGCCGAATACGCGGATGGGCGGGAAGTCCTTCACCGGGTCCATGCCTTCCTTCCCGAGGGCGTTGTAGGCCACGGAATTCACCAGGGCGATGGTGGGCATGAAGAAGGCCACGCTGAAACTGTACAGGAGGAACAGGGGAGCGAACTGGACCGTGTCACCGGCGCTCATGCAGTAGAAGCCGGCTCCGGCCATGAAAAGGCCGGCCAGGCCGTGGCACAGGGACAGCACCTTCTGGGCTTCCATCTTTTTGTCGGCCAGGATGCCCATGAGGGTGGGCATGAAGATGGAGACGATTCCCTGCATGGCGAAGAACCACTTGATCTGGGACCCCAGGCCGATGTTTCCGAGATAGCGGCCCAGCGAAGTGAGGTAGGCTCCCCAGACGGCGAATTCCAGGAAATTCATCAAAATGAGTTTCAAGGTGACGGGTTTGATCTTAATCTGCATAGTTATTGTAGTGTAAATGTTTTCGTATCGTGCAAATGTACGAAATTTTCAGTATTTTTGCAGTAAGAATAGTAATTAGATGTTCAAATTCAAACGCACCGCCACAGACCCTGCCTCCCAGGCACGTGCCGGCGTCATCAGCACGGATCACGGTGAAATCCAGACCCCCATCTTTATGCCGGTGGGGACGGTCGGGTCGGTCAAGGGCGTATATCACAGAGACTTAGAGCAAGATATCAAGGCCCAGATCATCCTGGGCAATACTTACCATCTGTACCTCCGTCCCGGCCTGGACACACTCCGGAAAGCCGGCGGACTGCACCGGTTCGAGCATTGGGACCGTCCCATCCTGACGGACAGCGGCGGTTTCCAGGTGTTTTCCCTGGCGCCCATCCGTAAACTCACGGAGGAAGGCTGCAAGTTCTCCTCGCATATCGACGGCAGCAAGCATATCTTCACCCCGGAAAACAACGTGGAAACCCAGCGCATCATCGGGGCCGATATCATCATGGCCCTGGATGAGTGCTGCCCGGGAGATGCCGACAAGCGCTATGCCGCCAAGTCCCTCCATCTGACGCAGGGCTGGCTGGAGCGTTTCGCCAGGCATTTCGACGAGACGGAACCGCTGTACGGCTACACCCAGGTCATGTTCCCCATCATCCAGGGCTGCGTGTATCCGGACCTGCGCCGACAGGCGGTGGAACACGCCCTCCGGCTGGACAACGACAACCGCGGCGGGTACGCCGTGGGCGGCCTGGCCGTGGGGGAGCCTACGGAGAAGATGTACGAAATGCTGGAGGTCACCTGCCCGCTGCTGCCGCAGGACAAGCCCCGCTACCTGATGGGGGTGGGTACGCCGGCCAACATCCTCGAAGGCATCGCCCGCGGAATCGACATGTTCGACTGCGTGATGCCCACCCGCAACGGCCGCAACGGCATGCTTTTCACCTGGGACGGCATCATGAACATGCGCAATGCCAAGTGGACGGACGATTTCGGCCCGCTGGACCCGCTCGGGACTTCTTTCGTGGACAGTTATTACACCCGCGCATACATCCATCACCTGTTCATTGCCAAGGAGATGTTCGCCGCGATGGTGGCCACCGAGCACAACCTGGCCTTCTACCTGGATCTGGTCCGCACGGCCCGGGAACATATCATCGCCGGTGATTTCGCCGCCTGGAAACAGGCCGTCCTTCCCAAACTGACGCAGCGCCTATGAAGATACAAGGACTCCAAAGGCTGGATTGGTATATCATCCGGAAGTTCCTGGTCACGTTCTTCGTGGCCCTGGCCTTCCTGTCTTTGCTGATCGTCATTTTCGACATCAGTGAGAAAATTGAGGATTTCGTGCGAAAGGAAGCCCCTCTGAAGGAAATCGTCTTCGATTATTACCTCAATTTCGTGCCGTACTTCCTGAACCAGTATTCCCCCATGTTCGTGTTCCTGACGGTGATTTTCTTCACGTCCAAGATGACGCAGGACTCGGAGGTGGTGGCCATCCTCTCCAGCGGCATCAGTTATCACCGGCTGATGGTGCCGTATCTGCTGTCGGCCGTCTTCATCGCCCTCCTTTCCCTGACGCTGAGCCAGTGGGTGCTGCCGCATGCCAATGCGAAGCGGGTCGTGTTCGAGCAGAAGTACAATCCCTGGCGCAAGGTGAAAATGGGCCATGACATGCATTACAAACTGGAAGACGACCATTTCGTGTATCTGGAGAGTTTCAGCGCCTACAACAATACGGCCTACAATTTCACCCTGGAAGACCTTTCCGGAGGCCGTCTCCGTTCCAAGATTACGGCCGAAAGCGCCCAGTACGACACCGTGAACGGCGTCTGGAAACTTCGCAACTGGTTCATCCGCGACTATGACGAGGGAATGGGGGACCACATCCGCTCCGGCAGGCAGATGGACACCACCCTCAGCCTCACGAGGGACGATTTCTTCCGCAACCGCTATACCATCCAGGAACTCAACGCCCGTGAGTTGAACCAACTCATCGAAACCCAGAAGATGCGGGGTGATGCATCGGTGAACATGTCCCTCATCGAAAAGAACAACCGCGTCTCGCTGCCCTTCAGCACCATCATCCTGACCATCATCGGCGTTGCGCTCTGTACCAAGAAAAAACGCGGCGGCATGGGCTGGAACCTGGCTGCGGGAACCGCCCTGGGTTTCTCGTACATCCTTTTCATGCAGTTCAGCGAGATGTTCGTGACCACGGATACGCTTCCGGCCGGCATTGCCATCTGGCTGCCCAACTACCTGTACACCGTCATTGCCGCCATCCTGTATATCAAAGCCCCCAAATAGATGAAAGTCAAGATTGTCAACCATTCTCCCTATCCTTGTCCGGCCTATGCCACCGAGCAGAGTGCCGGCGTGGACCTGAGGGCCAACCTGGAAGCCCCCGTGGTGCTTCGGCCCCTGGAACGTACGCTGGTGCCCACCGGCCTGTACATCGCCCTTCCCAAGGGATATGAGGCGCAGGTGCGCCCGCGCAGCGGCCTGGCCGTCAAGCATGGCATCACGGTGCTCAATTCGCCCGGAACGGTGGATGCCGATTACAGGGGAGAACTCCGTACCGTCCTGGTGAACCTGGGCACCGAGCCGTTCGAGATTGTTCCCGGAGAGCGGATTGCCCAGATGGTGATTGCCCGCCACGAGCAGGTGGAATGGGAAGAAGTGGACCAACTGGACGAAACCCGGCGGGGAACCGGAGGTTTCGGCTCTACGGGCCAATAGCCCTGTCATTCCCCATAGCCCTGTCATTCCCCATAACCCTGTCATTCCCCATAGCCCTGTCATTCTGAACGAAGTGAAGAATCTATGAATATCAGCGAATTATATAAAATTTACCGGGCTTCTTCCGGTGTCAATACGGATACCCGCACCCTTCGGGAGAATCAGTTGTTCGTGGCTCTGAAGGGAGAGAATTTCGACGGGAACGCCTTCGCCCTCCAAGCCCTGGAGGCAGGTGCCTGCTGCGCTGTTGTGAACGACAGCGTGGAGGCCGATGATCCCCGTCTGTTCAAGGTTCCCGATACGCTGGAGGCCCTTCAGGAACTGGCTGCATGGCACCGCCGTCAGTTGGATATCCCCGTCATCGGCCTGACCGGGACCAACGGAAAGACGACCACCAAGGAACTGATCCGGACGGTTCTGGCCGCCAAATACCGCGTAGTGGCTACGGAGGGCAACCTGAACAACGATATCGGCGTGCCGCTGTCGGTCCTGAAAATCGGCCCGGATGCGCAGATTGCCATCATCGAGATGGGCGCCAGCCACCCGGATGACCTTCGTCCGCTGCTTTCCGTAGCCCAGCCCACCCACGGCCTCATTACCAATGTGGGAAAGGCCCATCTGGAGGGTTTCGGCAGTTTTGAAGGCGTCAAGCACGCCAAGGGCCTGCTCTACGACTGGCTCAAGGAGCACGACGGCATCGTCTTCGCCAATGGCGATGACGCCACGCTGCAGGAAATGCTGTGGGAACGCGGGATGCCCTGCATCTCCTATGGGCAGAAGGGGGTGGAACTGCTGCCGTCTTCGCCGCAGCAGCCTTTCCTGCGGATGGCTTTCCCCGACGGGGTGCTCCAGACCCATCTGGTGGGCGCCTACAATGCCGCCAACGTGCTGGCCGCCCTCAAGATCGGCTGGTTCTTCGATGTCCCCGAGGCCGGTGCCCGCGCGGCCATCGCCTCCTATATTCCTTCCAATAACCGCTCGCAACTTGTCAAGACAGAGCGCAATACAATTATTGTGGATGCTTACAACGCCAATCCCTCGTCCATGGCGGTCGCCTTGGACAACCTGGCGCTGACGGAAGGCCGCAAAGTGGCCCTTCTCGGGGCGATGCGCGAACTGGGGGCCGATTCGGAAGCGGAGCATCGCAAGGTGGTGTCCCGCCTTTCCGGCACGGAGGCGTACCTGGTAGGGGAGGAATTCATCCAGGCGGCGGAAGGTTCCGGTATCAAGGCTTTTGCCAGTTCGGATGATTTGGCCGCCTATCTGCAGGAGCATCCTCTGCAGGGCTGTGTGGTGCTGGTAAAAGGCTCCCGCAGCACCCGGATGGAGAAGGTTATAGCCTCGCTCTGACAATGACAAGGCGCGTGGCCCAGGCAATGGCGCATCCCATGGCCAGGCCATAGCAGATTCCCACCAGCACGTCGCCCAGGAAGTGGGCTCCCATCATGATACGGCTGCACGAAACCAGTACGGCCCATAGGAAGACACCCCAGCCGTATGTCCGGTAACGGTGTTCCGGGTCGTTGAGGCGGAATCCCAGATAGGAGGTGCAGGCAAAGCCGAAGGTATTGGCCGCATGGGCGCTGAAAAAGCCGAACAGGTGGCCTGTGAGCCCGAAAGGGGTGCGTAATCCGTTGCTGAGCATCCAGGAATTGTAGCAGGGGCGCAGCCGTTCGAATCCCGCTTTCACCAGGTTGCAACTTTGGTCGATGGCCACCACCGTGAGGATGAGGGAAAGCACCACCACCAGTCCTTTTTTCCAGCCCAGTTTTCCCACGAGGAATACCATGACGATGCCATAGGCCGGAAACCAGAATTTGATATCGGACAGCATGAGCCAGAACGGATCCCAGGCGGGCGTTCCCAGGTTATTGATCCACAGGGTGGCCTGCTGATCCAGTTGTATGAGGCCTTCGAGGCTCATCGGGTGAGGGCTTTCCAGAGTTCTTCCTTGAGTTCGTTCAGGCCGGTCTGGGCTACGGAGGAGATGAAGACATGGGGGATGTCGGCCGGGAGTTTCTTCTCGATCTTGGCCTTTTGTTTTTCGTCGATGAGATCCGTTTTCGTGACGGCCAGCACGCGGTCTTTCACCAGCAGTTCGGGATTGTACTCTTCCAGTTCGTTCAGAAGTACTTTGTAGGCCTTTGCGACGTCGGGTTCATCGGCCGCGACCATGAACAGGAGGACGGAATTGCGTTCGATATGCCGGAGGAAGCGCATGCCGATGCCTTTCCCTTCATGGGCGCCTTCGATAATGCCGGGGATATCGGCCATCACGAAGGAGCGGTCGTCGTAGTATCGGACGATGCCCAGATTGGGCTCCAGTGTGGTGAATGCATAGCCCGCGATTTTGGGTTTGGCCGATGTGATGGCGGCCAGCAGCGTGGATTTGCCGGCGTTGGGAAAGCCCACGAGGCCGACGTCGGCCAGCACTTTCAACTCCAGGATGAACCAGCCTTCCTCTCCGTCTTCTCCGGGCTGGGCGAAGCGCGGGGTCTGGTTGGTGGGGCTCTTGAAATGGTCGTTGCCCCAGCCGCCCTTGCCGCCGCGGCAGAGAATGAATTCCTGGTCCTTTTCTACCAGTTCGGTGATGACCTCTTCGGTCTCTGCGTCTTTAACGACCACGCCCTGAGGTACTTCCAGGATGATGTCGGTTCCGTTCTTGCCCCTTTTGAGGGCTTCGGCACCGTTGCCGCCGTTGTCGGCACGGACAACCTTGCGATACCGCAGGTGGATGAGGGTCCATAATTGCGGGTTCACCTTCAGGATGATGTGGCCGCCGCGGCCTCCGTCTCCTCCGTCAGGACCGCCTTTGGGCACATATTTGGCGCGGTGCAGGTGGGCGCTTCCGGCACCCCCATGCCCGCTTGCGCAGAAAATGCGCACGTAATCGATGAAATTGGATTCTGCCATAACGGCACAAAGTTAACGATTTCTTTTGATTTCATGCTCGTTTTATCAGAGCAGCCCGGC
>ODAJ014754265.1_pt1 | contig 10541 bp, 7 predicted proteins | sample 1539241 | NCBI WGS metagenome assembly ODAJ01 (sample SAMN02144231, study PRJEB22623) | gut metagenome | biome: sheep rumen | host: Ovis aries | place: New Zealand
CCCCCCGCCGCAAGTCACGGCGGGCGGAAAAATTAAACTTTTATTCGTTTTTTGCAGGAACCGCCGTACGAGCAGACATTTTAATTACAAAATAGTTTCGATTTTGTTTCCGCTTTCCGTCGTCTCCGGCTAACGCTGCTCGTTGACATAAATATTGGCCTTGCTCTGGATCAGGCGGGCGACCTCTTCCGCGCTTTTCTGTCTTGCGTAGAAGGCCTTGGCCTGCTCTGTGACAATGTCGTAGATGGCATCGTTTGCATCCATAATGCAGCCGGTGTTCATCAGCACGTCCATCACAGCCTGTACCTGCTGCTCGCTGCAGGCGTAGACATCCCGAAAGCTCGTACCGTCCCAGTATGACCAGATCGCCATCTTCTGCTTTTCGCCGTTTTCATCGAGGAGCACATTGCCGTCCTTGTCCGTGAAGTACTGCGGCTCGGTAGCGGCGCGCGCTTTCTTCTCCAGCGCATCGCGGCGTACAGGAAAGCCCATGATCGGCCCCTCTGCCTGGAAGTCCTCCGTCAGAAAGCCGCGCAGAAAATCCCAGGCCGCGGCTGTGTTTTTGCAATCCTTCGAGATGCCGAAGGTCTGAAACACCGTCATCACAGCGCCGTTGCCCTCGGTGCAGGGGTAACCGATCAGCGTGAAGGCGTCGTCGCTGCCGCCGAAAAGCTGCTGGAAATACAGCACGTTTTCAAAGCTGTAGAGCTCGCAGGCGGCGAGCATCTGCAGCCCGTGGGAGATGCGGTATTCGTCGCTGCTCTCCTCGCTGTACTCATAATTGGCCCAGTCAAATTCCTCGGGGAACTCCCGCGTGAAGTTCAGCACCTCCAGGAATTCCGGGCTGTCAAAGTGGACCTCGCCGCGGCTCCAGTCCACAAAACGCTCCATGTCGAGCCCCAACATCAGCCGCAGCACCTGTGCGCGGTCGGTGCTCTCGCTGAAGACGGTGCAGCCCTCGGGCATGGCGCGCAGGGCCGCCATCAGTTCGGTATAAGTCCAGCCCGGCGTATCACCCACGACGCGCCTGGCGCCCACGGCGGTCTGCACCGAGAACGACGCCGGGATTGCGAAGAGCAGCTCTCCCTCGGTCATGGCCCGAAGGACGTTGGGAAGAAAATCATCCCGCCGCAGCTCCTCATCCGCATCGAGCAGCGCGCCCTGGTCGAGCAGCAGCCCCCTGGCCGCCAGCTGCCGCGACGGCATACCGTTGAGATCCAGGATATCGGGCATGCGGCCGGAGAGGATTTCCGTCTTGAGCCTGGTCACGCCGGCATCCCAGCCGCTCTTTTCATTGTTGTATTCCGAGTAGTCCGCCACGTCGATATGCACGTCCTCGCGCGAGCGATTGAAGCGCAGCACCGCCTGCTGGGTCATCCAGTCGAGACCCTGCGTTGCCAGCGTCAGATGCTGCTTTTCCTTGACCTCGCCGGCCGGTACAGGTCGGATCGTGAGCAGTTTCGTACCGGAAGTCTCCGGCGCGCGCTTGCCGTCGAGCGTTTCATAGGTGTGGATCGGAATCTGCTCGTACTCGTTATATACGCCAAGGAAGCCGCCGTCCTCACGGGGCAGCAGCGTGCCGACGGCGTCGGGCGAGAGGTCGAGATTCAGGAAGTTAAACAGCTTTTCACTGCTCTGTGTATCGCGCCGGTAGCCGAAGACATTGTTGCCGTCGCGGTAGTAGAACAGATAGTCCCCTGTACCCGAGGATACGTTATAGAGATAGCCGTCAAACGGCAGCTCTTTGTCGAAGGCCATTGCGGCAGTGTCGAGCGTACTGAGCTTCGAGCTGCCGCCCCCCTGCGCAGCAGGGGTATAGCTGACGAGCACCGTGCCGTCATTGAGCACGCTGACGCAGTTGATCCAGAAGTCGTCTCCGGTCCTGAGCACGCCGCCGAAGCTGCGCGAGGCAAGATCATACACAGCCAGCGCCATGTCTGTCTGAACAAGGAGTCGTCCGCCGCCCAGGCTCTGGACATTATAGACATACACCTGCCCGTCGGAGTAGTCACCGGTGGGCAGCGCATCGGTATCGAGCAGCCATGTATCGATCGCCTCTCCGCTCGCCGTGTCAAACACGCGCAGATAATAGGCGTGCTCATTGCGGTAGGCGGCATACCACGCGTCGGAATATTTTTCTACGTCCTCGCCGGCGTCGCTCCAGCTCACGTCGGTCTGCACCAGGGCGATGATCTGCCCCTCGTCTCCGGCCGTGAGGGCGCAGAGGCTGGTCCAGCTGTCGGCATCGGGGTGAACCGTCTCCCCCTGAAAACCGCGGTAGCCCCGGATTTCATGGAGTGTACCGTCGAGCGCCATGTGCCAGAGTCTCTCCTCGCTCACGTCCTCCATCATGCGCTCTCCCCGCTCGTCCAGTCCGCCCTCTTTCTGCCCCACGACAGTATAGACCGTGCCGTAGAAGCCATCCGGCAGCATATAGTTGCCATAAAAGCCGGTATTCTCCGGCAGGGCCGAGGCATCGACCGCAGCAAGACTCGCCGTGTACACCGTGCCGGTATTCTGCGGCTTGGTCTCGCCGCTGTCAGCCGTGGGTTTGCTCTGCGCGCAGGCTGCAAGAGAAAGCCCCAGCGCGAAAACGAGCAGGGTGGCAATTGTGCGCTTCATTCCTTTCATAACGCATCCTCCCCAGCAATTTTGTTCTATGGCCACATCATAGCACACATACGCCGTTTCGTCTCTTAAGCTTTCTTAAAAATCGCCAATGCGCGCTTGTACACAAAAAATTTTGTGGTACAATAAGCGCAGTGGCGCTTATTATATTTGATTTTATATCGTTTTTCTCGCCGCTTGCGCGGCAACCGAAAAACATGACGAATTATACCATAAGCTCTCTGGGCTTATGGTATAATAAGCGCAAACGCGCTTATTGTATTTGATTGACGCCGTTTTTCTCGCCGCTCGCGCGGCAACCGAAAAACATGGCCATTGTACCATAAGCCCTCCGGCCTTATGGTACAATGGCAATATCAAAGGAGTGATCTTATGGCGAAACAATCCCAGATCCTGATCGTGGACGACGATCCCGATATCCGCAATGTACTGCGGCTGCTGCTCGAGAGCGAGTTTACGCTGTTCGACGCGCCGGACGGCCCGAGCGCGCTGGCGCTGCTGCGCGAGAACAAGGCCATCGACCTTGTGATCCTGGACGTGATGATGCCCGGCATGGACGGCTACGCGACCTGCGACGCGCTGCGCGCGTTTTCCAACGCCCCCGTGCTGTTTCTGACGGCCAAGAGCGCCGAGAGCGACCGCCTGAGCGCCTACCGCAGCGGCGGCGACGACTTTCTCTCGAAGCCCTTCTCCAAGGCCGAGCTGCTTGCAAAGGTCAATTCGCTGCTGCGCCGCTATAAGGAATACCGCGGCAAGCCCGAAGAAGCGCTCGCCATTGAGAATTTAGAGGTCGACTTTGCCGCGCGTTCGGTTGTCAGCAACGGCAAGAACGTAACCTTGACCGATACCGAGTTTTCTATTCTTGAATATCTGCTGCGCCACCGCGGCCAGACCGTGACGGCCCAGGAGCTGTATGAAAACGTGTGGAAGGAGCAGTTCCTCCCCGGCTCGAACAACACGGTCATGGTCCATCTGCTGAATCTGCGCCGCAAGATCGAAACGACCCCGTCCTCCCCCAAGATCATCCGCACGGTCTGGGGCAAGGGCTATCAGATCGATGAGTAAGCGTCTCTCCCGCTCGCTGAACGCCCAGCTGCTGCTCAGCCAGCTGATCGCCGTGCTCTCGGCCGCGGCCGTGTTTTTGGGCGTTTTCTACGCCGGGAACTACACCGTCGAGCACTTTTACATGAGCAGCGCCAATGTCTCGTCCCGCAAGGCCGCGATCTACGCCGAATTTGCGGCCTATGTGCGCGCCGGTCAGTTCTCCGGCCAGAACGAGGCCGCTGTGGCCGCCTTCAACCGCGCCCACCGCTATGCCACGGTCACGGTCTACCCGGCCGGCACGCCCGGCAGCACGCTGAACGCCGCGCGCAGCGGCAAGCTCTATCCGATGACCTTCCCGGACGGCGCCTATTCGATCACGATCATCGATAGCTCCGACAGCCATGAAAAGGCCATCAATGCGGTGCTGGCCACCGTGTCCGGCGTCGTCGTCTTCACAGTCATCCATCTGAGCTACACCAGCAAGCTGACAAGGCGTATCCTGGCTCTCTCGCGCAAGGCCGCACTGGTCTCCGCCGGGGAGATCGACACGCCCATAACGGCCGAGGGCAGCGACGAGATTGCCGCACTCGCCAACGATATAGACACGATGCGCCGTTCGGTCATCGAGCGGCTGGGCAGTGAAAAGCGCGCCTGGGAGGCCAACAGCGAACTGATCACCGCCATGTCCCACGATATCCGCACGCCGATGACAAGCCTGCTGGGCTACCTGGAGCTGTTAAACGGCGGCGGGCTTGACGAGGGGCAGCGCACACAGCTGACTGGCTCGGCCTACGGCAAGGCCAGGGAGCTCAAGGATCTGACCGACGAGCTCTTCCGTTATTTTTTGGTGTTCGGCAACACTGAGCTGCAGCTCGACAGCCAGCGCTATGACGCGCCGATGCTGCTCGAGCAGCTGCTGGGCGAGGCGGCCTTCGAGCTGCAGGACCAGGGCTTTACCGTACAGCAGCCGCCCTTTACCGACAGCTGCACCGTCACCACCGACCCCATGTACTTAAAGCGCGTGGTCGATAATCTGGTGTCAAACATCCGCAAATATGCGGATCCCGCCCGCCCCGTGGTCCTGTTGGCCGAGCGGCGGGGCAACGAACTCACTGTCGTCTTCTCCAACGCCGTGCGCCGCGGCGGCAGCCGCGTGGAGAGCAGCAAGATCGGCGTGCGCACCTGTGAAAAGCTGATGCAGGTGATGGGAGGCCGCTTTACGGTGTCGAGCGATGCCGACCACTATGCGGCCGAATTCGCCCTGCCGATAGAATAATAACCCACGGCGGCCATCTTTCCTCTTCGTGCGAAAGTTGACCGCCGTCAGTTTCGGTTTCATTTTATTGCGTCCAATTGAATTGAATGGAAACAATCTGTGAACAGGCTTGACAAATTCCTATCCCAATGCTATGATTTCCATGACAGACAAGGCATCCACCTGCCGGATGCCTATTTTTCCACCCGCGACTTAGCACTCGAAACATTTGAGTGCTAATCCTTGCCAAATTCACATAAGGGAGGACAAGGGTATGAACGTATTTCCTGTATATAATATTCTGATCGTGCCCGATACCAGCATCTATTTCAAAACCGAGACCTTCGAGAAGGTAGCCGGGCACGCCCCCGTGGCGGGCGAACGCATGATCATGGTCGTGGCGCGCGAGGATGACGACCGCGCCGCCTTCACCGCCGAGAGCTTCTACCCGATCGGCGTACACGCCGAGGTCACCGAGGTAAACGAAAACGGCTATCTGCTGCTGCACACCGGTGCGCGTGTGAATCTCGACGATGTGGAGATCTATGACGGCGGCACGATCGACCTGACGCTCTCGCGCCGCAACGATATTGAAGACCTTGACAGCACGGACGCCGAGCGGCGATTGAAGGCCGTCAAGACCGCGCTCGCCGAGTTTGCCTCGAGCTTCCAGTGGGGCCAGGCTGCGCGCGGCTTCATCGCCCAGCTCGGCAGCATCGGCGAAGCCGCCGTGATGCTCTCGCCCTGGATGGTGAACACGAACGCCGAGCGCTATGCCGTGCTGGCCGAGGACAGCGTCGAAAAACGCACCGAGATGCTGGAAGGGCTGATCTATGAAAATCTCGAGATGGGCAAGGTCAACCGCGAGGCATCCAGCGCACAGGAGGAGGACCACCAGAAGCTCTACCGCGAGCAGGCCATCCGCAAGCAGATGGAATACCTGCAAAACGAGCTCAACGAGCTGCACCCCGAGGACGAGACCGATCTTGCGGCGCTCGAGCGCCGGCTGAATGAGGCGGCGCTGAACGAGGAGGCCCGCAAAGAGGCCGACAAGGTGCTCAAGCGCCTCAAACGCGACGGACAGGGTGCCGAGAGCGCGCTGCTGTACGACTATCTCGACTTTCTCGCCTCGCTGCCCTGGAAGCGGGAGGTGCCGAAGGCCATCTCTCTCGACGAGGCCGAGCGAATCCTTGAAGAGGACCACTACGGGCTGAAAAAGGTCAAGGAGCGCATTATCCAGCAGCTCGCCGTCATGCGTCTCAAACAGCAGCAGGCCGGTTCGATCCTGCTCTTTGTCGGCGCCCCCGGCACCGGCAAAACCAGCATCGGCCAGTCGATCGCCAGGGCGCTCGGCCGTAAATATGTGCGTGTCGCGCTCGGCGGCGCGCGGGACGAGGCCGACATCCGCGGCCACCGGCGCACCTACATCGGCGCCATGCCCGGCCGCATCATGGACGGCATCCAGAAGTCCGGCGTGTCGAACCCCGTCATGGTGCTCGACGAGGTCGACAAGCTCTACAGCTCGTACAACGGCGACCCGGCCAGCGCACTTCTGGAAGTGCTCGACCCCGAGCAGAACAAGAGCTTCACCGACCACTATCTGAACGTGCCCTTCGATCTCAGCGACGTGCTGTTCATCTGCACGGCCAACACGCGCGATTCGATCCCCGCGCCGCTATTAAACCGCATGGAGGTCATCGAGTTTCAGGGCTACAGTCCGATCGAAAAGCTGCAGATCGCACGCCGTCATCTGCTGCCGAAGGCCATGGCCGCCGTCGGGCTGCAGGAAGGACAGCTGACGGTCCCCGACGAGACGATCGCGGCCATCATCTCGGACTATACGCGCGAATCCGGCGTGCGCGGACTCAAAAAACAGCTCGAGACGCTCTGCCGCAGCGAGGCCGTGCGCCTGGTGCGCGGCGAGAGTGACGCGCTGACCGTGACGCCCTCGCAGCTGCGCGAGGTGCTGGACACCCACCCGCTCCCCCACCGCCATGTGCCCGCAAGCGCGCGCCCCGGCGTTGTGACCGGTCTCGCGTGGACGCCGGTCGGCGGCGAGATTTTATACATCGAGACCATGCTCAACCGCGGCTCGGGCAAGCTCACGATCACCGGCCAGCTCGGCGACGTGATGCGGGAGTCGGCCCAGATCGCCGTCAGTCTTGTGAAATCGCTGTACGCCGATCAGGCCGAAGCGCTCGACAAGAGTGATCTGCACATCCATGTTCCCGACGGCGCCACGCCCAAGGACGGCCCCTCGGCCGGCATCACGCTGACGACGGCGCTCGCCTCGCTGCTGCTCGGCAAGAGCGTGCCCACCGACGTCGCCATGACCGGAGAGGTCAGCCTGCGCGGCGGCGTCAACCCGATCGGCGGGCTGCCGGAAAAGCTGATGGCTGCCCAGCGCGCAGGCGTCAAACGCGTCTTCATCCCCGCGGACAATGTCGAGGATCTGCGCGATGTACCCGAGGAGGTCCGCGCCGCGCTGACGATCACGCCGGTCAGCGAGGTGCGCGAGGTGCTCGACGCCCTCGGTCTCAAGGCGAAAAAGCCCCGCGGCACTAAGGCAAAAAAGGAAAAGGAACTGGTCACGGTGTAACGGTATAATTGCAATAAGCCGCTCTTTTGAGCGGCTTATTGCGTGTCGATGTAACTATTCAGTCTTGCCTTCATTAGGGGGAGTTCAGAGGGGCTCTCCCCTCTGATTTTTCGCCTCGGAAGGCGAAAAACAATTCAAATCCGTTTTTTCCGGGGACATGCGCCTTGGAAAAAACTCTTCTCGCCCCGCAAGTGTGCGAGGCGTCCCCCGCAAGCCGAGTGCGCGCGGCGGGGTGCTTCCCCTCTAACTGTTTAGTCCCGTCAGGGACTGAACAGTTACTCAATTTCCGTGATCCACCAGTCCACGTTCACACTCTCGACCTTGATCGTACTGCCGATGGCGGCCATGAGCGTATAGCTCTCGCCGGGATCGATTGCGGCCATGGGGATCGTGGTCTCTTTGATGAACTGGGTATCGTCGGCGCGGAACATCTGCACGATGAACTCCGCCGAAAAACCAAAAGCGGTGTTGTTTCTCAGTGTCAGCTCGGCACGGCTTTTGTCGAGCACCGCAAAGCCCGAGAGCGCGCCCAGCTGCGCGCTGATATCGCGGTCGATCGCTTCCAGTGCGGCGACATATTGCCGCAGCTCGTCGATTCCGGCGGAGATTTCCTTTTCAAAGGCCGCATCGTCGGCCATGAAGCCGTAGTCCTGCCGCAGCCGCAGCAGCGCCTCCCGTCGCTGGAGCCGCCCCTGCTGCCACTGCAGCTGATAGCTGTGGTCCACCGTGACGTCCATCGTGGCAAGCTGCAGGTCAAGCGCGGTGAGATAGGGCTGCGCGGCTTCAAGCTCGCGGAAAGGTGCGAGTGCCGCACGCTCGGTCTCGAGTATCTGTTTTAATTCGCTCTGCTGGGCCGTCGTGCCTTTCAGGCGCTCTGTCACAAGCGGCTCCAGCGCATCGAGGAAGTCCTCCACGGCCGCTGCGATTGGCGCATGCTCGCATTTTTCCAGCAGGGCTTCGCTGTCGTTATAGTGGAGATCGCGGAAATAGGCCGCTGCCGTCTCCCAATCCTCCGCCGCCATGGCCGCCGTGCCGAGATCGTAGCGGATATGGACGGCCTGCGCGGCGCTGTCCTTATAGTCGCCGAGCGCCTCATAGGCCGCAAGCGCCGCTTCAAGCTCTTGCGCGGCATAGAGCTCCCCGGCGCGGCGGTAGTCCGTGCCGGCACAGCCGCCGAGCAGCAGTCCAAGCGCCATGGCCAGCAGCAGGGCGCATACTTTTCTCATATTACTCGCCCCTCTCCGTCTGTCGAATCGAGTCGAATTCTGCGTCCAGTATAGCAAAAATCCAGGGCTCCGTAAAGCTTTACTTCTCGGCGTGCTTGTGATAGGATAAGGAGCACATCAAAGAAAACCAGGTGACTTCTATGACCGAACTGACCGAACTGAGCCTGTCCGCCTTTGCCGCAGAACTTGGCTCCCGTGCGCCGACGCCCGGCGGAGGCGGCGCCGCAGCGCTCTGCGGAGCGCTTGCCGCCGCATTGGCCGCGATGGCCGCCCGTCTGTCCGAGAACGCCGAAAAGCCCGCACTGCCGGCGTTGATCGAACGCGCCGACGCGCAGCGACAGGAGCTGCTGTCGCTGATCGACCGGGATGCCGAAGGCTTTGCGCCGCTCTCCGCCGCCTACCGCCTGCCGAAGGACATGCCCGGTCGCCGCGCGATCCTCCGCGAGGCGACGCTGCTGGCCTGCTCTGCGCCGCTCGACATGCTGCGCAGCGCAGCTGCGACGGCTGAGCTGCTCGTCGAGCTGCAGCCGCTGTGCAAGGCACTGCTGCTCTCGGATCTCGGCTGCGCGGCACAGCTCTGCCGTGCGGCGATGGCGTGCGCGGCGATGAACCTTTTCGTCAACACCCGCACGCTGCCAGACGAGGGCGAGGCCAAGGCCATGGCCGCCGAGGCCGAGGCGCTGCTCGCGCGCTGGGTGCCGGTCTGCGAGGCGCTTGGGCAGTCGGTACTCGATACCCTGCGGGGGGTGAGCGCGCATGGCTGAGCTTCTCAGCGGACGCGCTGCCGCCGCCGCGATCCGCGCCGATGTAGCCGCGCGCATTGCGCAGCTCGGCTTTGCGCCGCGGCTGGCGCTGCTGCGTGTCGGCGACGACCCCGACGATCTCGCCTACATCCGCAGCATCGAGCGCCAATGTGAAACTGTCGGCGCCGAGACCGAGCATTTTGCCCTGCCGCTCGGATGCAATACCGAGGATCTGCTGCGCAGCATCGACACGGTCAACCGCCGCGTGGATCTGCACGGCTGTCTGCTGCTGCGCCCGCTGCCGGCTGGCATCGATGAGCACGCCGTCTGTGACGCGCTGCTGCCGGAAAAGGATATCGACGGCATGTCCTCTCAGAGTCTCGGCGCACTCTTCGTCGGAAACCGCAGGGCCTTCGCCCCCTGCACGGCCCAGGCCTGCGTGGAGCTGCTGGATTATTATCATCTGCCGCTCGCCGGTCTGCACGCCGTCATTCTGGGACGCAGTCTGGTGGTCGGGCGGCCGCTCGGCCAGCTGCTGCTGCAGCGCGACGCCACGGTCACGCTATGTCACAGCAAAAGCCGCGAGCTGCCATTGCTCTGCCGCAGCGCCGATCTGCTGATCGCGGCCGTCGGCCAGGTCGGGCTGGTGGACAAACAGTGCCTGCGCGGCGATCAGATCGTGCTCGATGTGGGCACCACCATGTGCGGTGAGCAGCTGATGGGCGACGTCAACGCCGCCGACGCGGATGCGCTTGTGCGCGCATATTCGCCGGTTCCTGGCGGCGTCGGTGCAGTCACGACGGCCGTACTGCTGCGAAACCTTGTCACCGCCGCCGAGCGAGCGGTGCATTAATCGTATAAAGCATAGGGGCTGTTGCAAAAATGCGAGAAATCGCGAAAAACCCGGGTCGCTCACGTAGGGGATGGCCTTGTGCCCTCCCGGCGGAATCAAGTTTATATAGCAAAGAAATGTTCGGCGGATTCGCACTATGTACGAAATCGCCGAACATTTTTGCTGGCAAATATCTTTGCGCGCCGGGCGGCCG
>ODAJ014729068.1_pt1 | contig 10538 bp, 6 predicted proteins | sample 1539241 | NCBI WGS metagenome assembly ODAJ01 (sample SAMN02144231, study PRJEB22623) | gut metagenome | biome: sheep rumen | host: Ovis aries | place: New Zealand
CCGTCCTCGGCAGCACGGTCAAACTTCTCGCCGACAATGTGCTCGTAGAGCTCGATGTAGCGTTCGCTGACACTCTCGGCATACTCGTCGGTGATTTCGGGCATCTGCTGACCGGGCTCGTTCATGAAGTTGTGCTCGATGAGCCACTGGCGCACAAACTCCTTCGAGAGCTGACGCTGGGGCTCGCCCTTGGCAAACTTCTCCTCGTAGCCGTCGGCATAGAAATAGCGGCTGGAGTCAGGGGTATGGATTTCGTCTATCAGATACACCTTGCCGTCGCGCTTGCCGAACTCGTACTTGGTATCCACGAGGATGAGCCCCTGCTTACGGGCAATCATCTGGCCGCGGGCAAACAGCTTGCGGGTGTAGTCCTCCATGATTTCATAGTCTTCTTTCGAGACGATGCCCTGAGCAATGATTTCCTCGCGGCTGATGTTCAGGTCGTGACCTTCGTCGGCCTTGGTGGTCGGAGTGATGATGGGTTCGGGGAAGCACTCGTTCTCGCGCATGCCGTCGGGCAGCCTGACGCCGCAAATCTCGCGGCAGCCATTCTTGTACTCACGCCAGGCGGAACCCGTCAGGATGCCACGGATAATCATTTCTACGCGGAACCCCTCACACTTCAGACCGACGGTCACCATGGGGTCGGGGGTGGCCAGCTTCCAGTTGGGGCAGATGTCGCTGGTGGCATCCAGAAACTTGGCGGCAATCTGGTTGAGCACCTGGCCCTTGAAGGGAATACCCTTGGGCAGAATGACGTCGAAGGCCGAGATGCGGTCGGTAGCGACCATCACCATCAGGTCGTCGTTGATGTTGTACACGTCGCGTACCTTTCCGTGGTACACGCTTTTTTGTCCTTCAAAGTTGAAGTCAGTCCTTGTTAATGCTTTCATCGCTATTGTTGTTTTTATCGAATTTCTCATACGCATTGACGATGCGGGTGACGAGCTTGTGACGAACGATGTCCTTGCGGTTCAGTTCGACAATGCCGATGCCCTCTACGTCTTTCAGTATCTGCAGGGCCTCCACGAGACCTGATTTCTGCGAGCGGGGCAGGTCTATCTGCGTCATGTCGCCGGTGATAATCATCTTCGTATTCCAGCCCATGCGGGTCAGGAACATGCGGATTTGCTGGGGCGTGGTGTTCTGTGCTTCGTCCAGGATGACGACGGCATCCGACAGCGTGCGGCCGCGCATGAATGCCAGGGGGGCTATCTGGATGATGTGCTTCTCCATCATGTCCTGCAGCTTCACCTGCGGCAGCATGTCCTCCAGGGCATCATACAGCGGCTGCAGGTAGGGGTCTATCTTGTCCTTCATGTCGCCAGGCAGGAACCCCAGTTTCTCACCGGCCTCCACGGCGGGGCGCGACAGGATGATTTTCTTGGCGGTCTTCTCCTTCAGGGCCTTTACGGCCAGGGCAATCGAGAGATAGGTCTTACCCGTGCCGGCCGGCCCTACGGCAAACAGCATGTCGTTCTGCTGGTAGGCATCGATGAGCCGCTGCTGGTTCTCGGAGCGGGCCTTGATGGCGCGACCCGACATGGAGTAGCACACCACACCGTCAGGCACTTCGTCCTTTGTGCGCCTGCCCTTGACGATGTCCAGGATGTCCTCTTCGGCCAACGAGTTGAATTTCAGCACATGCTGGCGCATCTTCTCCGTGCTTTCCTCGAAAGCGGCCATCTGCTCTTCGTCGCCAAGGATGCGGATGACGTTGTCGCGGGCCACGATGCGCAACTTGGGAAACAGCGCCCTCAACATCTGGAGGTGCTGGTTGCCTATGCCGTAGAACACCACGGGGTCGATATCCTCTAATACTATATGCTTCTCTATCAAAATAACGCTATTTACGAATATGGCTGCAAAATTACAAAAAAAAGATGGACTGACCAAGAGGTCAGCCCACTTTTCTTTTGCTGTTACCTGATATTATTAAAGGATAGTCTTGACAGCTTCCAGCATACCCTTGTCCTGAATAAGGTCGAGGAAGAGCTTGACCATCTGGTTGAGACCCTTCACCTTGTTGAGGTCTTCCTGCCAGATGAACTCGGCACCCAGCACGCCGTCGGCCACCTTCTGTGTGTCGCCGGTAGCCCACAGTTCCTTCAGCAGGTCCATAATCTTCTGGTCGTCGTTGGGAACGATTTCCACACCGTCGGCACGCTTGCCACCCTTATAGTAGGTGATGATGGCTGCCAGACCGAACACCAGACCCTTAGGCAGCTCGCCCTTGCGCTCCAGATAGGTCTTCACGCCGGGCAGGTCGCGGGCCTGGAACTTGGGGAACGAGTTGAGCATGATGCTCGTCACCTGATGGTCGACAAACGGGTTGTCGAAGCGCTCCAGCACGTCGCCGGCAAACTTCTCCAGCTCGTCCATCGGCAGGTCGAGGGTTTGCATCAGCTCGTCGAACTGTACCTTGTGGATATACTTTGAGATGACCTCGTGCTGGCAGGCATCGCGGACGATGTCGACACCGCTGAGGAAGGCAACGGGGCTGAGTACGGTGTGCGGACCGTTGAGCAGCGTCACCTTGCGCTTGTGGTAGGGCTCCTCAGAGGGAACGAAGAGCACGTGCAGTCCGGCCTTGTCGGCGGGGAACTCGTTGGCAACCTCCTTCGGGGCCTCAATGACCCAGAGGTGGAAGTTCTCGGCCTGTACGACGAGGTTGTCGCGATAGCCCACCTTCTCCTGAATCTGGGCAATCTCCTTGCGGGGGAATCCCGGCACGATGCGGTCTACCAGTGTGGCGTAGACTCCGCAGCACTCATCGAACCACTTCTTGAAGTCAGCAGGCAACTGCCACAGCTCGATGTACTTGTTGATGCAGTCCTTCAGCACGTGGCCGTTGAGGAAAATCAGCTCGCAGGGGAAGATGATAAGACCCTTCGTGGGGTCGCCGTTGAAGGTCTGCCAACGGCGGTACAGCAACTGTACCAGTTTGCCGGGATAGCTCGATGCGGGCTTGTCCTCCAGCTTGCAGGCAGGGTCGAAGGCGATGCCGGCCTCGGTGGTGTTGGAGATGACGAAACGAATCTCAGGCTGGTCGGCCAGTGCCATGAAGGCATCGTTCTGAGAGTAGGGGTTCAGGGCACGGCTGATGACGTCGATGCGCTCCAGCGTGTTGACGGGCTTGCCGTTCTCGCGACCCTGCAGGTTGACGTGGTACAGGCAGTCCTGACCGTTGAGCCATTCTACCATACCCTTGTCGATGGGCTGTACGACGACTACAGAACCATTGAAATTGGTCTTCTGGTCCATGTTCCAGATAATCCAATCAACGAATGCACGGAGGAAGTTACCCTCACCAAACTGAATCACCTTTTCAGGCATGACGCTCTTAGGAGCAAAATGTTTGTTTAACGGTTTCATAAATCTGTGATGTTTTACTATAGTTTGTTTTTAAGTGCTTGCAAAGTTAGTGATTATTTTTGGAATATGTATCACTTTTGCGTAATTTTAGACGTTAACGTTTGCAAAACCCCTGATTAACGGGCCATGAGGAAACGTTTGAAGTCCTGGAAGTCCTTCGACAGCTCCACATTTTGCTTCTTGCCTTCCATGAAAGCACGCAGACGAGCGGGAATTTCGATGTCGGTGTCCAATATCTGGTCTACCTTCTCCTTGAACTTGGCGGGATGGGCCGTTTCGCAGAATACACCCATCTCGCCGGGCTTCAGTTGCTCCTTGAGGGCGCGATAGCCGCAGGCACCGTGAGGATCGAGCACGTAGCCGGTCTCGTGGTAGCACTGGCGCATGGTCTCGCTGATTTGCTCGTCGGTGTAGGTGGCACCGCTGATGAGCTGGGTGATGGCCCGGTGGGTGTCTGCTGCCGACAGGGCGCCATTCTTGGAATAGAGGTTCAGGATGCGGGCGAAGTTTGATGGGTCGCCGACATCCATAGCGTTGGCCAGCGTCTGCACCGAGGCCTTCGGAGTGTAGAGGCCTGTCTGCAGGTATTGATAGAACACGTCGTTGGCATTGTTGGCGGCAATGAATCGCTTGACGGGCAGTCCCATCTGGTGGCCAAACAGAGCCGAGCAGATGTTGCCGAAGTTGCCGGAGGGTACACACATGACGAGGTTGTCGGCCTTACCCAGGGCCTTCATGCGGGCGTAGGCATTAAAATAATAGAATGCCTGCGGCAGGAAGCGGGCCACGTTGATGCTATTGGCCGACGTGAGCCGCATGTGGCGGTTCAGTTCTTCGTCCATGAAGGCCGACTTGACCAGTGCCTGGCAGTCGTCGAAGACACCATCGATTTCCACGGCAGTGATGTTCTGGCCCAGCGTGGTGAACTGGCACTCCTGAATAGGACTCACCTTGCCCTTGGGGTAGAGCACGTAGACATGGATGCCCTTAACGCCGAGGAAGCCGTTGGCCACGGCCGAACCGGTATCGCCGCTGGTAGCTACCAGCACGTTGACCGTATCACCGTCAGAACTGCCACCCTGACGCAAAAAATAGCCTAACAAGCGAGCCATGAAGCGGGCACCGACATCCTTGAAGGCCAGCGTGGGACCATGGAACAGTTCCAGTGCATAGACGTTGTCGTCGACCCTGACGATGGGGCAGTCGAACTGCAGCGTGTCGTAGACGATGTCCTGCAGGGCGTCGCCGTCAACATCGTCGCCGAAGAAGTTCTGGGCCACGTTGTAGGCAATATCCTGGAACCGCATGGTCTGGATATCGTCGAAAAACTGTCGGGGCAATTTGTAGATTTCCTCGGGCATGTAGAGGCCGCGGTCTTCGGCCAGTCCCTTCACCACCGCTTTTTCCAAATCGGCAAGCGGGGCCTTTCCGTTGGTGCTGTAGTATTTCATAAGCTCATAAATGTTTTCATGAATTCGTCTAATTTCAATAATCCGTAGGCACCGCTGACACAGCTGACTTCGTCGTAATGCTGGACGCTGTCGGGCTCGATGCCCTGGTGCCAGATAAGGAAGGGCACGGGTTGACCCACGTGGATGCGCTTCTCGACAGGTGTCAGATGGTCGGGCAGCACGGCAATGCATACCGGTTCGCGCCGGGCGTCAATAGTGTCGGCTGTTGGGTCACCCCACGACTTAACCTTATTAAATATAGGGGCAATCAGCCGCTTGTCCAGATAATCGATGGCCTTCAGCTTGAGATCGAGGTCGCCGTCGTGGCCGGCTTCGTCGGTAGCCTCTACATGGACAAAGACAAAGTCATCGCCACGCTCCAGGGCATCGATGGCGGCTTGGGCCTTGCCCTCGTAGTTGGTATTGGCCAAACCAGTGGCACCGGGTACTTTCACGATGCGCAGTCCGGCATAGCGGCCAATGCCCTGGATGAGGTCGACGGCAGAAATGACGGCACCGCTCTTGATTTGCGGATACTGCTGCTGAAGGGTCTGCATTGACGGCCGATAGCCACCGCTCCAGGGCCAGATACTGTTAGCCTGACGCTCGCCTTTGGCGGCTTTGGCAATGTTATAGGGATGGTGGGCCAGCAGGTCTTGCGATTTCAGTATCAGCTCGTTCAGCAGGTCGGCAGTCGCTTGGGCTTCAGGAATCTCGGCTTTCACCAGCAGCGGGCGCCATGCCTCGTTGGGATGGTCGTGGGGCGGGGCACAAACGATGTGTTTGTTGCCTCCCTTGATGACCAGCAGATGGCGGTACTGGATGCCGCAGATGAAGCGGACACGCTCGACACCCTCTCGTTCGTTGATGGGTGCGGCAAGCTCAGCATTCAGATAGCGGATGAGCACGTCAGCATCCTCAGTCTCCAGATTGCCTCCGTTGTGGGTGATAATCTTACCATCCTCCAGCGTGATGATATTACAGCGGATGGCCATATCATCGTCGGCCATGTCGTAGCCGATACTGGCGGCCTCCAGCGGACCACGGCCTTCATACACCTGGTTGAGGTCGTAGCCGAGGATGGCAGTATTGGCCACTTCGCTACCCGGAGGGAACCCTTCGGGTACGGTGACCAGCCGCCCCGTGCGCCCTGCACGGGCCAACAGGTCCATGTATTCCGGACGGGCATATTGCAGCAAAGTCTTCCCGCCGAGCCTCTCGACGGGAAGATCAGCCATACCATCGCCCAATATGATGATATGTTTCATACCATTAAATGTTTGCGATTGACATGATGTTGGCGAAAACACCGGCTGCGGTCACGGCGGCTCCGGCACCATAGCCCTGGATGAGCATGGGGTACTCCTTGTAGCGCTCGGTGGTCAGCATGACGATGTTGTTAGAACCTTCCAGACCGTAGAACGGATGGCCATAGGGCACCTCCTTCAGTGCCACGCTGGTCTTGAATGACGACGGGTTCTGCTCGTCGGCCTCCATCGTGGCCACGAAGCGCCAGCGCTTGTTGTCGGCCTCCAGCACCTTGCGGCGAGCCTCGAAGTCGGCATCCAGTTCGGGCAGACGCTTCCAGAAGTCTTCTATCGAACCCTCGAAATAGTCGTCGGGCACGAAGAGATGTTTTTCTACGTCGTCCTGTTCCACCTTGTAGCCGGCTTCGCGGGTCAGGATAACCAGCTTGCGGATGACATCGGTACCGCTGAGGTCGATGCGCGGGTCGGGCTCAGAGTAGCGTTGCTCCTTGGCACGGCGTACGGTCTCCGAGAAGGGCACGTCGGCAGCTATCTCGTTGAAGATGAAGTTCAGCGTACCTGAGAGGATGGCCTCGATCTTCAGAATCTTGTCGCCTGAGTTGCACAGGTCGTTGATGGTGCCGATGATGGGCAGTCCGGCTCCCACGTTGGTCTCATAGCGGAACCATACACCGCGGTCGCGGGCTGTCTGTTTCAGCTTCAGGTAGCTGCCATAGTCGCTGGAGGCGGCTATCTTGTTGGCGGCCACCACTGAGATGTTATGCTCCAGGAAGGTCTGATAGAGCATGGCAATCTGCTTGCTGGCGGTGCAGTCGACGAAAACGCTGTTGAAAATATTCATCTTCACAATCTCGTCTCGCATGTGGTCGGTATTGGCGGCGAAACCGGCACGAAGAATCTTCTCGTAGTTGTCGAGGTCGATGCCGTCGCGGTCGAGTACGAAATTGTCGACATCGCTGATGCCTACAACGTTCAGCTTCAGTCGGCGCGACTGCATGAGGAACTGCTGCTGGGTGCGAATCTGCTCCAACAGCATACCGCCCACGGTACCAATGCCGCAGATGAAGATGTTCAGCACCTTGTATTCTGACAGGAAGAACGAGTCGTGCAGCACGTTCAGCGACTTGCGCAGGAAGCGACCGTCGACGACGAACGAGATATTGGTTTCCGAAGCACCCTGGGCGCAGGCGATGACGGAGATGCCGCTGCGTCCGAGTGTGCCGAACAGTTTACCGGCGATACCCGGCGAGTGCTTCATGTTCTCGCCCACAATGGCGATGGTGGCCAGACCGCTCTCTGCCTGCATGGGGAACATGGCACCGGTCTCTATCTCTTTGGCAAATTCGTCGTTCAGCACAGCTACGGCAATGTCGGCATCCTCGTCGCGCACACCGATGCTGGTGGAGTTTTCTGATGAGGCCTGACTGACCATGAACACCGAGATGCCTTGATTGGCCAGGGTGGTGAAGATACGGCGATTGACGCCGATGACGCCCACCATCGACAGACCGGTCACCGTAATGAGCGTGGTGCCCTTGATGCTGGAAATGCCCTTGATGGGCTTCTGGTCGTTCTCGATGTGGTCCTTGATGAGGGTTCCCGGATGTTCGGGGTTGAAGGTGTTCTTCACCTTGATGGGTATGTTCTTGACACATACCGGATATATCGTCGGAGGATAGATAACCTTGGCTCCGAAGTTGCAAAGCTCCATGGCCTCTACGTACGACAGTTCGTTGATGGTATAGGCTGTCTTGATGACCTTCGGGTCGGCAGTCATGAATCCGTCCACGTCGGTCCATATCTCCAGCACCTCTGCATCCAGGGCGGCGGCGATGATGGCTGCCGTGTAGTCGCTGCCTCCGCGCCCCAGATTGGTGGTCTCATGGGTGTCGCGGTCGCGGGCAATGAAGCCCGGCACTACGCAGATGTTCTTCTGTCCCTCTACGCTCTGGAAGGCCTCCTTGACCAGCTTGGTGGTCAGTTCGGCATCCAGGGTGTGGTGCCCGTTCTTCTTCTCCGTGCGGATGAAGTCGCGGCTGTTCATGCGCAGGCCGTTCTTCACCAGAGCGGCTACGATGTTAGAACTCAGGCGCTCGCCATACGACACGATGGCATCCTGCGTCTTGCCACTGAGGTCGTGAATCAGGTAGACACCGTAGTAGATGCTCTTCAATTGGTCGAAGAGCGAGTCCACCCGATGGAATAAGTCTTCACGTTTCTTGGGGTCGGTGATAATCGTGTCTATCATTTGGTGATGACGTTCCACCATGGCATCGAACTCATCGCGATAGCGCTTATCGCCTTTCAGGGCCAACTGGGAGATGGCAATCAGTTTGTCGGTGATACCGTCCAGTGCACTAACTACTACTATGACAGGTTGCGTCCGAGCCTCTGTCTCCACGATTTTCTTCAAGCTGAGAATGCTTTTTGCGGAACCTACGGACGTTCCGCCGAATTTCATTACTTTCATATTTCTATGCAATTTGTCTTACCCCAGGTACCCTTTAACAACTTGGGATTACTCCTAAGGCGCGGCAAAGATACAAATAAAAAATGGACTGACCAAACGGTCAGCCCATTTTTTATGTGTACAGGAATCGTTTGATGCTGCGCTTCGGCGTTTTCTCGAATTCCTCCTTGCGGATTTCTATCTCGCTGATCTTTTCGTAGGCAGGCAACTGCTCGTTCAGCTGGAGACGGTTTTGTTCCATGATGCCGGCAATGTCCTGGTCGTTGAAACGCATGTTCTTGGCTTCGTCGTAGTCGGGATATACCAGACCCACCAGCTTGGTGTCGCGTTGCACCACCACACTCTCCACCACCATAGTCATCGAGTTCAGCTTGTCCTCGATTTCCTCAGGATAGATGTTCTGACCGTTAGGCCCTAAAAGCATGTTCTTCGAGCGGCCGTTGATGTAGACGTTGCCTTCGAAGTCCATCGTGCCCAGGTCGCCGGTGTGATACCAGCCGTCCTTGTCGAGGGTTTCGCGGGTAGCCTCTTCGTTCTTGTAGTAGCCCAGCATCACGTTGAGACCCCTGGCCAGTATTTCGCCCGGCACATTGGCAGGGTCAGGGGAGTCGATGCGCACATGCATGTGGTAGGCCTCCTGACCGCACGAACCCTGGGCGAAGGTGTGCCAGTCGCGATAGCAGATGATGGGGGCACACTCGGTGGCGCCATAGCCCACGGTGTAAGGGAACTCGATTTTCTTCAGGAAAGCTTCCACCTCCTGGTTGAAGGCAGCACCACCGATAATGACTTCGTAGAGCTCGCCGCCGAAGGCTTTGACGACCTCCTGGCAGATGCGCTCCCTGACTTTCTTCGATATGACGGGCATAGAGAGGAGCAAGCGCATGCGATTGTTCTGTATCTTGGGGAAAACTTTCTTGCGGATAATCTTTTCAATGACCAGCGGCACGGCAATGATAATCTTCGGCTTCACCTCAGCAAAGGCCTGGGCAATGATGGCCGGCGAGGGCACGCGGTTCAGGTAGTAGACGTGGCAGCCGTGCAGGAATTCGAAGATGAATTCGAAGGCCATACCATACATGTGGGCCATCGGCAAAATGCTGATGATGCGGTCGCCGGTGTTGATGGTCTTGCCCAGCACGTGCTCGGCAAAGTCGTAGTTTGACCACAGGGCACGATAGGGCACCATGACACCTTTCGAGAATCCCGTCGTTCCACTGGTATAGTTGATGAGGGCCATTTCGTCAGGGCTTTGCTCTTGGTAGTAGCTGACGTGCTCCTTGCGGAAGTACTTGGGGAATTTCTTGCCGTACAGTTCGTTCAAGTGCTCGCGGGCGTAGGTCAACTTGTCGGTGCGGCTTACCATGAGCGAGTAGTCGGGGTTGTTGATGATGCCCTCCAGATGGGGCATCTCCATCGGGTCTATCTGCGTGGCTACATGGTCGCCCACAAAGAGCAGCTTGGCATCAGAGTGGTTCACGATGTTGTGAATCTGGTCGGCCATGAACTCATGCAGGATGGGTACGGCAACGGCTCCGTAGGTCAGCGTGGCCAGAAAAGCCACCGCCCACTGGCTGGAATTTCGCCCGCAGAGGGCTATCTTGTCGCCGCGCTTCACGCCGCAGTTCTCAAACAGGATGTGCAGTTTCTCTATCTTGCGGGCCACGTCGTGGAATTGCAGGGTGGCTCCCTTGTAGTCAGTCAGTGCATCCAGATCCCAGTGGTCAATGATGCTCTGCTGTATGAGTTGGTTAAAACTGGGTACGTTCTCCATAGTTTTTATTTATATAAATAGCGTTTTATACTCCTCTTGGGTGTTTTCATGAATTCCTCTTTCTGTAGTTCGAAGGCTTGTATCTTGCTGTACACGGGCAGCGACTCGTTCAACTGCTGACGGTTCTGTTCCATGATGCTCTCCAGGTCTTGTTGCGAGAATCCCATGTTCTTGGCCTCGTCCATGTCGGGATACACCAG
>ODAJ011841172.1_pt1 | contig 10537 bp, 7 predicted proteins | sample 1539241 | NCBI WGS metagenome assembly ODAJ01 (sample SAMN02144231, study PRJEB22623) | gut metagenome | biome: sheep rumen | host: Ovis aries | place: New Zealand
TGTTAAGAAAGTTTGCTACATCTACTACGTGAGGTTCCTTGGCAGCGTTCTCTATTATGGTTTTGCCTTCCGCCAGTGATGCGGCAAGCATAATATTGATCGTAGCCCCTACCGTTACAACATCTAAGTAGATATGGCTTCCGACAAGCCTGTCGGCCTCTGTTGAAATAAGACCGTGGGATATCCTGACACTGGCCCCAAGCGCCTTAAAGCCTTTCATATGCTGGTCTATAGGCCTTGAACCTATATTACAGCCCCCCGGGAGCGCAACTGAGGCTTTTCTGTATTTACCGAGCAGAGCCCCCAGTATGTAATAGGATGCCCTGATCTTTTTTATGTAAGCAGATTCCACGATCAGGGAATTTACCGCTCCGGCACTTATCTTAACCGTATGTCGGCTCAGACGATCAACAACAACGCCAATACTCTCCATTGCCTGCAGAAGAACATTGGTATCGCTGACGTCCGGAAGATTCTCAATAATGACCGGCTCATCAGTCATCAGAGAAGCAGCAAGTATCCCAAGTGCAGCATTTTTAGCGCCGCATATCTCAACTTCCCCCACAAGCGGGCTGCCCCCGCTGATAATATATTGCTCCACCTTGTGATCACCCTTGTTTACTGGCATTCGAGGGTCAAAAAAATAAAAGCCGCCCCCTGAATCGTATTAGTATAGCATACCCCTGATACAACGCCCATACATGGTGAATTATATTACAAGGGACTTTATTTGTAAATGTATAAAATATACATATTATTACCGCTTTCAGCGCATGAATTTGCTCTTTTGACTCAGTCACCCATAGCCTCAGAGATTATCACGGGCAGTATTTTAAAATGGATTAAAGCCTTTATCAATGATAAAATGACACCGTCCTTTTTAACTAAGGAATGACAGATTTATTTTCTTCCGGTGAAGAAGAGAAAGGAGGTGCCAATGATCAAATATAAGGTAAGCGGAACCCAGAGAAAGGAGCTCGTAAAGAGGTTAGAGAGCCTTACGGGGGAGAAGGCGCGTTACCTGGGCATGCCGTCCATAGCCTTTAAGGTAGGCTCATATACAGTGAGGAAGGATGGTACGGTCGAAGGGGAGCTTCCCGAGGATATCATTAAGGGTCTGGCAAGATCGGGGTTTAAGGCCGAGTATATCATGAAGGAGCCTGAAGAACCGAAAAAGCCTGAAGGACTGATCTTTATCATAAAGGAGCCGTCCGGAAAGGCTTGCGAGAATTTTTCCCATATGATAGAAAGCAAGGGAAGCCTCATAAAAGCTGCCTTCGGACTTAAAGCCCTGCCCATTGACTGTCAGGATGATATGCTGGTGATACGCTGGTTTGAAGACGTTAAGCTGCCGCCCGAGGAATTGGAAACCGTAACGGCCTTTGTAACGGGAATGATCAGCAGGTCGGAAAAGGCGGTTTTCGTAAAACGGGATCCGGTAGATATGGAAAATCCCAGATATAACCTGAGGGCATTTATGTATTCCCTGGGCTTTACAGGTGAAAAATACAAGCGCATGAGGAGGGCTATGCTTATGAAGGTAGAGGGACAGGCAAGCAGAAAGCATAAACAGACAGAAGCCACAAGGCCGGTCTGAAGAGAACGGCAGAGAGCAGCTTAAGAAGCAGCAGGGCATTCCGAAAGGGGTGTCTTTTTGTTTTGGAGGACAAAAATGCAGAAAATGATAACGATCATACCATCAAAAACAGAGACGGCAAAGTATGAAGGGAAAAAGAGAAAAAAACGTGTAGCAGCATATCTTCGCGTATCCTCAAGCAGTACGGAGCAGGAGGACAGTCTTGACAACATGTATAAGCATTTCAGCAACTTACTCAGGGATAACCCTGAATGGATCAACGCGGGGATATATATCGACGATGGTATCTCAGGCCTTTCAACCAACAAACGTGACGGGTTTAAGGCGATGATGGCAGCTGCAAAGGCACATAAGATCGATATGATCCTTGTAAAATCCATCAGCAGGTTTGCAAGAAATACGGTAACGACCTTAGAGTCCATAAGATTACTCAACAGCTACGGAACAACTGTTCTGTTTCAGAAGGAAAACCTTATAAGCACGGATCCACAGACGGAATTCATCCTGTCGATCATGGCTTCTATGGCCCAGCAGGAAAGTCTGAGCATAAGTCAGAATACTACCCTGGGCTTTCAGTATAAAATGGCAAGGGGAGAGCATACTCTGGCCTATGGTTCCTTTCTTGGCTATGACAGGGGGCCGAACGGAAGGCTTATGGTCAATCCCGAACAGGCGGAGACAGTAAGAAGGATCTTCGAGCTCTTTCTCTCAGGGCTCACCCTGACCGAGGTGACAAAAAAACTGGAGGAGGAGGGCAGGAAAACAGGCACCGGTAACCCCGGATGGAGCAAGACAGGGATCAGAAGGATACTTTTAAATGAAAAGTATTGCGGCGATGCCCTGCTCCAGAAGACCTATACCAGGGATGTCATAAATAAAAAAAGGAGCAAAAACGAAGGGCAGAGGAAGAGTTATTACATTGAAGGGGATCATGAACCTATCATAGACAGGCAGACCTGGTATCTTGCCCGGGGTGAATTAAAGCGCAGGTGCAATCAGTATTTCGGGGAAAGTGAACCGGGGACGACCGTAAGAGCAAAAAAGAATGACTTTACGAGCAAGGTGGTCTGTCCGAAATGCGGAGCTTACCTTACGAGAATAAACACGAGAAAGACCTATAGCTGGAGATGCGGGAACAGGGTGTTTCACAAATGTGATTTTGAGATAATAAAGGAAGAGGAGCTGATGGATACGGTCTTAAAAGCGGCACAGGAGTTATGGGATAAAAAGCCTGAAATAAAAATGAAGGAGGTTCCGATCTTAAGCCAGGACGATCCCGATGAAAGGATGATAGAGGCCGCGGCGGTGAATAATGAGAATGCCTTTGCAAAAAGGACGATGAAGCTGATAAACGGGAGCCGCCCGCAGCAGTATTATCCCGATCTTGTAAGATATCACATAGATCGTGTGGATATTTCCGATAACGAATACATTATCCGCTTTTACGGGGGTCAGGGGATAAGGGTAGCCAGACAGACAAAGAAAGGACGGAGAAAGAACATCAGGCTGCAAACGTGACCGGGAAGAACCTGCCGTCAGACATATTTCACGGTTTATTGCCATATGATAAGGCTGTGCGTATAATAATTGTGAATGGCAAAAGGAGAAGGGAGAAATAAAATGGAAAACAGGAATATGCTCAATGATGATCAGCTGAATAAGGTAAGCGGCGGCGCCGGAACAGACGTTCCCCCGCAGTGTTTTTTTGTCGGAGACAGCGTATTGCTCAGGATATACCCTGAATATGGAGTCGGGACGGTGAGAGAAGCACGGATGGAATCAGGCGCATGGAAGTATGTAGTGCAGTTTGACGCGGGTATGATGACTGCTGACGAGTTCGAATTTATCCCGGCATGAATCTGATATCTGCCTTCATCGCGGTTTCCGAAAGGCAGGCATAAGCTTTGGATGAAGCCGGACAGAGCCGCATAGTACCCTTGGCGGGGTGACCCGTCAGGGGTATTTTTATGTCCGGAAAAATGGCATAAAATGATGTAAGGCTGCCCGGCTGCCGCAGGAAATCACTGTAGCTTTACAGGAGCTTAAAAGGTTGCATGAAACAGGTTAAAGAGGAATTTTATGAGTGCCCGAAAGCCTGTATTTTCAGGCCGGGAGTACTCGGAAAGGAGAGCTATGGGAAGGATGGTAACAATTATACAGCCCACGAAGAAGGCTGAAATAAAAGAGGACAGGAGAATAAGGGTAGCGGCCTATGCCAGAGTGTCAAAGGATTCGGAGAGTCAGGAGGATTCCTACATATCACAGAAGAAGCACGCGGAAGAGGTCATAAACAGGAATCCTGACTGGACGCTTACAAGGATCTACGCAGATCAGGCATCCGGGCTTAACACAAAGAAGCGTACAGAATTCAATAAAATGATTGAAGCGGCCAAGTGTCATGAGATGGACCTGATCCTGGTAAAGAGCATATCGAGATTCGGAAGGAGCGTAGTAGATACGCTGACGAGCCTCAGAACCCTGGAAAAGTGCGGGACACGGGTATATTTTGACCGTGAGAACATGTACTCCGATGATCTGAACTGCAATCTGGTCTTATCCATCATGGCAAGCATGGCGGAATCAGAGAGCTTATCCATAAGTGCCAATGTACGGACAGGTCAGAAATACAAAGCAGAGGATGGACGGTGGAGCGTGGCTTACGGAACTTTCCTGGGCTATGACAAGGCGGAAGAGGACACCGTCGTGATAAATGAAGAGCAGGCAAAGACCGTAAGATTTATTTTTTCAGAATTTCTGTCAGGCACCTCTCTTCAGGATCTGTGCAGAAGGCTTGAAAAGGAAGGCCACAGGACAGGAACTGGCAGCACGCATTGGACCAAGACAGGGGTCAGAAGGATCCTTTCAAACATTAAATACTCCGGGGATGTGATCCAGGGCCTGACCTACACAGCGGATGTAATGGAAAAGAACAGAAAGCGCAATAACGGCGACGTTCCCCTGTATTATATTAAGGACGGGATCCCGGCGATAATCGACCGGCAGACTTATCTTTTAGCTAAGGGAGAGCTCCTGAGAAGGGAAGCGGAATTCGTCGGGAAAACCGTCGAAGGTCCGGCAGTATATAACCGGAATAATGATTTTACTCACATTTTAGCCTGTCCTGAGTGCGGAGCCTTTTTCAACAGGATAAAAGCCCGCGGGAAGTATGTCTGGAAGTGCTATAACAGGCGGAATGCGGATTGCAAAGCTGAGATCATAAGGGAAAAGGAGCTGCAGGCTGCGGTGCTTTCAGCTGCACAGGAGCTTTATGATCTGCAGCCGGAAATAACAGAGAGGCCGGTTCCGGTACTGAGTAATGAGAACCCGGATGAAGAGCTTATCCTTGCTGCCGGAATAAACGCCTATAACAGCTTTGCGGACAGATTGAAGCATTTCCTCGCCGGAGAGAGGCCTGAGCATTACGATCCTGAGATATCCAGACGTCTGATCCGGCATATCACTTTTACTGAAGACGAATGGGTGTTTTTATTCTATGGTGATCAGACCGTAAGGGTCCCGCGCAAGGCAAAGGAATAATATTGACATACCTTTAAAAGATGTTTTCCATAAAAGCCTTTTCTCACATCCCCCTGTTTTCTAACGCCCGAATTACCCGGGATGATGAACTCGCGGATTGTATGCATAAGGGGAATGCAGCTAAGGTTGGCGATACTATTACTGCGACTGTCACTCCTGACAAAGCTACTAACGTGGTTTACGCATGGGCGGCTGACGGAACAGTGATTGCAGGCCAGACAACTGATAAGCTTGTTGTTACTGCTGATATGATTGGTAAGAAGATCAGCGTTACCGTTACAGGTGATGAAAAGTCTACTGCTACGGCTGAGACAAGTGCTGTTACAGCAGCTGATACCGAAGATCTGGCTATCGTATCTGCAAAGCAGACCAATGCAAAACATGTAGACGTAACCTTCAATAAAGCTCCTGGAAATGTTACGATATCTGTGACCAGAAGTGGTTCAGCTATTTCTCAGGAAATCATTGCTAAATCTGATTCCGTAGCTACGCTTGAGTTTGGTTCCAACCTTATCGCAGGAACTTATGTAGTGACAGCTACTGGTGAAGATGGCAAGAAATGCGAGGGCGAATTTACTGCCGAAGCAGCTGAGCTTACAACAGTTGAGTTTGTGAATAACAGCCTGATCGTTTCCGGAAATACAACTGAGAAAATGAAAAAGGCTTATGCTGCAATTAATTCTGTTGACCAGTGGGGTAACCATATGAACCTTACCGGAGCAACATTTACCGTATCAAAAGAGTCTAAGCATTCTTTCAATGCTGATACTGGAATACTTACGATCGAAGCTCCTGTAAAGGATGGTACCGGCACAACAAATTATAATACATACAATGTTGGTGAAACGGTTGTCGTGACTGTCCAGTATGGTAATCCTGCGAAGGTTGTATCTGGTGTTCTTACCGTTGCTCTCGCTGATACTGTTGAGACATTAACATTCGGAGAACTCGCTACTGACTCAGATGTTTATAAGGATGGTTTGTCTACACAGAAAGCTCTCCTTTCTGGGAGTTATTACTTCCCCGTTACTGAAGCTGTATCTTCAAATGGTATCAAACTTGATGCTGATATGCTTAACGATATGCTTCAGAGAACAGGAAATGAAGGTGGGACTCTCTTCATAAGCCCTAACGTTGATTCAGCAGCCGGCGCTATGGTTTATGCTTCGAAGTTCTCTACCAAGAAGATTAACAATGTAAACACTCCTGTTCTTGAGATCGCAGCAGGTGAGGGCATTAAGAAACTGAACGTAAGGATGGATTATCAGATTTCTGTAGTTTCTCAGTCAGGTGCCAGTCAGCAGCTTAGTGTTCCTATAGAGCTGAATCCTGTTGTTGATACCGTGACAATTACCTATGGAGAATTCTATGCTGGCAAAAAGAGTGAAGTCACGATTACAGCTGTTGATCAGTATGGTGATGCATATGATATTTATGATAAGATCAGTCAGGATGGCACAAATAACAACACTCTGAAGATTCATGATACTTACGAAGCATCAGCTTATACTCAGATTACCTTTACACCTTCTACAAGTGCAAACGTGCTGTCGTTCACGCAAGATAATGCGACTAAGAAGGTACATGTATACATAACTCCTACGGCAAAGGGATTCCTGAATATCATTGGAACGACTGCTGGATTTAAGAGTGTTTCATATCCAAACATAACTATCAATGATCGAAGGGATACGACAGGGATTCAGGGACTAGATGCTTCTATATCGCTTAGTATGTCAAGTACCGCGGATACACAGACCGTAAGTACCAGCAAAATAATATTTACTGGAAGCGATTCTGAGAAGGTAGGTTCAGCAGATTCTAATTATCCTATCTATGTCGGACCCGCTACAACGGCTGCTGGTATAACTGAAATAAGCAAATCAGCAGCATGGAATGTTGCTGGAGTTGGTGTTCCCGCTAATGCGACACAGCCGACTCAGGGGACTGATAGGTATTACTGGACATGGTATAATACAAATGCTAACGCGAATATTGCAGTAGGCACTTCCGGGACTGGAGCTGGGGATGGCTTTACAGTTGGCCCTACAGCATCGCCCAAAACAGGTGATTCTGCGACCGTTAGGATACTTCTCTATAGGGCTGTTTTAGAGTCTGATGGATCATACTCTATCAGCAAAGTTACTTATAAGGATTACGATTTCAAGATCATCGCTGAAGAAGATCTTACATATCAGTTGGCTGTAGAGAAAAACGCAACTACAAAGCAAGAGAATAATCTCTTCACAGGGAAGATAGATTCTGATATCCTTGGGATTACTTTAACTACGACGGAAGGGGCTAAGGTTGATCAGGCTCTTCTTGAAAACGCGGCGATATCATGGACAAACAATAACAAAGATGGCGTGACATTCTATTATGACACAACAAATCATGGAATAAGGTGTGCGAATAAGGGCGGCGCAAATACCGTAAGTACAGCGACCATAACTGCGACCTTCTCTTCAGCAGGGAAGACAGTTACTGTTTCTAAGGACTTCGGTTATACGAAGGATACTCCCGTTTGCCAGAGTATAGGACTTTTCTATGACCTTGCTGGTAAAGCTGCATATGACGGTCAGGCAGTTTACATGGACGCGAATGCTCTTGTTCCTTTTACGGCGAACGGTACGGTGATCTATATCTTGGCTCCTGATCAATATGGAAATGACATAGTGACAGATTGGGTTGATGATACCGTTGATCCGATAAGCGTTAAGGTCCTCAACAAGAGTGGTACGAATTCTACTAATGTAGGTGGTGCTAACTATATCGGCAATGCAGTGAAGGTATACGGAACGGGTGCTGTGACTGCGAATGAGACTAAGTTTGATGTAGTACTTAGCGCGAATGGTAAGTCTCTTACCATGAATGTTACAGCTGCTGGAAGCAATACTCTTCCGACTGCAGCGGTTGCTGCTGATCCTATAACTACTGTTGTGAGTAACGGAGATTGGACACAGCAGTATAAAGGTGGGGCGGGAACAGCAGAAGTCCTTTCTTGCTACACAAAGAGTGGGGCAAAGATAGCTGAAGCTGATACCACAATAACAATAAAGGATAAAGATGGAAATACGGTCTCAGATAGCACCGCGAGCGCGGAGAAGTTTTTTGAAGTAGCTGAAGGTACAGACACTATAACCCCTAAATTCAATGCGGTTACGAATAAGAACATTGTTGGTGATTATAGTGTTGAAGTAAAGGTTGGATCTGTGACGGTTAAAAAGACTTTCAAGATAACTGCAAAGACGCTTGCAGCTACAGATCTTGGCGTCTGGAGTGATGATGTTTTGGGTACACCTTTTGCGGATGGTGATGCTGAGAGTGGAAAAGAACTTTACTTAGGTTGGAATACGAATCTTGCTACTTCCGGAACATCCACATTGGTCGCTTCCTGGGTTGGCTCAAAGGTGACTAATACTGATTTGGCCGGTCTTGCTGGTACCGCAGATAATAATAAAATAACCTTACCAACCGGTACCTTTACTGCAAACGATGTTTTTGAATATGAAGTTGTTTCTACCGGCAACATTGTTGGAACTGCGTTTATTCACATTACGGATGCAGGCACCGATACGGCAACTGTTTCCTTACCTGTTACGCTTGAAAGCGCGTTTAGCGGGCAGACGTGGACAGAGACAAGTACAGCTGTTGCGACTTTGGAGGTGACCGTTAATAATAAGGGAACAAAAGCAACTGCCGCTCGGTACTTAGTTGAAGGGTTAGACTACACTATATCTTATGCCATCAATGCCGAAACTACTGACGCTACGAGTACGGGGTACGTGCTCAACGGAGGAACTGGGGCGATAAGTGCAGGTACTCCTAATGCAACTGCAGGTCAAAAGATAAATGTGAATATAACTTATACCGGGGTATCGGGGACTGCTTGTTCAGGAACGGAAACAGATAATATGCCGGAAATTACATTGTCATAATATATCAGAAAAGTTTTCGTTTACAACTTGGGGTACGAAGGTATGGAACTCTTGACGGTTTCGATCCCGTCAAAACGCAGTCAGAGTATCGAAGGATAATCCATAAGATAATACCTTCCGGGGACTACAGAATCTCCCGGAGACTCAAGTCGAGATGATATGACGACGGCAATAAGGTTCCATGAAATAATTTCATAGTTCTCCGGGGACATAGTTCTCCGGGGAACGCTTTCAAAAGGTAATCTCGGCTCATCATAACGGTGGGCCGGGATATTTTTATATTCTCAAATCCTGCCATCTATGGTAATATAAAGCCAAGAAAGGCAGGTGATCCTTATGACCACAGCAGCAGCGCAGAGAATAATGGAAAATATACAGCTCTTACCTGATGATCAAGAGCCCATAATAATGAATTTCATCACTACTCTTAGAGCTGAAGATTCTGTTGAAGCCAGAAAGGCTCGTGCAGATGCTTTTCTTGATTCCTTTATGGATGTGGAGATAGATGAGCAGGCGGTAAACGATTTCCGGGAAAGGAGCTTGATTTGAAGCTTCTGATAGATACTAATATCCTAATCGACATTCGTAGGAGTAAAAACGATAAAGAAGCTCAGAAACGATATAAAGAATTATTATATTCCCATGAGATTTACATCCCGGGAGTGGTAATAGCAGAGCTCTTACACGGAGCTGTTTCCGAAGAGAATAAGCGAAGCCTTCACAGGTCATTATCTATATATACTGAGTTGAATCTTGGAAACGGAGATTGGAAGGTACTCGGTGACCAACTTTGCGAGTACAGAATCAATGGTCTCACGATCCCACTTGCTGATGCAATCATCGCGTCAATCAGTATGAAATATGGTTATACTATCTGGACGGAAGACGGACATTTCAAGCTGCTGAAGAAGATATTTCCGAATTTGCTGGTTTGTAATACTGCGGAATTGGTTTCGGAACAGCATCCTGATAAAAAATAGACCCCGCGTCACAAGGTCTCACATTTCCGTATCTCATCCAGCACGCGCTCTTTCTGTGATTCATTTATCTTAGCCGCGGACAACGCTTCTTCAGCCCCACTTATCGCAGGCGCATAAGAAAACTCTTTACCACAGATGTTACAAATGTACTCAATCTCATCAATCTCCGGTATAGCCGCAATTTTTGATTCGATAAAATGTATCTGGTCTGCGTCGTCTATGAAATCTACGGTGTAGATGCCGTTGGTGAATTGGGGTCTTGCATTTGGATTAAGAGTTTGGTGCCTTGCAAATATTTATCTTTGAGTCTTTCTATTTCTGTACGGATCATATTCATTATATCGGAAAGGCGTTTCTGGCTTAAACTCTTATCTGTTTAAACCCAGTAGCATCATTCAGCATAGCCTAACTCCTTCAACACAGATTTTAATAGAGACATCGGAGTTGAGCTGTCTATAAGGATCTGCATTCTGTTGTATAGAAGA
>ODAJ014793073.1_pt1 | contig 10536 bp, 7 predicted proteins | sample 1539241 | NCBI WGS metagenome assembly ODAJ01 (sample SAMN02144231, study PRJEB22623) | gut metagenome | biome: sheep rumen | host: Ovis aries | place: New Zealand
CGGCGGGGTGGGGGAGGTGCGCCTGCGCTTCGTCAAGGAGTTCGCACGCTTCGAGAACCCGCCCACCGACAGCGACTTCGGCGGCGCCATGGCGGGCATGGCCCCCAACACGGGCTTCGACGGCGGCGGCGCCATGATCATCGACAGCAAGATGAACGAGGACATGCCCCCCGAGGGCGACGGCGATGTGCCGTTCTGATACATTTTTCTGCCACGTCGGCACAATAAAAACGAACACATCGCGTTATACAGCAGATAATCAATTTCAGGCAGGGAGTCTCCCACGTGCGTGCCCGCTGAAGCTTTAATAACAATTTAAAACATCAACAAATGGAAAAAAAAGACCTCCTGAAAGAAACCGTCAAGCACATTGACATCAAGAAGTACGACAGCACCGAGCTCATCGACGCCATGCGCCACATGAGCTTCACCAGCCGCGACACCGCCCGCGCCGCCGACATCCTCTGCCAGATGCTCGCCGAGAAGGATTGCACCAACATCCTCACCATCGCCGGCTCCACCTCAGCCGCCGGCTGCATGCAGGTGTATGTCGACATGGTGCGCAACAAGATGATCGACGCCGTGGTCAGCACCGGCGCCTCCATCATCGACATGGACCTCTTTGAGGCCCTGGGCTACAAGCACTACATCGGCACCAAGGAGAACGTCATCCCCGACACCAAGCTTCGCGAGCTCTACATCGACCGCATCTACGACACCTTCATCGACGAGGAAGAGCTGCAGGCCTGCGACCAGGCTACCTGCGACGTGGCCGACCTCCTCGAGCCCCGTCCCTACAGCAGCCGCGAGTTCCTCTACAACGTGGGCAAATGGCTCGCCGAGGGTCACGGCGTGAAGAAAGACTCCCTCATCCAGACCTGCTACGAGTGCGGCGTGCCCATCTTCTGCCCCGCCTTCAGCGACAGCAGCGCCGGCTTCGGCATCGGCAAGCACCAGTGGATCCGTCGCCACGAGGGCAAGCCCTATGTCAGCATCGACAGCGTGGCCGACTTCCTCGAGCTCACCGAGATCAAGATGAACTGCCCCGAGAGCGGCCTCTTCATGGTCGGCGGCGGCACCCCCAAGAACTTCGCTCAGGACACCGTCGTCTGCGCCGAAATCCTCGGTAAGGAAGTGCCCATGCACAAATATGCCATCCAGATCACCGTGGCCGACGTCCGCGACGGCGCCTGCTCGTCCAGCACCCTCCTCGAAGCCGGCAGCTGGGGCAAGGTGAGCGAGGAGCTGCAGCAGATGGTCTACGCCGAAGGCACCACCGTCATCCCCGCCATCGTCAGCTACGCCTACCACAACGGCGCCTGGCGCGACCGCGAGTACAAGAACTGGCAGAAACTCTGGCAGAAATAAAAGAAATCATCTAATAATCAAAAGCCGGGGGCTCATGTCTCCGGCTTTTCTTGAAGATGCCTGTCTCGCCCTATCGCCCACGCAACCCCGGCCACGACTACTACGGCCGCGGCGTCTATCTCGTCACGCTTGTCGTGAGCGGCCGTCAGCCCCTGCTCTCCTCCTTTGCAGCCGATCTCGGCTGCAAAGAAAGTCTGTTCCCCACCCCCCTCGGCGAAGCCGTCCTCCAGGCCTGGCAGCAGACCCCTGCCATCCAAGCTTCCCACGGCAACCGCGTGGAGGTGCACGCCTCGGTCTGCATGCCCGACCATTTCCATGGCGTCATCGAGGTGCTCGAGCCCATGCCGTGGAGCCTGGGCGACATCGTCCAGGCCTTCAAGGCCACCTGCACCGCCCGCTGGCAGGCCATGCAGGGCCTCCCGTCCTCCAGCAATCGACCGATCTCGGTCGATTGCCAGCGCCCCGACGCCCCCGCCTGGCTCCGCACGAAGGCCCTCGTCCACCACAGCGAAGGCGCCCTCGTCCGCAGCCTCTCCCACAAGCAGCGGCAGGAATACTACGCCCTCGTCGGCCGCAGCCAGCGCCACCTGTTCGACGACAACTACGACGACACCGTCTGCCTCGACGAGCGCCACCGCACGGCGATGATAGCCTATGTGGACGACAACCCCCGCCGGGCGCTCCTGCGCCGCCGGTTGCCCGACGTGATGCGCCGCTGCCTCCATGTCCGCATCGGAGAGCGCAGCTACGGTGCCTTCGGCAACCTCTTCCTCCTGCGCTGGGCCCGCAAGGTGCAGGTGCAGTGCCACCGTCGGCACCCCGTCAGCCGCCTCCCCTACGAGACCACCGCCGACTACGCCGCCGAGCACGACCGCTGGCTCTCCGCCATCCTCGCCGGCCAGACCGTCATCGTCACCCCCGGCATCTCGCGCGGCGAACAGCTGATGAAGAACGAATGCCTGGCCAAAGGCTACCCCCTCATCCACCCGCAAGACCAACCCATCGGCCCTTACTGGAAACCCGAACGCAGCCGTTTCGACGCCTGCGCCAACGGCAGCCTGCTGATTCTCGCCCCGTGGGATCTCGACGCTATGGGCGACGTGGCAGGAGTGCCGTCCGACAGCAGCTACAGCCGTTTCCACAACCTCAACACTCTCGCCAAGGAGATCTGCTCCTTCGACGGCGAAGCCCGCATTCTTCGAGATTGAGACGCCCACGCTCCCTTCTACCTCCCTTCTACAATCCTTCTATGACCTTTAGGCGAGGAATACCGCCACCCAAATATTAAAATTTCATAAAAAAGCAACGGCCGTGGTAACAAAACACCACATTTAGCGTCTATATAGTCGGAGAAAACACAGATTAGGTCTAACAAAAACCGACACACAATGAAAAAGACACTCCTTTTGGCGATGCTCACCCTCGTTGCCTTCACCGCCCACGCCCAGCGTTTCGACTGGGTGAAATCCTACTCCGGACAGGAACCGACGGGCAAATTCTGGAACTACATCGTCAGTTCCGTCACCGATTCGCACGGCAACCTCTATGTCGCCGGGCAGTTCGCCAACGGTGCCGCCATTGACGGCCAAGACCTGTTGCCATTCATGCCCAATGGGGCATCAGCAGACAATCCAAACGCAGCAATTGTCAAGTTCTCTCCAAATGGGCAGGTCGTATGGAAAAAAGTTTTACATGCCAACGACTACGCTCCATGCAATATAACAGACATCCAAATAATTGGAGATAGCGCATTGTATTTTATGGGGCAGGTTTGTATACCACGGTCTTCCGATAAGTATTTATATTATCTTGACACACTGATTACGGGAGATAATGGTTCACCTCTATTGACACTGGATGGCGTAAGCACCAATGCTGTAACCATTATGGCTATATTGGATTTAGATGGAAACCTTTTAGAACATCATTTCTTGCAAATAGCATATAGAGATGAAAATGACAATCTTGTCACGTTGGACCGTCAAAGTGGTAATGCTATAGACACAAACATTATTGTCTGTGATGCCTTACAGCAAGGTCCATTCTGCATTGATAGAGAAGGAAATATTTATATGGGTCATGCGGCGGTGGACATGGTATCTCTTCTTGATGACTCAGTATATAACTATCACTCTGTAGAAAATGGACTGCTAACTGGAGTTGTGTTCATTGTTGACGGACAGCCTCGCTTCTGTATTTATCCTCAAAACACCCCCACATCTGCAAATTACAGAATAGTGAAATTTGCCCCTCATTTTAATACTCTTTTGCATTTTCAATACCTTTTTGAAGGGAATACCCCATGGAACAGTTTCGAAACTCTAGGGAAGATGATTATTGATTCCGTAGGATGTCTGTATGTCTGCAATCATACAGCTGGAACAACCACCAATAGTGAATGTATAGTTAAAGATGCACCTTCTCTGGTATTGCATACATCTGCCTATCAGAACACTTTTTTATTGAAATACGATAGCACATTGATTCCAATTTATATCAAACAGATAGAGTATGGAGAACTGGCAGTAGACTTGCGGCTTATCTATCGTCATGGGATTTTTCATTCCATGACGATAGACGAAGATTCTTCGTCTATATTTGTTTCCTCGTCGGTATTCAATAATAATAATGAAGTATTTTACATTGACTCAACCGAAATCGAATTGCAAAAGAATGCTATAGTACTACGTTTTGACAAAGAGACTGGCCGTTTCGTCTCATATGGATATGCTAGGTCTTCAACGATGACCACCATGCGAGGCCGTATTCCTCATTATTCCAGTATTATCTGCAAAAAAACCGAGTGTTTGCCCCAGTTGCATACCAAAACGACATTCAGTTTCAGAATCAGACTATTAATGTTGAACAATCACAGGCTGGAAAGGGAATCTACATATGGGACTATAACGGCGCCCCCTTGCAATACATTGATTTTAATTCTGCGACCCAACAATACGCCGAGCCAAGCACAAGTCTCTGCCTAAAAGATAGTATCCTTTATATTTCTGGCTATACATCCTCAGATATGACATTCGGCGACATTTCACTTAACAGCAATGGTCATAGCTTGGCATACACCGCAAAATACATTGACACGGCGTTTATGACACCGTATGTATATTCAGGCGACACGGGCAATGTGAGCATCACGTTGGAGGAGGGTGGAAACGCTTTCGTGGCATACCCCAACCCATTCCGGCAGAGCGTGAAGATTAGAGTTGAAAGTGGAGAGTTGAAAGTTGAAAACGGGGTTGCCACCGCCTGGCTCAGCGACCTCACCGGCCGCCGCGAGCAAGTGCGCCTCACTCCCGACGGCCCCGGCCAGTACACCCTCGACCTCACCTCGCGCCCACAGACCACCTACCTACTCACCCTCACCACCGCCGACGGCAAGCAGCACACCGTCCGCCTGCTGAAGCAGTCGGACATCTTCACTCGATAAAGAAAACGAATTTATAAATGCAAAAAACAACACAACTATGGCAAGAAAGGCCCTCACCTTTACACTCCTCGCGCTGATGGCACTCACCGCACACGCCCAGCATTTCGACTGGGTGAAGACCTACACTGGACAAGGAGAAACCCATGAGGTCATTTCATCTTTTGCGGACAACGATGGCAATTTGTACATCTTGGGACATTTCACTCGTGGTGCGCAAATAAACGGTGTGGACTTGCTTCCTCTGCCCAATGCGAATCCAAACAACACCAGCATTGTTATTGCCAAACTGACCGCCGACGGAAATCTCGCATGGCACAAGTCGATTTATTCTAGCCGGACCAGTAGTTATGGTTATTGCATGAAACCAATAGGTAGCAATAGATTTATAGTTATGGCGATTGTCAGTTTGCCTTATGACCACGGTTACGGCGAATTGAACGACCTCTATTACCTTGACACACTGCTGACAGGAAATGACAATTACCTTGTCTCTTTCGATAGTTGCACCAGCAACACTAAGAATGTTTTTATCACGTTCGATTTTAACGGCAATGTTGTCGAACAGCACTTTGTCGAATTAGGCTACCTCGACAACTTCGGACAACCTATCACTCCGAGGGTTTTAGGCCGTTCGAACTCCGAAAAGCTCAGTACATCTGTTCTCTCAAACGAATTGTTCGGCATTGACAATAGCGGACATATCTATGTTGCAAGAACAACTGTCGATTTACAGACACGCGTATGCGATACTTGCGAAGGTGGTTACAGAAGTTGGACTATCGAAAACGGCACCATCGGAATGCTTAAGATTATGGTGGATGACACCCGTGCCCTTTATTGCCCCACAGAGCCGTCATCCCATTGGAATCAGCAGGTCTTGGTTTTCTCCCCCCATCTCGACAGCATTGTTGGCAATTTCTATGTTTTTGACTCTACGGTTGGCATCGAAAACATCTACCCACAATCCCAGATATGGTCAATCAATATTGACAACCAAGACAATGTATATATTACAGTCTATGGCAACGGCCTTCCCGAAAGTGTTCGCATTGCCCGTTCCGAAGCCCTCCATCTTACAACCAACTCCTGCATGATAAAATACAATCCCTCGTTCTTCGCGACCAACACGGTGCAACTCTCAAGCACCCCCGACCCGTTAAATTTTCCAAAGCTTTATGGCATTCGGAGCACATATTTCGACTATGATACAAGGAGTCTCTTTATTATGGGCGAAGTTCAGCGAGACCCAATGACATACAACAACCCATCTTGCCATATACTATACAGCGGTGACACTCTCGACTTGAGAAACAACGCCATGTGGCTTCGCTTGGATATGGATGACATGCACTTGATTTCTTATGGGAAGGCGGCATCATCTATTGAGACAAGCATGAATGACATCAACGGAACACTTGCCATCAAAAATAACCGTGTATTTTCGCAGATTCTCTATCAAGGAGACATTCTATGGCTTGACACAACAATAAGCATCGAAAGTACGGACAGAGGCATGGGGTTGATGGCGTGGGACTATGAAGGACACGAGATTGCCTTTTACGATTTCAATGCAGTGCATATCAATAACCGTCCGAGTCAAACACATATTGTCGATAGTGTACTTTACATGACAGGAATGCTATTCAGTGGTGCAACCTTCGGTAACCTTGACCCAATCCCCGCTGCATCGGGAAGCCAAGCCTTCATCGCCCGCTACGTCGATACCGCCTTCCTTACCCCCTACACACCCATCGACACTGGCAGCGTGCGCATCACCGTGGTGGGCGACGAGGGGGCTTTCGTGGCCTACCCCAACCCTTTCCGGCAGAAGGTGACCATCGAGGTGCAGGGTGGAGAGCCTCTGGCCGAGACCGCATGGCTCACCGACCTCACAGGCCGCCGCGAGGAAGTGCATCTCACCCCCATAGGCTCTGGCCAATACTCGTTGGATTTAACCTCCCGCCCCCAAGCCACCTACCTCCTCACCCTCACCACCGCCGACGGCCGCCAACACACCGTTCGCCTGCTGAAGCAGACAGATGTGTTCGGGAACTGAATATAAACCGGAAGGTAACCGGTACTGAACCGAAACTTAACCGAAACTCAGACGGAGTCATACGCTCTTCAGCACGGACTTATCTACTACCTGCATTGACACCAAACACTTAAGACTAGATAATCTTGCCCCTGCAGGAACGGCATAACAGTCTGGGAATGTAGGGGCTTCTGTTTTCTATTTATCCTATAATGCATTAATAGCAATCTCCCTAAGAAAAAACATTTCCAAAGACTAAAAATATAAATAATGTTAAAAAATGATACAAAAACGACACTTCCTCGTCATATATATAGGATGCCCCCCAAAAGGCCCTCACGAAAACGGATAAATAACCATTTAACACCACAACAATGGCAAGAAAGACCCTCACCTTGGCGCTTCTCGCGCTGATGGCAATCACCGCCCACGCCCAGCGGTTTGACTGGGTGAAATCCTACTCCGGCACCGATTACGAGGACGGGGCCGCTGCCAACGAGATATTCGGCTCGGCTATAGACAGCGAGGGCAACATCTATATTCTCGGCCAGTTCATAGGCAACGCGCGATGGGACGACGATACAAGCATACTGCCATTCTCGGCACACCGCAACCGTAGCGCCGTCGTCGCCAAGTTCTCTCCCAATGGCCAATTGGTGTGGCACAAAGAGTTCTATTCCAGCTATACCGACTTTGTGGTCTACACCATGCGGATGGTGGGCGACACCGCACTTATGCTGTTTGCCGAGTTTAGGTTCCCCTTCAATTTGGGAAGCAGCTGGCACGACAAGAACGAGGTATACTATATGGACACCCTGTTGACCATCCCCGATAGGTTCCCGGAGTCGCCCGACAGCCTTAAGTCACCAGCCCTCTACTATGCCTTTATCACTATAGGGCTTGAAAGCGGAAATCTCATCGAAGAGCATTTCTGGATACCATCCTTCGTCAAAAACGATGGCTCGTTGTTGAGAGATGAATACTCCGGCCACTTGATTACAAATGTAGGTGAAAGGGTCTCCTTCAATGTCGACAGTGAAGGAAACATCATATTGGCACGCCAGACAAATGATTATTATGGAGTGATATGCGACACCTGTCCTGATGGGCTCCAGGTCTGGTCGCCCAGGGAGGGCAACATCAGCACAATGCGTCTGCTTGTAGACGGAGCCACAAAGCAGCTTGATGTCCCTTTGGAACCATCCAGCAAGTGGAACTGGCAAATAATAAAACTGTCGCCCCATATGGACAGCGTGATTGCAAGCACCTATGTCTTCGACTCCACTTGGCGATATTCTTATAATGACAATATAAGTATGCATTTGAATTCTATCGATGTCGATGCCAACGACAATATATATATGCTTTTACAACGCACACAATTTCCTTTTGACACTCTGCCTGTGAAGAATAGCGACACGCTGGAGATGGAGTGGTACTCGTGCATGATACGATATAACCCAGAATTGACTCCGACGGGAATGGCGGAAGTGACAGCCTCGTATTCCCCAGAAGGATACTGCGCCGGCTTTGTAAAACTCCTTGGCACATATTACGACAGCGTAACGAACACTCTGTTTGTGAACGGAATGTCGGGAAGGGATCCGCAATACACCACGCTGAACTACAGGGGCGACACATTGAACCTTAAGAACAACGCCTGCTGGCTCAGGCTCGACGCCGACGACCTCAGTCTTGTCTCCTACGGCAAAGCCCGCTCAACAGGCACAGAGCCTTGGGAAAGGACATTTCTGTACTCCGACAAATATGGGTGGTCCCACAACGGATCCTTCGTGGCAGGCGGCAACCGCGTCTTCTGCCAGGTGCTGTACCAATGTAACATACTCTTCCACGACACCCAGGTCGACAGTCCCTACGGTATGGGGCAGATGGTGTGGGACTACGACGGCCACGAGCTCGAGTATATAGACTACCACTCGGCCAGTTCCCACAACGAACAAGGCTACATGTTCCTCAACGATAGCTCGCTGTGGCTTACCGGCACCCTTACCGCAAACGCCGCCCTCGGCAACCTCAATGTCAACGCCGCATGGAACAGCCACGCCTACATAGCACGCTACACCGACACCGCCTTCCTAACACCCTATATCTATGACTCCACAGGTCACGGTGGCGGCATCGGCATAACGCTTGTGGAAGGAGGAAACGCCTTCGTCGCCTACCCCAACCCCTTCCGCCAGAAAGTAACAATTCAAGTGGAAAGTGGTGAGTTGAAAGTCGAAAGAGGGGCCGCCACAGCTTGGCTGACCGATATGTCCGGCCGCAGCGAAGAAGTCCGCCTCACCCCCGACGGCCCCAACCGCTACTCCCTCGACCTCACCTCACGCCCGCAAGCCACCTACCTACTCACCCTCACCACAGCCGACGGAAAAGCACATACCTTGAGACTGATGAAAATGTCCGATATCTTCTCACGATAAATACAAAGCATGAAAGCGACAAAGGAAAACCTTTTGTTCTCCGCTTGGCTGCACTCCGTTGGCCATCCTTCGGAACGCTATCGAAAGCCACCGGCTTTCTTCATGAGTACCCCGACGCCTATTACCGCGAGTTCGTGGATTCTTACAACTTCTACTGCACCTTCTTCGGCGATTCCTTGTCTGGCTATTCTAAATCCGCGCCGTCAGCCAGTCAAAGCCAATATGAACCTTGAATTCCCAAATTCAATAAACAGTATCATGCGCAAAGCAATTGTACGGAAACCATCCGCCTTGTGGGCAATAAAAAACGTATCGGAACGTTTATATGGGCGTAAAACAGAATGTATAACCAAGCCGATACCGTGATGAGAAATTGAATACCATTCATGCAAAACGCATAAATCAGTAATGTTCAATTAAAAACCTTGACATCATGGTAAAACACATCAACATCAAACAGACGGCTCTGCTGCTGGCTTGCCTGCTGGCAGTCGGCACAGTTTCATCTCAGGAAAACGAGGCCGGAAAAAGGAAGGTTAATCCCTGGGGCGAATTCAACCTCGGTTTTAACTTCCTCGACGGCAGCAAAGGCTTCACCAACCACATGCAGACCTATCACCCCGCGCTCGACTACCGTAGCGACTACAGCGTGGCGGCCCAAGTCGGCATCGGCATCGGCGTGGAATACTGCCGCTTCACCCTCGCGATGCACCTCGACGGTACCGCAGACAACATCATCTCCGTCAAGAACCAGCTTGTAAAAAAACAGGACAACCTTTATCATATCGACCTCGGCTACAGATTCAACCTCGGCAGAAACTTCACCCTCGAACCCACAGCGGGCTTCGGCGTCGGCCTCAGCGAAATATTCCTCTCAACTTCGCGAGGTGGTACCGACTACGTTAACTCGTTCTCCTCAGCCAATTACATCGTGCCTCTGACAGTCAACTTCCTGTATGCTAAACGTGGGCTTGATGCCGGACTCTATCTCCAGTACATCATCAGCGTCGGGCATATAGGCAAAGCCCACATCACAGGACTCGCCACCGAGGTGGACGACCTAAACTTCCAACCGTCCACGCTCACCCTCGGCTGGAAGTACCGGTTCTGACCGATAAAAACCATACCCACCGCCTCGCTCTGCGACTCTACGACCCTATGACTCTTACACAATAAAAGTTTGCATCCTGCGTTAAGGATGCAAACTTTTTTTGTATGCTACAGACAGGAATCAAAGGACATCATGAACA
>ODAJ012164610.1_pt1 | contig 10522 bp, 10 predicted proteins | sample 1539241 | NCBI WGS metagenome assembly ODAJ01 (sample SAMN02144231, study PRJEB22623) | gut metagenome | biome: sheep rumen | host: Ovis aries | place: New Zealand
CTGAAAGGAAGGAGGACATGGACATGAAGGCTCGTTTTGCGGCGATGCTGGCGGTTCTGTGGCTGTGCGTCTGCGGCGCGGCGCTGGCGGATTCGGAGGGCAATGCGGTGGACCTGTACCTTCCCTGCGACCCGGAGGCGGGAAGCTGGGAATATGTGATCGAGAATGAGGACCTGGTGGAGGTCACGGATCAGTTTTACGAGGATATCCACGAGCTGGGTCTGATCGGAACGGACGGCGTGAACTGGGTGCATCTGGAGGGACTCGAGCCGGGGACGACGGCGCTGCGCATGCTGCTGATCAACAGCCAGACCCTGAAGACGGATCTGACCCTGGTGTACCGGCTGACGGTGGACGAGGATCTGAATATTCTGATCTGGGGCTTTGAGATGCTGGAGGCGGAGCGGTCGCCCCGGGGAGCGATCCAGTCCTTTTTCTTCTGGACCGGCGGATATGAAAATCCCCGCTCCTATTCCCTTCGCAGGAATGAAGCGGGGCTGATGCTGAAGGAGCGGGACAGCGAGGGTGAAACGGAAGCCTCCGGAGCCTTCCTGGCGGACTTCGCCTCGCTGGTGGAAAAGTATGATGTTGTGGCCTGGGATGGCTTTGACGAAGCCGCGGAGGGCGTGCTGGACGGGGACAATTTCCTGCTGGCCCTCGTGTGGGAAAACGGCTTCAGCATTCAGGCGACGGGAAGCAACGCCTTTCCGGAGCATTATGATGATTTCCGGCAGGAGGTGGAGCGGCTGTTTCTCTTCGGGGAGTGAATCGCGCCGGGAAAGCCGCCCTCCGGAGGCGGGGGAGCGGCGGAGCGCTCAGTCCGCCGCCTCGTGTTCCACCTGGCGGAAGTAGGGGGTGCCGTGCCGGAGGAAGATGAAGCCCACGACGAAGAGCAGGATCAGGCTCAGAATGCCGAAGGAGGGCTTGCCGGTGATCCCGTAGAAGAACTCGTAGAGGGCCGGCCCGATGACGCAGGCGAACTTGCCGAAAATATCCATGAAGCCGAAATATTCGCCGCTGCGCTCCGGGGGAATCAGCTGGCCGAAATAGGACCGGCTGAGGGCCTGGATGCCGCCCTGGACGGTGCCCACCAGCGTCGCCAGCACCCAGAAGAGAACCTGGCTGATGGCCACGGCGCCCGCCTCCGTCAGGCCCAGGTTCTCATGGAAATCAACGAGGAAGCCCATCACGAACCCGACCACGGTGATGAAGGCATACATGAGCACGGAGAAGGAAATCAGGCGCAGCGTGCCGACCTTCTTGGAAAGATTGCCGAAGAGGATGCTGCAGGGCATGGCGACCAGCTGGGTTACCAGCAGGGCCAGAATCATGCCGATGGCGCCGAGCCCGAGGGTATCGCCGTACTTGGTGGCCATGGAAATGATGGTATCCACGCCGTCGATATAGAAGAAGTAGGCGAGGAGGAAGAACAGCACCGCCCTGTTCTTGAGAATGTTCCGGAAGGTGCTGACGGTGTTTTTCCAGGCGACCCGGCCCAGCTCCCGGGGCGGCGTATCCACATAGGCCACCTGACGCACGTTCTTCATGAAGGGAATGGAGAAGAGCAGCCACCAGACCGGAACGATGAGCACGGCGATCCGCATGCTCAGCTCGCTCTGCTTCATGAGGAGCATGATGGCGATGGAGATGATGAAGGGAATGGTGGAGCCGCCGATGTAGCCCATGGCGAAGCCCCAGGTGCTGACCCGGTCCATCCGCTCCGGCGTGGTCACGTCCGTCAGGAAGCTGTCGTAGAACATACAGCTGCCGCTGAAGCCGATGCGGCTGATGACGAAGCCCAGCAGCATCAGCTGCCAGCTGCCGACCAGGCCCATGACGGTGGTGAAGAGGACGCCGGTGAGCATGAAGCCCAGCCAGAGCTTTTTCTTCATTCCCTTGAAATCGGCGATGGAGCCGAGATACGGAGCCAGCACCGCGACCAGCAGGTTCGCGAAGGAGACGGCATAGCCGTAGAGATGATCCCCCAGGGAGCCGCTGCCGGCGACCTGGGAATAGAGAATGGGGAAGATGGCTGCCATGATGTTGGTGGCATAGATGGAGTTGGCCCAGTCATAGAAAATCCAGGACCATTCCGTACGGCTGAAGCGCTTTTTTCCGTTTTTAGCCAAGGGAAGCACACCTTTCTTGTCTTGTAGTGGTGAAATCATTATTTCACTTTCGACGGGGTTTGTCAATGAAGGGCGGCGCCGCGGGCGTCAGGATTCGTTGACCAGCTTGCCGGTCATGTGCTCCGGGATCAGGACGAACATCAGGGTGCCGGGGCCGGATTTCTGGATTTCCCGCTCGATATAGCCCTCGTCCTGGGTAAATTTATGGCTGAGGCGGCGGGCCATGGCATAGATCGTCTGCCGGTCTTCCATCATTTCAATCCGCCCGAAGACGATGACGCTGCGAATGTTCAGGGCCCATTCCCCCTCGCGGCGCGTGCCCTGATCGTACACGCAGAAGGAGGCGCGGCTGCAGCGGCGGATGGCATCCAGCTTGTGGCCGGCCCTGCCGCAATGAAAGTAGAGGCGCCCGTCCTCCGGGCAGTAATAATGGTTCATCGGCAGACCGTAGGGATATCCGTCGTCGCCCAGCAGGGAGAGAACTCCCCGGGGCTCCTGCGAGAGAATCTCGACGCATTCGGACTCGGACAGCTGCTGGCGGGCGCGAAGCATGGGACGAAACATGCTGAAAACCTCCTGTATCGATTCAGATGGGGAGCGGATCACGGCTCGCGGGGAATGCCGGCGATCAGATCCATGACGACCTCCCGGGCCAGAATGAGCCCGGCAACGGAGGGCACGAAGGCGGTGGAGCCGGGAATATCCCGCCGGACGGTGCACTTGCGGGTGTCCGGCGGACAGACGCAGTGACTTCTGCAGCTGATGGAGGGATCCTCCAGGGGCCGGATCGGCGCCTCGGTGGAATAGACGACCTTAAGATGGGGAATGCCCCGCCTGCGGCATTCCGAGCGCATGACGCGCGCCAGGGGACAGACGGAGGTCTGATAGATATCGGCGACGCGGAAAGCGGTGGGATCGGTCTTGTTGCCGGCGCCCATGGCGCAGATGATGGGCGTGCCGGCTGCCCGCGACGCCTCCACGAGGGCCAGCTTGCCGGTGACGGTATCGATGGCGTCGATGACATAGTCATACTGCGCAAAGTCGAACTGATCCCGGGTATCCGGCAGGAAGAAGGTCTGATGCGGGGTGACGACGCAATCCGGGTTGATATCCAGCACGCGTTCCCGCGCCACCTCCACCTTGTACCGGCCGACGGAGGAGCGGGTGGCGTGCAGCTGACGGTTCAGGTTCGTCAGGCAGACCCGGTCGTCGTCCACCAGGTCGAGGGCGCCGATGCCGGAGCGGGCCAGGGCTTCCACGGCGTATCCTCCGACGCCGCCGATGCCGAAGACCGCCACCCGGCTCTGGCGGAGCTTCTCCATGGCCGCGGGCCCGAACAGAAGCTGGGTTCTGGAAAACTGATTCATGACGGCGCTGCCGCCTCCCTTCGCGCTGCCGGCCGGGGCCGGCAGCCTTTTCGCAGGCGAGTATAGCACACTTTGGGAGGGAAGGGAACAGATTCGGCGCGGAACGATTGCTTTGTCGATGGATTTCCTATACAATAGGGGATAAGGGAGGTGCGCTGAATGAAGATCTCGACGCGGGGACGCTATGCCCTCCGGATCATGCTGGATATTGCGATACACCAGGGCGACGGGTATGTGTCGATGAAGGACATTTCCCGGAGACAGCAGATTTCCAAAAAATACGGGGATCAGATCGGCATGCAGCTGAGCCAGGGCGGACTGCTGCTGGCTTCGCGCGGGCGTCAGGGCGGATACAGGCTGATTCCCGCGCCCGGGGAGGTGTCCGTGCAGCAGGTGCTGAAAATGATGGAGGGCTCCCTGGTGCCGGTGCAGTGCCTGGAAACGGAGCCGAACCGGTGCGAACGGTGCGGCTTCTGCATGACGCTGCCGATGTGGAAGGGGCTGGATGACCTGGTGACGGGCTATCTGAGCGGCATCACTCTTCAGCAGCTGATCGATCAGGCTCCGGAGCAGCCGGAGCTGGAGAACATTCCGATTCTGGATTGAGAGAGCGGGAAAGGCGGGACGGGAAAACCATGATGAAACGGTTGATTCCGGAGGAATACAGGCCGCTGTCCAGGATGATTCTGGCAATGGTTCTGGTGGCTGCCGCGCTGGCGGGCGCGCTGGTGTATCTGGACCGGCTCAGCAGCCTGCTGTCGAAGCTGGCGGGCATTCTGTCGCCCTTCATGATCGGCGGCGCACTGGCGTTCATTCAGATGCCTCTGGCCAGGCGGGTGGAGCTGGGCCTGCGGAAAACACTTTTCCGGAAGCGGCCGGAGTCCAGGGCGCCGCGCACGCTGGCGTCGCTTCTCTCCATCCTGGTGCTGCTGCTGATTGTGCTGCTGTTCCTGAACATTCTGCTGCCGCAGGTGATCGAATCCGGGGAGTCTCTGGTGAAGCAGGTGACGGATTTTGTCAATGAAAATGATGAAACGGTCAATGACCTGCTGAAGAAGGCGGGCATGATCAGCGAGGACGTGGATCCGCTGAACTCCGTGTGGCAGAATATCCTTTCCTCCGCGACCCGCTACATCGATGTGCTGCCCTCCGTCCTGAAGACCTCCTACAATCTGGTGTATTCCATCGTGTTCAGGACGCTGGTGGGGCTGATCGTTTCCTTCTATTTTCTGGCGGACTCCCGCAGAATCAGCCGGGTCAGCAAAAAAATCTGCTATGCGCTCTGGCCCCGGGAGAAGGTGGAACGGCTGGTTTTCTGGACGCGGAAGGCAAACCGCCTTTTTGCGGGCTTCACCGTCGGCAAGCTGGTGGATTCCCTGATCGTGGGCGTGATCTGCTATGTGTGCATGCTGCTGCTGGGCCTGGAATATCCGCTGATCATTTCCGTGGTGGTGGGGGTGACCAATGTGCTGCCCTTCTTCGGCCCCTTCATCGGCGCGGTTCCGAGCATCCTGATTCTGCTGATCGTCCACCCGATTTCCGCCCTGAAGTTCGCGATCATGATCCTGGTGCTGCAGCAGCTGGACGGCAATGTGATCGGTCCGAAGATTCTGGGGGATTATGTGGGCATCTCCCCGCTGCTGACGATGGGCGCGATTCTGGTCGGCTCCGGCCTGTTCGGCTTTGTGGGGCTGGTGGTTTCCGTGCCGGTGTGCGCGCTGCTCTATGCGATCTTCCAGACGGTCGTCGAGGGAAGGCTGAAGGCCCGGGACCTGCCGGTGGATGCGGAAAGCTATGAAAATATCCCGCCCAGGCCGGAGGAGCCGGGGCAGAAAAAAAGGTCGCTGCTGAGCCGGCTGAGAAAGGGCCGGGGCTGAAGCAGCGACGAACAGGCGATTCTTATTCAAAATCATCCGGGGACCATGCGTCCTGCCAGTCCAGCAGGGCCATGTCCCCCTCGAAGCGGAAGGGGAGCCATACGTACCGCGCGCGGGATGTATCGATGTCCCGGTCGGAGGGCAGGCTCTTTTTCAGCTCGTCCATGCGCGCCCTTTCGGCGGGCGAGGCATCGGGGGAGAAGCGGATGCGGAACCATTCACCGTAATCCTCATAGCGCAGATGCATGTGCTCCGGCGCCCAGCGGTCCGCCAGGGCGATATACAGATCCTTCTTCCCGGGAACCCTGAACACGGAGGAAATCTGGGAATGGAAGGAGGTGTTTGTCGGATCCGTGGGATGCGGATTGCCCAGCACGGTGTAGGGACCGTGCCAGGTATCGGCGACGGCCAGCTCGGAGGGGTTGGGCAGATAGCCGGTGGTGCCGGAGGTGATCAGATAGTGCCGCCCGTGCCGGGAGAAATGGGCCGTGGCTTCCCGGACGAAGGGAGGCTGGGTGTGCGGAAAATGGGTCGAATAATAGCCGGTCACGTCCGTGTAGTCCCCGGTCAGGTCGGCGATGATGGTTTCGGAATGCACCCGCTCAAAGAAGTAGTAGGCCTTGCCGTCCGGGGCGGCGGCCAGATCAAAATCGCCGGCGCTCATGCCCAGCGGGCGCAGCCCGCGGCGAACCAGGGTATAGGGTCCCAGCAGGCGGTCCGCGGTCAGCACGGTTTCGGTCTGCTCCCCGTTTTTCTCCATGATTTTCAGCCAGCAGACATACTTGCCGGTCCGGCGGTTGAACAGAATGTGGGGCCGGTCCATCATGCTGGAGGGGTGCAGCGGGGAGGTGGGATCCGCCTCGTCCGGAGGGATGATCACGCCGCAGTCCTCCCAGTTCACCAGATCGGCGGAGCGGTAGCAGCGCACGCCCCAGTGCCAGATGCCGTTTCCGCCGTGCGTTTTCTCCTTGTTTTCACCATACCAGTAGTATAGCCCGTCCTCGTACAGGAGGCTTCCGCCGTGGGCCTGAATCGGTTTGCCTTCGGTATCCAGCCACTCCTGGCCGGGAAAGATCATGGAGCGCATAGGTCTGTTTTTCTCCTTTCCATCCGGCATCAGGGGGTGTCCTCCGCAAAGATGAGATCGTCCCGGAGCCGGTAGAGCGTGGCGCCCCGGGTTTTCTGGCAGAAAGCGTCCACCCACCAGTCGATGCTCTCCTCCGCGTTGAACTGCACCTTGCCGTAGCGAATGCCGTTGATCCGCTTCCCGGCCATGTTGCTGTCCATCCAGTGGACGGTGCCGGTTTCCGGATTGTAGTCGGAAATCATGATGGCGCTGTGCGCACCGGTGCCGTGAGAATACTTCGCGGTCATCTGAAAATAGTCTCCCCGCCGGACCTGGCGCATGAAATCCAGCGCCAGCTCGCGGTTCTCCTCCGCGGACAGGGAGGGGTCATACAGAAACTGGGCGGCGATCTCAAAGGGATTGCCCTCTTCGGCGGGAATGTCCTCCCAGCAGTAGCCGTAGGAATAGGGCTTGCATTTTTTGGCCGGCAGGTTGTTGGGGATGCGGAGCTGCACATCGGGCCAGGCGGCCAGGCGATACTTGTCCCGGTTCTTGCGGAAGAGGTAGACGGTGAAATTCTTGCAGACGTAGATATCCCCGGAATAATGGGCGCGCTGAAGATGCCCGTCCGCCTGGATGTAGAGCTTTTCCCCCAGATCGATGATGTCCTGAATAAAGGCCTCCTTCGCGGCGGAGGCGGTGCCGGCTTCGCCTTCAGGCGCATCGGAGGAGGGCGGATCCACGGGAATCTCCCGGTTGTTTTCATCCAGCTCGACGAATTCCACGATGCTGATATCCCCCTCGGGGGCGGCGCCGCCCTCCGCCAGGGCACCCATGGGGCAGAGCAGCGCAAGCAGCGCGGACAGAACGCGCAGCGGAATCAGAAGCCACTTTTCTTTCATGGAATACCTCCGGGTGCGGAATATCATTCCCTGGCTGTTTCGCGCTCCCGCAGCGCCTTTTCAATCACGGGCTGCAGGGCGGTGTTATTCGTCATGCGGGCGATGATTTCCACCGCCATGAGGAGCAGATCATGCTCGCTGACATCCCCCCGGGCCCCCTTGGTCAGGTCGTAAATCAGCTGATCCGCTTTGCGGATATTCTCCTGATAGGTTTTATAGGCCTGCGCCATGCTGAAGGGATTGACTTCCTCCTGCGCGGCGGGCGCCTGCTGATCCTGGCTCATGCGATCCGATCCTCCCTTTTCCCGGGCTGAATGCCTGCCGCAGAACGGTGTCTCCGGCACAGAACTATTATAAGGCGGGGGAGAAAAACGGGCAAGCAAAATGTGCCGGGAACCCTCTCCCGGCACATCGTCTCAGCAGCGGAACCTCCCGTTGTGCGGGAAGGGCGGCCGCTCCTGCGGCTCCGCGTCCTCCTCCGCCGGCGGAGGATCCTTGCGCCGGGGAAACAGCCCGTGGGGCGGGCCCTTCCGGCGGGGACGCCTGTCCTCCGGCCAGGGCTCGGAGCCCTCCTTCTCCCGGTCCGGGGAGAAGGGCGGCGCGTCCAGAGACAGCTCCTCCAGATGGGCGCTCAGGCGGTTGCACAGGGCGATCATCTGCGCCTTTTCCTCCGGGGTGAAGCAGGCGGTTTTCCGGACGGCATCCGCGTCCCGGGCCGTGTCGATGCCGTCGATCAGGCGCAGGCCCTTTTCGCTCAGGGAAACATGCTGCATGCGCTTGTCTCCCTCATCCGGCACGCGGGTGATCCAGCCTTCCTTTTCCGCGCGGGTCAGCATTTCGCTCAGGGACGAGGGCCGGAGATCCAGCAGATCGCACAGATCCCGGGAGGAGACGCCCGGATTGGCGCGGACGCAGCCCAGCATCCGCCCGACGGCGGGCGGGAAGGGACGCTCACCCTGCTCCGGGGGGCAGCGCTTCAGCGCCCGGGACAGCCGGAGGATGGCCAGGATGGTCTCCGTCTCCGGCGTCAGACGGGGACGCGGGTCGATCGTTTCAGGGTTGCTCATACAGAAGCCCTCCTTTCAGGCAAATCAGTTCGGTACCTTACGAACTGTATTATAATTCGGTACCGAATAAAAGTCAAGCCCCTTTTTGCGCACATGAAAGCCGCCCCACCGGAGTGGGGCGGCCTGTGGCTGACGGGAGGAGGGAATTACCGCTGAACGCGTCCGGAGGCGTTGCCGCCGGCCAGCGCCAGCACTTCCTTCTCGGAAGCCAGGTTGAAGTCATATTCGGTGGCCTGCTTCAGGCAGCTGGCGGCCACGGCGAACTCGATCTGGTCCTGCACCTGATCCGGCCATTTCCGCATGGCGTGAATCAGACCGCCGCCGAAGCTGTCGCCGCCGCCGACGCGGTCTACCATCTTGATCAGGTAGTTCTTGGCAAAATGGGCTTCCCCGTTGGTGTAGAGCATGCCGCTCCAGTTGTTTTCACTGGCGGAGATGCTGCCGCGCAGGGTGATGGCCACAGCCTTGAAGTTGAAGCGCTCGGTCAGCTGACGGGCAACGGACACATAGCCCTCCCGGTCCAGCTTGCCGGAATTGATGTCGGTGTTTTCCGCCGCGATGCCGAAGACGTCCTTGGCGTCCTCTTCATTGGCGATGACCACGTCCACATAGGGCATGAGCTGGCTCATGACCTCGCCGGCCTTTTCCCGGGTCCAGAGCTTGCCGCGGTAGTTCAGGTCGCAGCTGACGGTGATGCCCCTGGCCTTGGCGGCCTTGCAGGCATCCAGGCAGATTTCAGGCAGCTCTCCGCCCAGGGCGGGGGTAATGCCGGTGAAGTGGAACCAGTCCGCGCCGTCAAAGATCTTGTTCCAGTCAAACTCGTCCCGGTGAGCCAGGGCGATGGAGGAACCGGCCCGGTCATAGACGACCTTGCTGCCGCGCTGGGAAGCGCCCTTTTCGCAGAAGTAGATGCCCAGGCGGGGGCCGCCGCGCAGCATCATGGAGGTGTCCACGCCATACCGGCGCAGCGCGTTCACGGCGTTCTGGCCGATCTCATGATCCGGCACCTTGCTGACGAAGGCCGCGTCGTTTCCGTAGTTCACGAGGGAGACGGCCACGTTGGCTTCGCCGCCGCCGTAGGTCGCGTCAAAGGTATCCGTCTGCAGGAAGCGCAGATATCCCGGAGGATTCAGGCGCATCATAATTTCACCGAAGGTAATCACTTTGCCCATGGTTCATTCACCGCTTTCTTTATAATGGGCCGCGCCCCGCGGGACGCGGCACTTTCATGATACCCAATTGCCCGCCGGATTGCAAGGAAAAATCAGCATTCCTTCCGGGCAAAGTTGAAGTACCGCCGGGCGTTGCCGTAGCAGATGTCGCGGACGATGCCCTTCAGGGTTTCCATGTCGTCCGGATAGAAGCCGTCCTCGACCCACTGGCCGAAGAGGCGGCACAGGATCCGGCGGAAATATTCGTGCCGGGGATAGCTGAGGAAGGAACGGCTGTCCGTCAGCATGCCCACGAAGCCGGCCAGGTAGCCCAGGTTCCCCAGAGAGGTCAGCTGCTCGGTCATGCCCTGGAAGTGATCGTTGAACCACCAGGCGGAGCCGTGCTGAATCTTGCCGATGGCCTCATCGCTCTGGAAGCAGCCCAGAATGGTGTCGATGGCGGCATTGTCGTTGGTATTCAGGGAGTAGAGGATGGTCTTGGGCAGCCGGGAGTGATCCTCCAGATAGCCCAGGAAGGCAGCGGTCTGGGTGGAGGGGGCGCTGTTGTCCACGCAGTCAAAGCCGGTATCCGGCCCCATGGCGCGGAACATGGGCGGGTTGTTGTCCCGGCGGCAGCCGTAATGGAGCTGCATCACCCAGCCGCGGGTCTGATACTCCTCCGCCATGGCGTTCATGAAGGCGAACTTGAAGATCGCCTCTTCCTCAGCGGTGGGCATTTTCCCGGCCAGGCGGGCGGCGAAGATCGCTTCCACCTGCTCCTCGGCGGCGGGGGCGTACATGACGTAGTTCAGCGCGTGATCGCTCAGGGTGCACTGATGGGCGGCGAAGTAGTCCAGCCGGATATGCAGGGCTTGCTTCAGCGCGGCAAAGGAGCCCACCGGGATGCCGGCGGCGGCGGACAGCTGCGCCAGGTAATCCGTCCAGGTGTCCTTCTCCAGGTTC
>ODAJ011820562.1_pt1 | contig 10520 bp, 10 predicted proteins | sample 1539241 | NCBI WGS metagenome assembly ODAJ01 (sample SAMN02144231, study PRJEB22623) | gut metagenome | biome: sheep rumen | host: Ovis aries | place: New Zealand
TACGGTAACTATACTGCGACTCCTCACGCTCCACGAGCATGGTCATCATCCCCCGGAAGTCCTCCAGCCCATACCCCACTCCACAAAAATGCAGGCAGCAGTCATCTGTCATTGCCGTCATAATCAGTCGCGCAATGTCGGCAGCCTGTCCCTTCCGTGCGTTCTTTATCTCAATCATTGTTTTTTCTGATTGTCCTTAATGTGAACGTGTTTGCTGTACTTCGCCTTCACTATCTCGTAGGAGTTACGTGTCAGTTCCTTCAGCAGTTGGTCGGGTGCAGTAGCGGGTTCGATGCCTATCCAGTGTTTCGGCGATTCATTATAGGGATTGCCTATGCACTCATACTGTGCCTTCAAGTCCTCGATGCGCTCGGGCTGACACTTCAGCGAGATAACAGAGAAGTCATTGCAGTCGAAGAACGAGAACATATGGCTACACACATAGAACACCAACACCCCCTCTCCGCCCTTAAATTTCTGGAAAGGCAGCTTTTCTTCTACATCGTTGCCCAACGACAGGCAATAGTCACGATACTCCTCTATGTTCATAGTTGCAGATTTTTTTGTTTTAGAACTCAATCACATGAGGCTGAACCTCCGTGTCGTGCGTTGCCAGCGACTCAACGCAGTCAGGCGACAGGCTCCCGGTGCCATGTAGTCACGAAACTCTTGTATCGTCATACTGCTCTACTTCGCTTAATCCTCCTGTTTCCGAATCAATTATAAAGCCGCGTACCACTATGTCGCGTGGCACAAGGGGGTGGGTCTTGATGGTTTCAACCGTCCGCCTTACGGATGTGGGCGTGTCCTTGAAGCCCTCTAACCAGTGGTGCAGGTCGATGCCGCACCTCTCAATGGTGTCGAGAGTATCGTCAGCCACACCGCGTGCCGTCATCTCGTGGCGGAAATGCTCAAAGCTCATGTGGCACGCACCGCAATGAGAATGAGCCACCACCATTATCTCCTCCACACCCAGCTCATAGATGGCAACAATGAGGCTGCGCATGGCCGAGTCGAAAGGCGAGATAACCAGTCCCCCGGCGTTCTTGATAATCTTGGCATCGCCGTTCTTCAGGCCGAGAGCAGCCGGCAGCAGTTCGGTCAGCCGAGTGTCCATGCACGACAACACGGCTAAGCGCTTGTCGGGATATTTGTCGGTAATAAACCTCTCGTAGCCTTTCTGAGCCACGAAAGTCTTGTTATAGTCTATAATCTGGTCTATCATCTTAGTTATAATAATGTAGGCATAGCCCGGTTTCACATTCCGCTCGCGTTAACAGATTACTGATTTAAGAGCGTAAAGGTAATCGTTTTTCGTAACACGAAGCCCGTTTGGGGCAAAAATCTTTGCTTTCGTCCCATCTTTTCTCGCCTTTTCTCGCCAAAGCATAGTTCCAAACACTTTTGGCTCTGCTCTTTTGGCTTAACGAAAAGGTTCACCTTGGCAGTTTATTTCGCCTATACACATTCCCTTACAACCAAGCCTGACGACGACTACACAGCCCCGGTTTTTCGCAACCCCTTCCGTAAACTTTCTCCAGCAGCTCTGTAACATTGCTCCAGCAGCCTTGGAGCAAGCTTACAGAGGCTCCGGAAGGTTGCTCCGGGGTTGCTGGAGAAAGTTTCCCAAGGGGGTGTGGGAAAACCGGAAGCGATTGCAAAAATCCATACTTCCGAAACATCATTCAATGCGTGCTGTGCGATACTAAAATAGGTGACTGGCCGCTCTCCAAAATCCATATTATTAAGGATTGCAACGACGGGTATAGACTTGTAATTTTGCAGCACAAAAATTAAACTTGACTTAACATTTTATATTTTGCAACAAGCTATCATAGAGAAATATAACGTGGCCGTGCCGCGCTATACGAGCTATCCGCCTGCAAATCACTTCGTTCAGATGACGGAAGAGGCATACCGCGAGGGTGTGCTGCTGTCGAACGATGCCAGGGACGGGCATCTTTCGTTCTATTTCCACATACCCTTCTGTCGCAGCCTCTGCCACTACTGCGCCTGCAACTCTTATGCCATGCGGGGCGAGCAGGGTTTGAAGACCTACGTGGAGGCCCTGCACCGGGAGATTGAGCTGGTGGTGCCGATGATTGATGGCAGCAGATGCATTTCGCAGATACACTATGGCGGCGGCACGCCGACGGTGCTGCCCCCGAGCGAGCTGCAATCGCTCAACGACCACCTGCTGTCGGCCTTCTCCACAATCAGCGGCGCGGAGATTGCCATAGAGTGCCATCCGGGTTATCTGTCTGCCAACGACTGGCAGGGACTGATAGCTGCGGGGTTTACGCGCATGAGTATAGGCGTGCAGGACATGGACGAGCAGGTGCTCAGGACTGTTGGCCGCCGGCCTTCGCGCGAGCCTATCGAGGACGTGGTGGCTCTGCTGCACGACGGTGGTGCCACGGTGAACCTCGATTTCATGTATGGTCTTCCCGGTCAGACGGCTGAAGGCTTCTGCAGCTCGATAGACAAGGCTATCGCGGCGGCCCCGGACCGCTTGGCAGTGTTCAGCTATGCCCACGTGCCTTGGCTCAAGAAAAGGCAGCTCAGGCTCGAGAGGGCCGGTCTTCCATCGAGCGAGGAGAAGGAACGGATGTTCACTCTTGCGGCTGAACGCTTAGCTGCGGCGGGCTATGTGCGCATTGGCATGGACCACTTTGTACGCCCCGACGACGAGCTGTGCGCTGCTCTGGCCGAGGGCACGCTGCACCGCAACTTCCAGGGCTACTGCACACGCCGCACCACGGGGCAGGTGTATGCCTTCGGGGTGACGGGCATCAGCCAGCTCGAAACGCTCTATGCGCAGAACACCAGGGACATCGACGACTATCTGGCGAGCGTGGCCAGCGGAAAGCTGCCCATACGCAGGGGGTATGTGCTGAGCCGCGAGCAGCAGGCGGTGAGGGAGGTAATTGACACGCTGATGTGCAACTATCAGGTGACACTCAACGACGAGCAACGCGCGGCAGTGAACTTCGACGAGCGGGCGCTGCGCGAGATGGAGGCCGACGGCATCATCACGCTCTGCGGCAACACCATTCGCATGGTGCACGAGAGCTCCCCCTTCGTGCGCAACGTGGCTGCCCTGCTCGACCCGCTTATGAAGAACACTGACAGGGCTTACTCGAAGCCTATCTGAGACTTAACGCAAATGACAATGAACACTGACGTAATAGTTATAGGAGCCGGTCTCACTGGGCTGACCACGGCCTATCTGCTGGCCAGAAAGGGACGCAAGGTGGCAGTGCTGGAACGGATGGCCGTGGCCGGCGGACAGATACATACCCACACGGAGAGCGGCTTCGTGTTTGAGAGCGGTCCCAACACAGGCACCGTATCGTGCCCGGAAGTGGCCGAGCTGATGGCCGACCTCGAGCTGACATCGGGCGGCAGGTGCAGGATGGAGCTTGCTCCCGATGCAGCGAAGCGCAGGCTGATATGGAAGGGCGACCGCTTCCACGCGCTGCCGTCGGGACCGCTGAGCGCCGTCGCTACCCCACTATTCACCTTCGCCGACAAGATGCGCATACTGGGCGAGCCTTGGCGCACAAAGGGCAACAACCCCGACGAGTCAGTAGGCGCACTGGCTCGCCGCCGATTGGGCAGGTCGTTCGTCGACTATGCTGTTGACCCGTTTCTCTCAGGGGTGTATGCCGGCAATCCCGACACACTTGTCACCCGCTATGCCCTGCCCAAGCTCTACAACCTGGAGCAGGAGCATGGCAGCTTCATACGTGGCGCAATAGCCAAGGCCAGACAGCCAAAGAGCGACCGCGACCGTCTTGCCACGAAAAGGGTGTTCTCGGCGGTGGGCGGACTGAGCCAAATCACCCGCGCCATGGCCACCTATCTTGGCGAAGAAAAGCTGAAGCTGGGGCTGAGCGAGGTCAGGGTAAGCCCGGTTGAAGGCGGATGGAGGGCGACATATATAAATAAGGTGGGCGAAGAGGAGCAGATTGAGGGCCGCCAAGTGGTGACTACGTGCGGAGCCTATGACCTGCCTGAGCTGCTGCCCTTCGTCAGCCACCAGACAATGGGCAGACTGAGCAACCTCAGCTATGCCCCCGTAGTGGAAATAAGCGTGGGCGCAAGAAACACTTTCGGCGGCGACTATCGGGCTTTCGGCGGACTGATACCGTCGTGCGAGAAGAAAGATGTGCTTGGCATACTCTTTCCCTCGTCCTGCTTCACAGGGCGCGCTCCAGAGGGCGGTGCTCTTTTCTCTTATTTCATCGGTGGAGTGAAGCACGCCGAGATGCTACAGAAAAGCGACGGCGAACTGGAAGCTCTCGTTGAAGAGTATTTCCACTCGATGCTGAAGTTCCCGGCCACGGCCACACCCGACCTGATAAGGATATTCCGCCATCGGCGTGCCATTCCTCAATATGAGATTACGACAGGCGAACGCCTCGATGCCATAGCCCAGATAGAAAGCCTGTACAAGGGGCTGACCATTGGCGGCAACCTGCGCGACGGCATAGGCATGGCGCACCGCATAAAACAAGCAACCGACATAGCCAACAAACTATAAAGACTTGACATGGACAGTATATTCCTAAAGACCCTGTTGGGCAAAGAGTGCCTGCGCCCGCCCGTGTGGCTCATGCGTCAGGCTGGCAGGGTGCTGCCCCGCTACCGTGAGATGCGCGAGGCACACTCGTTCGCAGAACTCATAACCACGCCCGAAATGGCAGCCAAGGTGACTCTGCTGCCTGTAGAAGACCTCGGCGTGGACGCTGCAATCCTTTTCAGCGACATCCTGACCATCCCCATGGCTATGGGCATGGAGATAGATTGGACCGAGAGCGGCCCTCGCTTTCACAGGCCGCTGGCACAGGAGCCGCGAAAGCTTACGGTCAGCCCCGGCCATCTATCCTACGTGTATGAGACCATAGACCGCGTAGTAGACGAAAGCAAAGTGCCGCTGATAGGCTTCTGTGGTGCGCCGCTGACCACTCTCTGCTACATGATACAAGGCATAAGCACCAAGTCTGCCTTCCCGCAAGCAAAGAAGTTTTTCTACGAACGGCCCGAAGAGACTCGTCATCTCATTGATGCAGTGACCGACCTGAGCATAGAATATGCCGTAAGACAGATAGAACACGGCATTGATGCTTTCCAGCTTTTCGAGAGCCATGCCGGACTGCTGCCCACCGATGTCTACGAAGAGCTGTTCATGCCTGCCGTGCGCCGCATAGCCGATGCCGTGCGCCGGGTGGGCATACCGCTGATATTCTTCCCAAAGGGGCTGGGCAGCGGATTGCGGATGATTACTCCCGATGTGTGCGACTTCGTAAGCATCGACTGGCAGACCTCTCTTGCCGATGCACGCGACATGGTGCATCCCGAGGTGGGGCTGCAAGGCAACATAGACCCTCACCTGCTCTTCGCAACACAAACAGAGATAGCCCGCGCGCTCGAAGAATACAAACCTTTCTTCAGAAAACACAAGAACTGGATAGTAAACCTCGGACACGGAGTGCTGGCCGACACACCCTTTGAGAACGTGAGATTTATGGTTAACTGGATAAAAGAAACCAACTGGCAATGATACAATACAAATCCATCAGTCACCGCAACACTTCGCTTACCGACCGCGAGGACTATTTCAAGCAACTCTCGCACGAGGAAAACGGACCGTCGGTGTTTCTACAGACGTGCAACCGTGTGGAGCTATACTATGGAGACGGCGACGTGCCCGACAGCGTTGCCCGCCATCTCTTCCGAGTGGCGTGCGGTCTGGAATCTGCCATCGTCGGCGAACGTGCCGTTCAGGGGCAGGTAAAGGAGGCATACCTCAATGCCCGCAATTCGCAGAAATTGCCCGCCGGACTACACAAGCTCTTCGAGTGTGCGCTGCAGGTGGGCAAGCGTGTGCGCACAGAGACGCACATATCGCATGGTGCGGTAAGCCATTCGCTTGCCGCAATAGAGATTATCGAACGACAGAACATAGACCTTGCCAATGCCCGCATAGCCATCATCGGAGTGAACAAGCTCACCGAAGACATAATAAAGTTTCTGAAGAACAAGGGCGCAAGGGTGCTGTTCCTGGCAAACCGCACCAAGGAGAAAGCTCGCAGGCTGGCTGAGCCTTACGGCATTGAAGTGTGTGGCCTGGAAAGGAAGCCGGAATTTCTGAAGCATACCGACATACTGATCAGTGCGACCTCGGCCAGCCATGCCATAATAGACAAGGAAGACATCAACCCCGACCGACGGCTGCTGGCCATCGACCTTGCTTTCCCCCGCGACATCAGCCCTGCCGTGGGAGAGATGGACAACGTCACGCTCTACAACCTTCACGACGTAGAGCATCAGGTGCAGAGCAACATATCGGTACGCGCTGACGAAGTGGAGAAAGCCGAAATGATGATTGAAGAGCAGATAGGACAGCTGCACGAAATCATGGAACGGCGACGCCAACACTCCCGACCTCTGAGGATAGCAGCCAGAAGCAGCAGGCTGTCGCAGATACAGGTGCAGGAAGTCATGGACCGAGTGCCCGACCTTCCTTTCACCATCAGGCTGCTCTCGTCATACGGCGACAAGGCTCTGGGCATCTCGCTTCTCGACGGCGAAGCTCCCGACGACATGTTCACCCGCGAACTTGACTCGGCTCTGCTGAAAGGCGACGCAGACATAGCTATCCACTCGGCCAAGGACCTGCCCGAAAAGCTGCATCCCGGGCTGGAGGTGATTGCCCTGTACGAGGCTTTCGACAAAAGCGACTCTCTGGTAAGCAAGGGTAGCAAGAGCCTCCGGGAGCTGCCTGCCGGAAGCCGCATAGGAACCAGCTCGCCTCTGCGCCGCAAAGAACTGCTGAGCGTTCGCCCCGACTTGCAGGTGGTGGGCATACGCGGCACGATAGAAGACCGTATAGAGCAGGTGCGCCGAGGCGACATCGATGCTGCAATCGTTGCCACGTGTGCGCTCAAGCGCCTTGGACTGGAAGATGAGATTGCAGAGGTGCTGCCTTTCTCAACCCACCCCATGCAGGGACGACTGGCTGTGACGGCTCGCAAGGGACGGAATGACCTGAAGGCGATGTTCAAGAAAGGTAGCATTTTATGAGGACTCTCTACACCGGACTCACTCCGCCCGATGCCGACTGCGTCCACACTCCGCTCATCGAGATTGTACCCGTCGCTGACGACACGGCTCTCAGACAGGCGCGCCACAATCTCGACAGCTATCAATATCTGCTCTTCACCTCACGTTTCGCAGTGAAGCACTTCTTCAGCCGGGACGAGATGGGCTGTCTTGACGACATGGCTCTGGAGATAATATCTATCGGACCAACCACTACGGCAGCACTCGAGTGCTGCGGACTGAAAACCATCACACAGGTGAAGCATGACAACAGCTATGGAGTGATTGAATGGTTCAGCGACAAGCCGCGTGGAAGAGTGCTCATACCTCGAGCTGACCTCGCCCTGAACATCATTCCCGACGGACTGAGAGGGCTGGGATTTGAAGTAGACACCGTCACGGCATACGTCAACCGTATGCCAAAGAGCGCAAAGAAGACAAATCTCGACGAGATTGACCGCATCGTCTTCACCTCACCGTCGACAATTGACAACTTCATCGGTCTGTATGGCTCGCTGCCCGAGGGTAAGACTTTTGTGACACGTGGTCCTGTGACCGAACAACATTTACAAAACATCATAAAAGAAAAGAATTTATGAAAAGATTCAGAAATTACCGTTTATCACAAGAGATACGCGACAAGTATGCCGACGTGTCCATTGACGTGAAAGACTTCATCTATCCTTACTTCGTCGTTGAGGGCGAAGGCGTGAAGGAAAGCATCAGCACCATGCCGGGCATCTGCCGCTTCTCCATCGACACTCTGGTGGAAGACGTAAAGGAGATTTACGCCTTGGGCATTGACAAGGTGCTGCTCTTTGGAGTGATAGAAGACAGCATGAAGGACGAACGCGGCTCATTGGCTTACGCCGAGGATGCTCTTGTGTGCCGGGCTGTGAAAGCCATCAAGTCAGCCGTGCCACAGGTGTGCGTGATAACCGACGTATGTCTTTGCGAATACACCAGCCACGGACACTGCGGACTGCTTTGCCACCACGATGTGGACAACGACTCTACCCTGCCCCTGCTTGCCGAGATGGCATACGTTCATGCCAAGGCTGGTGCCGACTTCGTGGCTCCTTCGGCCATGATGGACGGACAGATAGAGGCTCTGCACAAGCGGCTCACCGAAGCTGGTCTGCGCGACAAGTGCAAGATTCTTGCCTACTCTGCCAAGTATGCTTCGGCGTTCTATGGACCATTCCGCGATGCAGCCGACTCAGCACCGTCGTTTGGCGACCGAAAGACTTATCAGATGGACTATCGGACACACGACCAGGGACTGGAAGAGATTGCTGCCGACATCGAAGAGGGTGCCGACTGGACTATGGTTAAGCCTGCCATGCCCTACCTCGACATGATTGCACGTGGTGTGGAGCGGTTTCCCGATACTCCCATGGTGGCATATCAGGTCAGCGGTGAGTATTCAATGCTCAAGGCTGCCGCACAGCTGGGCTACCTCGACGAGCAGCGGGTGGTCTTCGAGAGTCTGATTGCCATCAAGCGGGCCGGCGCTCAGTACATCATATCTTACTACGCAAAAGAATATATGCAGAAATGGGCATAAACGAAAGAATAAAGTCTGCCGCTGCCTTCGGGCAGGCACAGAAGATAATCCCAGGAGGAGTGAACAGTCCGGTGCGCGCCCTGAGAAGCGTGGGAACAACCCCGCTGTTTGTGCGCGAGGCTGACGGAGCCTGTTTCACCGACATCGACGACAACCGCTTCATAGACTTCTGTATGTCGTGGGGTGTCTTTATACTTGGACACAACAACAAAAGGGTGAGTCAGGCAGCCATAGATGCCGTGCGTCGTGGCAGCAGCTACGGAATACCCACGGTGGCAGAAACCACACTGGCCGGCAGGGTGCGCGAAGCAATGCCCTCGATGCAGCGCCTGCGCTTCGTGAACAGCGGCACGGAGGCAACGATGTCGGCTATACGCGTGGCACGCGGCTACACAGGACGCGACATACTCGTGAAGTTCGAGGGCAACTATCACGGTCATGCCGACCATCTGCTGGTGTCGGCAGGGTCTGGGGTTGCCAATATCTCAAACGCTTCGTCGGCGGGTGTGCCCGAAGGCTTTGTGAAATACACCACAGTGCTGCCATATAACGACAGCCAAGCCCTGAGGTGCTGCTTCAAGGAGCATGGCAACGAGATTGCAGCAGTCATACTGGAGCCTGTAGCCTGCAACATGGGTGTGGTGGTGCCCTCAGAAGAGTTCCTGACGACGGCTCGCGAGCTAACCGAGAAGCACGGTGCCATTCTCATTTTCGACGAGGTAATCACCGGTTTCCGCCTTGCCCGTGGCGGTGCACAGCAACGTTTCGGCATCAAGCCGGACATGACAACCGTAGGAAAAATCGTAGGGGGAGGTTTCCCAGCCGCTGCCTTCGGAGGGCGTGCCGACATAATGAAGGTGCTGGCACCAGACGGGCCGGTCTATCAGGCTGGCACGCTTAGCGGAAACCCTGTTGCCATGGCTGCCGGCATAGCGACTCTCAGCCACCTCGCCAGGCCCACATTCTATAATGAGCTTGAAGCCAAAAGCAACTATTTCATCAAGAGTCTGAAGCAGATAATTGCAGGCCGGGGCATACAGCTCAACCATTGCGGCTCTATGTTCACCCTGTTCTTCAACGACTCGCCGGTAGCCAACTTCCAAGACACTAAGCGAAGCGACCAACAACGCTTTGCACGCTACTTCCGCCGTATGCTCTCGCGTGGAATATATGTAAGTCCGTCTCAGTTTGAGGGTAACTTCATTTCAGAATGTCATACTCCTGAGATGCTCGACTATGTTCTCGAAAGCATTGCCTTCAGCATTGAAGAATGAGGACAGGCAGGGCTGACAGCCTGCTATACAGTAAATATCCCTGAACAATACGTTATTCAAACTTGAAATTAGCGTATATTGTTCAGGGATATTAAAATAAAGAGTCAAAATGGGGTCATTTGTACCGACCTTAACTCCGTTTTCTTCCTCCTTGTAAGGCATAGCCGATGCGAGCATCGCTCTGCTCTTACTTCGTTCGTCAGTTGTACCTCAGTTGCGCTAAGTAACAGTGTTACAGGGTCGGTTAATAATTCAAGACAGACGCATTAGCTATCTGTAGTACAATGTCAGTAATATTAGAGTGAATTTTTCTTCTTTATTCCATGTGTTTCTCGTTTTCTGTATCAAAATGTAACAAAATCGCCCCAAAATCACGTTAAACTGACGAAAGTATAACGATATTTTCCAAAATTGTTGTAATTTTGTACCCGTGTTCATAGAACACGAATCTTTTTATTGCTCAATTCTCCTGTCGAACTGGTACCTCGAACGAGATTTAATGAGCAAATCCAAATACACATTGAAGCTGCGCACCATAGCGCAGACTTCAACCATAGTGTATTTGGGGCTGT
>ODAJ011937388.1_pt1 | contig 10519 bp, 10 predicted proteins | sample 1539241 | NCBI WGS metagenome assembly ODAJ01 (sample SAMN02144231, study PRJEB22623) | gut metagenome | biome: sheep rumen | host: Ovis aries | place: New Zealand
AGCCATAAAAATAACACCTCACTTTCTTGAGATGTTATTTTACATTAAAAGCTCTTTTTTATAAAGTGCCTTAAATGGGGTTCACTTCAATTAAGCTCTTTTTAGTTCCACATTATAGAATAATTACCATCTTTTTGATAAAATTTATCCATTAGTACTACATATTTAAAAGTATTGAGTAATTCTTTTCTAGTATATATCATTGCTCTTACACCACCAATATAAGAAAGACTTTCAGCAATATAATAAGTATCGGTTTCTTTATCAATTCCAATAATCATTGCGATATGTCCCCACCAATTTATAAGATCTCCAGCTTTTATTTTACCTGAATTTAATAAATCATTATCTAAAGCTACAAATTCGCCTAAATCAGTACATTGACAGTTTCTTCCAGGATCTTCTCCAGCTCCTACATCTCCTGGTTCAAATCCAGCATTTTTTAAAGACCAGGTTACAAATCCAGAACAATCTAAACCATTTGGCATTAATTTACCTGGAATAAATCCATATTCTGATTTATGTTCTAAATTTCTTATTTTACATCCCCAAGTAGCTGGGCCTTCTTTACTAGCAGTTATTAAAGATTTTTTAGATTCATCTAAATATAATCCTTTATGATAGTATCTTCCTTCACCATCTACTATATTTGTATTAATATTACTTATATTACAAGAAGAATTTTCATACTTAATTCTACCTGTTTCATAATAATAAGGTACTCTATATTTAAATTCTAAAGTTAAGAATCTAGCGGCAGCTACTGCTCCTGCCCTAGTAAGATATCCGGCATTGTTTATTTTATATTCTAAAATGTCATCTAATTCTTTAGCTTCACTTGAAGTAAAGGCATTACATGGAAGTAATTCTTTTTTATCTTTAATAGCGTACGGTTTGGTTATTAAATCTGTAACTTTTACTTTTAATTTTTCTTTTATCTTATCAGAATATATGTATGTTTCTCCAGTAGATACCCCGATTACTTTATTTCCATTAATTTTAGCAATAGATTCATCTTCACTTTTAAAATTATAATCTATTTTTTCGTTATTAAGCACTATGTCATAGTAATTAGTTGCTTCTTCACTATCAACTGCTAAATATAGAAGTTCACTAGCAAAGTTAAAGCTTAAAATGTTATTAATTATATTATTTAAATGATAAACGTTAGTTTTAACCCCTTTATCATTTTCTAAATATATATTGTATTTATATGTATTATCTAAATCTAATTTACATTTATTATTAGTACCCAATACTTCTAGTTTTTCTATTCCATTATCAGCAATACAAGTAAATTTACTGTTTAGGGAGTTATTCTTTTTAGTAATACTAATTGTTATAATATTATTTTCTTTATTATAATTATCTAATTTAATATCAATAATATCTATATTATTATAAATACCTATAACTTTAACTAAACTAAACAGTATAAATACACTAGTAAATAATATATATGTATATAATAATATCTTAATAGTTTTATTCATAATACCAACTCCAACTATCCTAAGTTTAAGTATATCAAAAAAAGAAATATAATGCTATTTCTTTTTAAGCTTTTTTAAGTAAAAATTATTTTTTATTATTTTTAGCCTTAATAATATCTTATTTTTAGGTATTTTATTTAATATTTCTAAATTAGTATTATATAAATATTTAAAATAATCTGGATTATTATGCATTAATATAGGTCCATATTTTAATTCTTTTTTAGAATACTTTTTATTACCTTTTAAAAACATAATATTAATATAATATTTACCTTGATCATATATTACATTTTCATCTTTAATGTAGAAATTATTAGTAGTTAAATATTTCCTTAATTCAAAATAATCATTATTTGATTGAATAATTAATTTATTTATTTGTTTTATATTATTATGAGATAATATTTTAATTATGGTATTAGTTCCCATACCGCTTATTATTAATGTATTAATATCTTTGGGAATATTTTCGATACCATTCATACATGTAGTTTTAATTTTATCTTCTAAATGATATTTTTTAATATTAGAAATACCACTATTTAGGGCATTTTCATTAATATCACAAGCAAGTGTTTTATTAACAATATTGTTTTTAACTAAGTAAATATCTAGTAATGCATGATCACAGCCTATATCTGCTACTGAATCACCATTATCAATAAAAAAAGCTAAAGATTTAAGCCTTTTTGAGATTTTCATTAATCCACCATGAAGTCTTTTAATTTTTTAGCACGAGATGGATGACGTAATTTTCTTAATGCTTTAGCTTCAATTTGTCTAATACGTTCACGAGTAACGTTAAATCTTTTACCAACTTCTTCTAGGGTGTAACTTGTTCCATCAATAAGACCAAAACGTAGTTCTAGAACTTGTTGTTCACGAGGTTGTAAGGTAGCAAGAACTGATTTGATTTCTTCTTTTAATATTTCATTAGTAGCATAATCTTCTGGGCTCATCATTCTTTCATCTGGTAGGAAATCTCCTAAATGAGAGTCATCTTCTTCACCAATTGGAGTTTCTAAACTTACTGGATCTTGACTAATTTTCATTACTTCTCTTACTTTTTCTACAGAAATATTCATTTTCTTAGCAAGTTCTTCATCACTAGGTTCTCTATTTAGTTCTAGGGTTAATTGCCTTTGAATACGAGCCATTTTATTAATAGTTTCAACCATATGAACAGGTACTCTTATAGTTCTTGCTTGATCAGCTAAAGCTCTTGTGATTGCTTGTCTAATCCACCATGTAGCGTATGTTGAAAATTTATAACCTTTATCATAATCAAATTTTTCTACGGCTTTCATTAGCCCAATATTACCTTCTTGGATTAAATCTAAGAATAATAATCCTCTTCCAACATATCTTTTAGCAATAGATACTACTAAACGTAAGTTACTTTCTGCTAAAATATTTTTAGCTTCCTCATCACCATTAGCAACTCTGATTGATAAATCCATTTCTTCATCAGGACTAAGCAAACTAATACGTCCAATTTCTTTTAGATACATTCTAACTGGATCATTGATGTTAATGTCTTTAGTTAAATCTTCTTCATCTAGCACAACTACATCATCAGCTTTGGATTTGCCACCATCTGCATTATTACCGCTTTCATTTGCTAAAACTTCAATGCCATTTTCTAAAAAAGCATTATATAAATCATCTAAGGCATCACTATCAACGTCTAAACCTTTTAAATGTTCAGCAAGTTGTTCAAATGTAATGTACCCTTCTTTTTTACCTAATTCAATTAATTCTTGTTTTCTTTCTTCAAATGTTTTAATTTCTTCTAATTTTTTAGCCATTATTATCTACTCCCTTTTTTAAATTAATTATTAAATCATTTAATTCTTCTTTTCTTTTAATATCTGTTTCCGTTTTTAATTCTTCTTTTAATTTCTCAATCTGCTTTTCGTTAATCCACACTCGTATTATACTCAAAAAATTATCAAAGTCAATTTCATTTATTGTAAAATTTTCATATTTATTAATTATATCTAATATAACATTTTTATAATCTAAATTATCTACATAAGTTATGAAATCTGCTAAATTAAAATTACCATATATCTTTTTAAAAGCTAATATATCATTAGCAATATTTTTATATGTTTTATCTGGAAAATAGTTTAATTCTTTTTGATACTTTCTTATATATTTTTCATCACTCATCATCATATAAATAATTGCTTCTGCAGTTTTTTCATATTTAGAAAGTTTTCTTTTTACTTTAGGTACTATTTTTACTACTTCTTTTACTTTTTCTTTCTTAATTAGTTTAGCTTCAATTAAGTCTTTATCAATACCATAATCATTAGATAATTTATTTATTGTTACTGCTTTTAAGATATCATCATCTGATTTATTTAATTCATCTATAACATTATTAATATATTCTGCTAATTCTTCACTTTTATTTAAATTCTTATTTTTCTTTAAATAGTTCATTTTAAAATCAAAATAAGTACTAGCATTATTTATATTATCTCTAAAAGCATCTATTCCATACTTTAAAATATAAGTATCAGGATCTTTTTCACCAGATAGTCTTACTACTAAGGTCTCAATACCAGCTTTTTCTAATAATTCTCCATTTGTTAAGGTACTTTTTTCACCTGCATTATCATTATCCATCATTAAGATAACTTTAGAATTTAATCTTTTTATTAAATTTATATGTTCATTAGTTAAAGCCGTACCCATAGTAGCACAGACATTTTTAATGCCAGAAGAATATATTCTAATCGCATCCATTTGGCCTTCGCATAATATAACAATTTTTGTTTTAGATACTTCTAATTTACATTTATCATAATTAAATAGAATATTACCTTTTTTAAATATAATACTTTCTTTAGAGTTTATATATTTACTAGTATCTTCTCCGTTATAGATACGAGCAGAAAACGCAACTACATTACCATCTTTATCTTTAATTGGAAAGGTAATTCTATTTCTAAAAAAATCAGATAAGTCTCCATTTATATTATTAACTAAACTTAAATTTATAATATCTTTATCTTTAAATCCTTTATTAATTAATATTTTGTTTAAATTATTATCATTTAAAGATAAACCAATATTAAATTCATTAATTATTTTTTCATCTAATTTTCTTTCTTTAATTAAGTATTCTCTTGCTTTAATACCAAGATTACTACTTAGATTATTAATAAAATATTTATTAGCGAAATCCATAATATCAAAATATTTTTTATTTGGATTAACACTTCTTGTATCAACATTTAAGTTATACCCTATTTTATCCGCTACTATTTTAACACTAGATACAAAATCAACATTTTCATAATTTTGAACAAATGTAAAAACATTACCAGAATTACCGCATACAAAACAAGAATAGATTTGTTTTTCTGGTGATACACTTAAACTTGGAGTATGATCATCATGAAAAGGACAAACTCCAAAAAAGTTTTTACCTTTAGGTTCTAAATTAATATAAGATGATATTATATCAACTATATTAGCACTATTACGGATATTATTAATTACTTCATTTGGTATTAATGCCATAAAAACACCCTCTATATATTATTTATTACCCTATACCCCCTAATTTCCTTTATTTTTTTAGCATTTTTTGTAAATTTTTGCATAAAATAGCTATTTTAGCAAGAAAAAAGATAGAAATTAATCTATCTATTTAGCTGTAAAATATCCACGTAGACCATTTAATCACTTCTAAAAATAACTGCTATATACTTATAGTTAGATTAAATCAAAATGGTTAATATTATACCTTATATTTCTACATAAGTATATAATAGTACCCCCCGTGTCAAGTTAATTTTATGCAATTTTTTTCTACATGAACAAAAATTTGGTGTTTTCAAAATGGTCTTTTTAATGTTTATCATAGTTTGACATAAACTACTTTGTTTTAATTTATACATTTACATTACAACAATTTTATTAATCATAAATTTATATTTCTTTCATATTAATTATTAGGTGGTTATTATAAATACATTTATTAATTATTTAAAAAATTTATTAATTCCAGTTGGTTCTATAATTATATTATCTTTAGTTTTATCATTATTTAATTTATTAGGTATTAATACTTCTAATATAGTAGTATTAATATTAATGATAATTGTAATGCTAATTAGTGGTTTTATGATAGGTAAAAAATCTAATAAAAAGGGATATATTAATGGATTAATATTTGGAAGTGTTACAGTACTTATTATGTTTATATTTAGTTTAATATTTAAGAATCATTATGGTATTAATTCAATTATTTATTATATTATTTTAGTGGTATCAAGTACTATTGGATCTATGATTGGAATACAAAAAAAGTCTAATTAAAAAAGAATTTTAAATTAAAACTCTTCTTTAGTTTGGCAAAAATAGGATTAATCCTATTTTTGCCATAATTATCTATTTTTTGAATCTATTATTATAGTAACAGGTCCATCATTATCTATTTTAACTAGCATATCAGCTCCAAATATTCCTGGATAAGTATTTACATATTCATTTAGTTTTTGGTTAAATATTTTATATAATTTAATAGCATCTTCACCTTTCATCGCTTCAATATAACTAGGTCTATTTCCTTCTTTAGTTATAGCTTGTAAGGTAAACTGACTTATAGATAATATTTCACCATTAACATCTATAATACTTTTATTCATTACTCCGTTTTCATCATCAAATATTCTTAAATTAACTATTTTTTTAACTAAATAATTAATATCATCTATTGTGTCTAATACATTAAAGCCTACTAAAATAACATATCCTTTATTTATTTTATTTACTAGCTCGTTATTAACTGATACTGAGCCTTGTTTAACTCTTTGAATTACTACTTTCATCTTATTACCTCAGTTACTATATTTAAATTCTTAATGTCTTCAATAAATAGAGATAATTCATTATTATCTTTTACTTTAATGCTAATTTGATAATTTAAATAGTCTCCATTATTAATTTCATTAATACTATTAATAGAGATATTTCTAGTACTTGCGATAGTAACTATGTCTAATATGTGGTTAGTAGTACTGTTAGTTTTAACTAAAATATTAGTTATAAATAGTTTATTTGATAATTTATCATTCCATTTAACATCTATTAGTCTTGTCTCTATATTTTTAATATTATTACAAGTTGCTTTATGAACACTTACTCCTTCTCCTTTAGTAATATATCCTACTATATTATCACCTGGAACTGGATTACAACATTTAGCTAGTGTCACTAAAATATTATCAGTACCTGCTACTATAATATCATTTTTATAATTTTCTTTATTATTACTAATAGTCTTACGATTTACTCTATCAAGCATTAAATCAGCCATATCTTTTTTATCATCAGAAGCTAAACCTACTATGTAATATGCAGTATATCTTAAAGAACCTAAGCCAAAATATAAATCATCAATTGAATCTAATTTTAATTCAGATAATATTTTATTAATGTTTTCATCATTAAATAAAGTATTAAAACTTAAATGTTCTTTACGTAGTTCTTTTTCTAATAAATCTTTACCTTGAATTATGTATTGTTCACGATCTTTTTTACTAAAATAAGCTCTTATTGCATCTTTAGCATGGGTTGTTTTAACAAATTTAAGCCAATCTTGATTAGGTTTACTATTTTCTCTTGTATTAATTTTAACCATATCACCATCTTGAAGTTCATAATCAAGTGGGACTATTTGATTATTAATAATAGCTCCAACTGTAGTGTTTCCTACACCGGTATGAATGCGATAGGCAAAGTCTACTGGGGTTGCTCCTAAAGGAAGCTCTAAACAGTCTCCTTTTGGGGTATAGACATAAATATATTTAGTGAGTAATTCATCTTCCATACTTTTGATAAATGCGTCATCTGATTCTTCACTTTTAGCTAGATCAATAGTATTTCTAAATATTTCTAATTTTTGCTCCATTAAGTTTTGAACTACTTTAGTACCATGTTCTTTATAAGACCAGTGTGATGCGATACCATGCTCAGCAAGTTCATCCATTTCTGGAGTTCTTAATTGAATTTCAAATACATGACCATCAATACCAAAAACTGATGTATGTAAGCTTTGATACATGTTTTCTTTAGGCATTGCGATATAATCTTTAAATCTTTTAGGGATTGGTCTATATTTAGAGTGGATAAGCCCTACTGCTAAGTAACAGTCTTCAGCAGTTGGTACAATAAGGCGCATTGCTAAAATATCATAAATATCACTCCATTTACGGCAAGTAGATAATTTATTATAGATACTATAAACGCTTTTTACTCTAGCTTTAATCTTAAATGTAATGCCATGTTCTGTTAGAATATCAATAATTGATTGTTTCATTTCTTCTAAGACATCTGCTAGTTCTTCTCTAGTTCCATCTAATTTTTCTAGTATTTCATTATATACTTCAGGTTTAGAATATCTTAAACATAAGTCTTCTAGTTCAGATTTTATGGTATTAATACCTAATCTATGGGCTATTGGAATTAATACATTCATAGTTTCATTTATTATTTGTTTTCTTTCATTATCTGGGTAATCCATACAATTACGCATATCTTCTACCCGCATTGCTAGTTTAATTATTAAAACTCTAACATCTTCTGATATACCAACTAATACTTTTCTTAAATATATACTTGATGATTCATTATAATCATTTAATTTTAAATTATCCATTTTTAGTAAGTTTTGAATAATACCTGCAATATCTTCTCCAAATTCATTATTAACATCATCTATATTCATTTTATTTTCTAAAACTATATCATAAATAAATGGAGCTGCAATAGTATTAGCATCAGCATTTAAATTAGCTACTATTTCTGCTATATTTAAAGCATGCTGTGGATTTATATTAAAACCCTCTAATAATTTATATGCTTTATTAATCAAGTCTAACTCATTAGACTTAAATTCATTTTCCGTACATTTTTGATATATATATTCTAGTTTTTCCATAATAATCCTACTTTCTGTTATTTAATACATATGTTACTATTTTGTCATTAGGCGTATTTAATATATCATCTACCATTTCCCCTAAAGTTAAATCTTTTTTATTTTTCCAATAGTTATCTTTAAGATAATTCCATATCGTTTCTTCTTTTATACCTTTAATATTATGTCTTTCTAATTCATTAATTTTAGTTTTAAAAGCTGGTAGTAATTTAATATATAATTCTTCTAATGATTTAAATTTTATTTCATCCATAAATCTCCTAATATTCCATAAATATTATAACAAAATACTAATCTATTTAAAATAATTATTTTATTACTTTCATATAATATCTTATGAAAAATAAATTTATAAAAAGTACTTTAATTTTAGTATTAGGTGGTATTATAACTAAGGTTCTTAGTTTTATAATTAGGATTTATTTTACTAGAGTTATAGGTGATGGCATTAATATTTATTCTTTAGTAATGCCTACGTATAGTTTACTTATAACTATTACTCAATTAGGTTTTCCTATCGCGATATCAAATATTGTAGCTAAGGGTGAAAAAAGTGGCAAAAATATTATGTTTTCGATTATACCAGTTTCTATTTTATTAAATATTTTATTAATTGGAACTATGCTAATTAGTGCTAAATATTTAGCTGGTAATTTATTACATGATCCTAATGCATATTATCCTTTAATTGCCATGAGTTTTGTTATGCCTTTTATATCATTATCAAGTATTATTAGGGGATATTTTTTTGGTAAACAACAAATGATGCCCCACTCTATTTCGAATATCATTGAGCAATTATTTAAACTATTTATCGTAATTATTATATTACCTCATCTAGTTAAATATGGAACTACTGTATCAGTATGTGGTTATATTTTAATAAGCATTTTATCTGAAACTATATCAATAATAGTATTTTTATTGTATTTGCCAAAAGGTTTTGTAATAAAAAAACAGGATATAAAGCCAGATTTTGGAACTATTAAAGATGTACTTGCTATATCTCTTCCTTCTGTTGGTTCTAGAATAATTGGTAATATTGGATATTTTTTTGAGCCCATAATTTTAACAGCTGTTATGCTTTATGTGGGATACTCAAATGATTATATTATAAGACAATACGCTATATATAATACTTATGTTATTGGAATTTTAATTGTACCTACCTTTTTATTAGGAGCTTTATCAATTAGTTTACTTCCAGAAATTAGTAAGAATACTCATAATAAAGAAAAAGTTAAAAAAATATTTAAAAAAGTAATGATTTTCTCATTACTGTTAGGTATTATTGCTAATACTATTATATATATCTTTTCTCCTTTAATTTTAAGAATTTTATTTAAAACTAGTGATGGTTTAAATTATATTAGATTTTTATCTTTCTTTTTTATCATTTTTTATTTTGAAGCACCTCTTACAAGTATATTACAAGCCTATAATGAAGCAAATTATATTATGAAAACTACTATTATAGGCATTATTATTAAATTATCTAGTATGGCTTTATTATCTTTATTTAAAATAGATATTTATGCTTTAATAGGAGCAGAAATAATTAATATAATTGTCGTTACTATTTTAAATTATATTAAAGTAAAAAAGATATTAAAGGCTTAATGAAGGCTCTTCAATATCTTTTTTTAATGTATTTTCAACTAAATAATCTTTTCCATCTTTTTGATAATGATGAAATTCAACTACTTTACCAATACCTTTTTCTTTTAAATAAGTAATTAATTTAGAAGAAGTTGTTTCTGGTAATTTTACAACTGTTCTTACTCCTTTTTTCAATGCATTATAAGCATATTCTTCATGATGATGATTTTGAACTATTCTTGATGTACATTTATATAATATAGTTCCATCATCTAACATATCTACTTTCTCTATTTCACAAGGTTCTCCAAAAGATGGTGTTCTTTCAAAAAATGGATCAAATTCATAAAATAATTCAATATTAGTGGCACTTAAATTGATTTTTGTCAATACATAATGACTAATTAGGGTAAAATGAAACTATCGTCTATATGGCGATTTTTTCATTTTTATGATAATTAAA
>ODAJ012138075.1_pt1 | contig 10518 bp, 7 predicted proteins | sample 1539241 | NCBI WGS metagenome assembly ODAJ01 (sample SAMN02144231, study PRJEB22623) | gut metagenome | biome: sheep rumen | host: Ovis aries | place: New Zealand
AACGTCATATTCATCGATCAGCATGACCACGTTTTTTTCGTGATAAAGCTTCAGGCATTCCGAAAGAGTCTTTAAGGAGGTGGAAAAACGCCCGGCCTCCTCGAGTAATGCCTCTTCTGTTTCTTCTTTGCTCCTGAACTGCCCTTCCTTTTCCTGCCATAGCATTTCCGCACCAAGAAAGCTGCGGAATCTTTCCTTATTCTCTTCGGGAATACGGTCAGACATCAGCACATATCGATGCCGTGAGAATTCTGAGATAATCTCCTCCCTAAGCCTTAGAATAGCCGAACTGAACCTCTGCTGCTTCGCGGACTTCAGAGTCAGGTTAATCACCGGGTACTGCCCCTGTTTTGAAAGGATCTCCTCCCCGCAGCCCATGATCTTCATACCTTCAAAATACCGCCGGTTATCCACGGGATTTCCTTCCCTGTCAAGCTCCGCTTCGAAAAATGTCCGGAGCATGGACAGCGCCAGCGTCTTCCCGAATCTCCTCGGGCGGGTAAAAAGCGTTACCATGCCGCCCTTTTCGATCACGTCACGTATCAGCAGCGTTTTATCTACATAATAGCATCTGTCATCGATCATTCTTTTATAGTTTTCATATCCGATCCCAATCTTTTTCATGATCGTCCTCCCGGCCCTGCCTTTTTTCAGTATAGCAGAAAAGAGAGCGGCTTTCCACTCTCGCAGGACTGTACATCCTGCCGCTATTACCCTCTTCTCATTCTTTAACTTTCCTGTGTTTATTTCAACACAACCCACTTTCCAGCTTTTGTCGACCCCTGGTGTTCGATCCTTCCTGCCTTCTTAAATTTATCCATCCTTCTTTTAACCACATCAGGCGAGATATTTAGTTTTACCGCCAGTTCATTTCTTGTCATCTGAGGATCATTACTTATAAGAATGATTATTTTTTTCCTCATCACTCAAGTCTTCGTATCTTTCTTGGGCGGTTTCTTGGGCGATTTCTTGGGCGGTTTCTTGGGCGTGTTCGCCCTTCAAATTTGCTTCTTCTCTTTGAACCTCAGCAAATTCCCCATTGATATAGGCTGTTACTGCCGTATAATCATCTGTATCATTATCCGGCTCGAACACAAGTGCAGGAGACCCAATACGGCTAAGCTCATTTTTTGCACGCCTGATGCCTGACCCGTATGACTGGATCAGCTCAAGCTTAAAAAACATTTCCTTCAGTTCTTCATTTAAATAGTTACGATCCTTGAATTCCATCTTTGTATTCAGGTCTTCTATCGTAACAGGCGGAAGCGGTCTTGGGCTTAAATCCATCGCGTCCACCGCCGCAAAGTACGGCGGCATGGCGAGATTCTACCATGAAGGTAATGAATTCTGTTCAGACGTGATGATACCGATAGGTAAGACTGAGGATAAAGATAATGATGGTAAATAGGGGGAGATGCCTTGATTTATGCTGATTTCACATTGTTACTGAAAATGTATCGCGGAGTTGGTGCCTCCTCAAATAGCATCAGAACCTGTTCTTCATCAGCTGCTCTTCCTCCCTATCCTGCTGTAAACCTTCTGCATCGTAAGACCCTGGACGATTGTTGTGAAGAATACGATCGCATAGGTACATCCCAAAGCTATGTGATATACTCCGGACTCCAGTATCGGCCTCGTACTCATAGCAAGTGCAATGGATAATCCTCCCCGCAATCCTGCCCAGGTAAGCAGCTTTGAAAAGCCGGTTCTGTCATATCCGTCCGGAATCGGCCCCATAAACCAGGAGCTTAGTATAAGGCTTAAGAACCGTGCAATAAGGTTTGCGATGATTGCCGATACAGCCAGAACAAGCACCATCGGCATCTGCAATATTCTGACAAATGACAGTCCAAGGATCACATACAGTGCTGAATTGAGAAGATTGTCAATGATCTCCCAGAATTCATCATACTCCGGTGGTACGGTCTTCCCGGTTTTTGCTTCTTCCCTGTCGCAAAGCGTTGCAAACAGTGTGCCGCAGACAACAGATGCGATAGCACCTGAACACCCAAAGTGCTCGCAAAGAAGATAGGACAGGGAAACCACAAGAAGACTTGCATATATCTTGCGCTTAACATCATTTGTCCTTATAAATACAATGTAACAGACAAAGGTTACAGCCGCTCCGATAAGCAAAGCTCCCAATATCTGTCTTATCAGTATCTGAAAGAAACCGCTTTGTGAATCCGCCGTCACGATTCCCGAAAAACATGCAAAGAGTGCAACTCCCACACCATCATTAAGCAATGATTCTCCTTCGATCAAAAATCCGGTCCTTGCAGGGAGTCCGAACTTCTTCAAAATACCTGTTGCCGCAATAGGATCCGTAGGAGCCGTAATACTTCCGAACATCAGACACATGGGAAGGGTTGCGTTTATGCCGCAGAGCTTTGCTATCATATAGAATAGCAATCCATAAAACAATGCTCCCAGAAAAGTACAGATAAAAGCCAGTACGCCGATAGGTCGTGCATTGTCGCGAAACTCACGTATCTTAATGTGACAGCTTCCGGCAAAGAGCATAAAACAAAGCACTCCCTTCATCAGAAACTCTTCAAGATCAAATATCTGTACTTCAAGCAGCAGTTCTCTTATTGGCTGTTCTCTTACAAAGGCCGCAATCACGGTAATCACCGTACCGAGAATCACCGACAAAAGCATCAACGCTATTTCGTATGTCAGCTTCGTGACTTTTTCATTGAAATATCCCAGTCCAACTATCAGGATAAGCAATATCACCACAAGCGTCAGCATATCAAACATTCAGTGTCTCCTTTGCTTTTGATCCTGCGGCTGCACACAAAAAGATAATGAGCAGCCTTTTTACAGGAAAACATAAAAGTAGAAGTAAGGACGCTGCTATAGGCTTTTTAAGCTGTGCTCCGAGAACGGTTGCCGTGACAGCTGCCGCTGCAAATGCCGCATGGCCTGACGGATCGGAATAAATGATTCGCACCAGGGCAAAACCCATACAGGTGCATGCAAATATCAAAGGGAAGAAGTGTCCTCCCTTCATGCCAAAGTTAATGCAAAAGGCTGTCATCAAAAGCTTTAGAATACATATTCCCATAAGAAAGAGCGGTGAATATTCCGTAAATGTATCTATAAGCTCACCCATCTGCTCCTCTCCGGAAGACATCGCCATGGGAAAAAATAACACTCCCCCTCCGATAACAAATCCGCAGATCGTCTCGCGCAGTATCACCGGTATATGAGCACCGACAGTCTTAGTAAATCTCTCTATATGTTCAAACACAACATATATGAGCATTCCCACAGGTATGTACAGCAGCAGGAGCACAATATCCGATAATTCTCTGTGTATATCCTCAAAGCTCGGAAAACCGGAAAGTGCCGCTCCAAATATTGCATTAAGCCCTTCAACCACCAAAAAACTCACTGTAGTGGATAACGCGTAGTACAGCAGCTTATATCCCCTTGACATCACAGGCAGTTGTGCCTCATCATCCCCTTCCTCCACTGCAAATATGCCAAATAGCGGTGAATGAAAGATCTGGCCTAATGTGATCACTTCTCCGATACGTGAAACCTCGGCGGTGTGATTTTGGGCAAAGGATACATTATCTGCGACCCAGTAACAAAGTGCGGCTATGATACCGGTAAGGCCCGCCTCCGGACCTACGCTTGATAAGCAGCAAAGAGGTATAAAGGCACAGATAAGAAGGGGCAGGATGTGCTTATAGCTATAGTATTTATCCTTACGGATCTTCTCCATTACAAGATCAAGCTCTTCCGGATAGTTGCCGTATCTCTTGTGGATGAATCCCACAATAAGCCCTCCCAGCCCACATATAAGGACCGGGAGGAACCTTAAGGAGAATGTCGCCGGAATGGTTTCCCATATGAAAGATGAGCATAACGACACTCCCTTTAGAAAACACCATATGACTGCACCCGCAGAGGCACCCAGGAGGGCAGTAAAAAGCAGAAGTTTTAATTGGTTTGCTGTCCTCTCCATACCTTACTCCTGTTAAGGCTCAATTATATTAAAGGTCTGTTTCGGCGCACCCATATATTTCAAAAGACTTAAGAAGGCTTCCCGGTCGCCGTCAATTTTCATGTTATCAAGAGCCGCGGTATCTCCTCCCGCAAGACTTAGGATATCAACAACCGTCAGACTGACGGTGCAGTCAGCATCATCCTCTGTTCTGTCCGGATAGGTAAGAAGCACACCGGACCTTCTTACGACGTAATAGTCGCTGCCGTGATCCGTAAACCTAAGATTAAGGCTGATATCATCGTCCTGCGCGGCCAGAGCGTCTGTACCTATATCGATATAGTCCAGGATCATATCCGGCGTCATTGCCGATCTTGTTTCTATGGTGGCTCCACCCGTAAAATAGCCTATCTTGTCAGTCTGGTTTCCGTTTCGAAGCTCCAGCGCGCCCACAAGATAAGCATTTCTCCATGTCCCGCTCTCAGCCTGGTATCCAAGCTGCTCCAATGCGTCGGCGCATAGATTTCTCGCTTCCTGATTTGTTGGATCCGCAAATACCAGTTCCTTTGTGATCTGTGCTACCCACTGGTATTCTCCTTTTTCATAATCTTCTTTGGCAAGCGACAGAACCTTATCCGTATCCCCGAGATATTCCACAAGCTTTGAAGCATAGTCCTCCGGGGACAGGGGATTAAGGTTTACAGGATTGGCATCGTACCAGCCCATATACTTCTGGTAGACCGCCTTGATATTATGGCTTAAGGTTCCGTAGTATTGCCGCATGTACCAAACCCTATTCAGTTTCTCCGGCAACACAAGAGAATTTGATATTTCCGCGGCCGTATAACCAAGATTGATATAGTGAAGCGTCTGATCATTGATATACTTGTAAACAGCAGCTGTGTTCTCCAGATAATCCTTAATGTTTTCCGTTCCCCAATGCGGCCAGTTGTGCGACTGGAACGTTACGTCGGTTTTGTCTCCGAACAGGGCCTCCGCCTCAAGAATGTACCTGGCCCAGTCTGCGGCATTGCGCACCTCGGCTCCTCGAAGCGTGTACAGATTATGCATTGTCCCGGTGCAGTTTTCCGCGACCCATAAGCCTCTGTACTTTGGGAAATACGCGTTCATCTCCGCCGGTGCCTCCGTTCCGGGCGTAAGCTGGAATTGTATCTCAAGACCGTCGATCGTTATCGTTTCATTTTCCTTTACGGTATAAGTGGGAGGCAGGAGTCCTCTGCTTCCAAGCGCCTGACCAAGACCTATCCCCATAGCCATCTTGCCGTGTATCCCCGCCTTCAGAAGGGTTCCGTACTGGTACTGGGCTCTTCTTCCCATTGCCGTACCTGCATAGATATTCTCCGCAACCGCATGCTCAAGGAAGCCCTCAGGTGCTATCACAACAACCTTTCCGCTTTCAAGCTGTTCTTCAAGAGAAAGCGACCCATCCGCAGCATCCTCTTTATCTATCAGACCGTACACTCCGCCGTAATGATCGACATGACTGTGGCTGTACAACACCGCTTTGACATCTATCGTGCCAAAATGCTTTTCCATAAGGGCTTTTGCCGCCTCCATATCCTCTGTGCACATCAGCACGTCAAATACGATCCAGCCGTTATCCGTGCGGATAAAGGTGGCGTTTGCCATGTCGTAGCCTCTGACCTGATATATGCCTTCACACACTTCAAACAATCCCGCGTATGAATTGTACAGGGTATTTCTCCACAGGCTGGGATTTACCGAGTCCGGAGCCTTCTCAAGCTCGTTAACAAAGGAATAATCCGCAACAGACCATACTACGTTTCCGTTTTCGTCAGTTATCACAAGGCTCTCCGGTGCTTCAATGAGTCCGCGGAGAGCATTCTCCTTCTCACTTTCATCTTCAAAATCCAGCATTTCATATACGCTTTCGTTTGCCGCCCTTGTGTAGTCTGTCGCCTCTTTCTGATCCGGTGTCAGTACAGGTGAAGATATGCTTTCTTCGGATTCCTGCGTATTATACGTCAGGGTCACGCCACCGCAGGCTGATAACAGCATAGCCGTCACAAGTACAAGCATCATAGCAACTCCGGTTTTCTTAATGTTTTTTTTCATAAACATCCTCCTTCCTACCTTCTCATTCAATTCCTTCTGAAATCTGATCAACAGTATCCTTTATTGCCCCCATGGCAGTAGCAAAAACAATCAGATCAATACCTGCCTCAACAAAATATAATCCTATAAGTATCCCGGTGGTAACGGCAGTAAACATCGGATGTATAAACGTATACACTCCCAGAAGTATACCGGCTATTCCGATAATGAGACCCCAGATCCAGCCCTTGTTAAACTTCCTTGTCTGAAATGCTGCTGTCGCTGCAAGTATACCTCTCAACAAGAACCAGAACGCCACACAATATATCAGCACACCGTCTATGGCTAATGTGCTTCCGGGTCTTGCAATGGATACAATGCCTGCTATAAGAGCAAGCACACTCATCACCGTCTGGAATGCGTCACTCCTTTTCTGAAAGGCTTTTACGATTCCTGCAATACCATACATGAACATCAGTATTCCGATGAAGTATCCTGCCGATAAGAACGTAACAAGGGGCGTGCACATAGCAGATATGCCGGCAAATATCATAATGACTCCAAAAATAACGCTTAATACTACCATAACTCATCTCTCCTTTCGTAAACGAAAAACCATTTTCTGGTCATAAATTAAATGCGATCAGTTTAACTGTAGTCAGCATAGAAAAAACCTCTGACTCCCTTTTGGTCAGGAAGAAATTTTCCTTTTTTGAATGCTTCATGTACTCCGGGAAAACAGATAAATAAAGGCAGATCATCCTTATCAGGCGGTTATCCTGTTTCCTGTATACAGGGTGTAATATTTTCCGCGCTCCTCAAGGAGCTGTTCGTGGGTGCCTCTTTCTATTATCCTGCCGTTTTCCAGCACCATTATACAGTCGCTGTTTTTGATCGTTGCCAGCCTGTGCGCGATCACAAAGGTGGTCCTGCCGTGCATGAGCCTGTCCATGCCCGCCTGCACCAGCTTCTCTGTCCTTGTGTCTATGGAGGAGGTTGCTTCGTCAAGTATCAGCACCGGCGGGTCTGCGACCGCGGCCCTTGCAATGGATAAAAGCTGCCGCTGTCCCTGCGAAAGGCTTCCCCCGTCCGCGGTGATCTCGGTGTCATAGCCATTGGGCAGACGCATGATAAAGCCATGGGCGTTTGCAAGCTTTGCCGCCTCTATCACCTCCTCGTCAGTCGCGTCGAGCCTTCCGTAGCGGATGTTCTCCATGACCGTCCCGGTAAACAGATGCGTATCCTGCAGCACCATCCCCAGAGAATGACGAAGGTCCGCCTTCTTTATCTTGTTTATATTGATCCCGTCGTATCTTATCTTTCCGTCCTGAATATCATAGAAACGGTTGATAAGGTTTGTTATGGTGGTCTTTCCCGCGCCTGTAGAGCCTACAAAGGCTATCTTCTGTCCCGGGGTGGCATAAAGGTCTATATTGTGCAGTACCGTCTTTTCATCGGTATAGCCGAAATCCACATCGTCAAAGACCACGTCCCCCTTAAGCTCGGCATAGGTGGTGGTCCCGTCGTCCTTATGATAGTGCTTCCAGGCCCAGAGCTCTGTCCTTTCCGTGGTTTCCTTCAGAACGCCGTCTTCATATTTTGCGTTCACAAGAGTGACGTAGCCGTCATCTGCCTCCGGCTCCTCATCCATGAGCTTAAAGATACGCTCCGCGCCTGCCAGCGCCATCACTATACTGTTAAGCTGCATGCTTATCTGGTTTATGGGCATCGAAAAGCTCCTGTTGAGTGAAAGGAAGCTTGCAAGCGACCCAAGCGTAAAGCCTCCGAAGCCGGAAAGGGCAAGTATCCCTCCGACAAGTGCGCAGAGAACATAGCCGGCATTGGAAAGCTGGTTGTTTACGGGCCCCAGTATATTTGAAAACTGGTTCGCGTTTTTGGCACTCTCAAAAAGCTTTTCATTGAGCTCATCAAACATTTCGATGCTTTCCGCTTCGTGGCAGAATACCTTAACGACCTTCTGTCCGTTTATCATTTCCTCGATGTGACCGTTTATGGCTCCGAGGTTCTTCTGCTGAAGGGAAAAATATCTGCCGCTGGCCGAAGCGACCTTTCCGGATGTAAACAGCATCACCGCCACCATAAAGAGCGTTAGAAGGGTAAGTGGAATGCTAAGGACCAGCATGCTGTAAAGGACGCTTATTATGGTTATGGCGCTGTTCAGAAACTGCGGCATGGCCTGCGCGATCATCTGTCTGAGCGAATCCACGTCATTCGTGTAAATGGACATTATGTCTCCGCGGGAATGGGTATCAAAGTAACTGATCGGCAGCTTTTCCATTTTTGAAAAAAGCTCATGCCTCAACCTTTTTAAGGTGCCCTGGGTCACATAGATCATCGTCCTGCTCTGTATATAGGTGCAGGCTATGCCCGCAAGATATATCATCGCCATCTGAAGGATCGCCTTCAGAAGGGGTGTGAAATCAGGGTCTGCCGCTCCTATCATAGGGGTGATGTAATCGTCTACCAGAGTCTTTGTGAACATCATTCCCCTTACGTTGCACAGGACGCTTACGACTATGCATACCACCACTGCCGCAAGGTGTTTCCTGTAGTCGCTCAGGATATAGTCTTTGACACGCTTGAGGATCTTGCCGGGGTTTTCTATTTTGGGACGGGGGCCCATGTTGCGGCCGCGGCCCATTTTTATTAGTTTGGGAGCTTCGTTTGCCATTTTGGGGGGGTCCTTTCCTGGATTTAAATATTGTTCAACCTGGGTTGAATGGGGTTTTGAAACCGGTAGGTTTTGACTGATTCAAGTTTGGTTCAAACTTGTTTGAACCAGGTTTTGAAGCCGCTAGTTTTTCTCGGGGGTCAAATCATCATGCCCTGGTATATCACTATGCTGTGCTTGAATGCTTTTCGTTCTTTTTTCAGGTTAATCGGGCACGATGATTTGACTGATTCAAGTTTGGTTCAAACTTGTTTGAACCAAACTTGAATCAAAATCTGCATCGGCGCCCTGGGTGGTTTGGGATTCGTATACTTCTTTGTATATCTCGTTCGTTTTAAGGAGATTTTCGTGAGTGTCAAAGGCGCTTACGCGGCCTTCGTCGAGTACAAGGATCCTGTCGGCGTCTTTGACCGAGGCTACCCTCTGGGCTATTATCAGCTTGGTTACATCCGGCAGCTCGGTCATAAGGGCCTTCCTTATATTTGCGTCGGTGGCGGTATCTACCGCGGAGGTCGAATCGTCAAGGATAAGCACCTTCGGCTTCTTTAAAAGCGCTCTGGCTATGCAGAGCCTCTGCTTCTGTCCACCGGAAACGTTTGTCCCTCCCTGCTCTATATGGGTCTCGTATTTGTCCGGAAAGCTCTCTATGAACTCATCCGCACAGGCAAGCCTGCAGGCTGCGACGCATTCCTCCATCGTCGCCTCGGGATTTCCCCATCTCAGGTTGTCAAGGATAGTGCCCGAAAACAGGACATTTGACTGGAGCACGACGGATACGTTCCTTCTCAGTGTCTTCAGATCGTAATCCTTGACGTTCCTTCCTCCCACATAGACAGCGCCGCCCGTAACATCGTAAAGCCTGCTAATCAGATTCACAAAGGAGGATTTACCCGAGCCGGTCCCTCCGATTATTCCGATGGTCTCACCCGAGTCTATTGCCAGGCTCACATCCTTAAGCACCGGCTCTCCTCCCTGCGCGCTTCCATAGGCGAAATCCACGTCGTCAAAGATTATCCTTCCGTCCTTTACCTCATAAACAGGCTCCGCGGGATCTGTGATATCGGGCTCTTCCTTTATGACCTCGCATATCCTTTCGCCGCTTGCCACGGACATCGATATCATGACAAAGATCATCGAAAGCATCATGAGGCTGAAGAGGATATTCATGCAGTAGGAAAACAGGGCAATAAGGTCCCCTGTGGTCAGCTCGTTTGAGACAATGAGCCTTGCTCCCGCCCAGGCGATCACAAGTATACAGGTGTCCACCGCAAGCATCATCACCGGAGCGTTGAGCACCACTATGCTCTCCGCCTTCACAAACAGCTTATAGATGGCTTCCGAAGCCCTGTTCATGCGCCCGGTCTCGTAGTCCTCACGTACAAAGGACTTTACGACCCTTATGCCGCTTATATTTTCCTGTATGGCGGCATTCAGGTCGTCATATTTTCCCAAAACGAGCTTAAAGCTCCCCATGGCATTTTTAATGATGAAGCCGAGAATGACCGACAGGATAAGGACTGCGATCAGATACACGCCTGCTATCCTGTCAGATACCGTAAACGCCGCGATCATGGCAAATATCAGGGAAAAAGGCGCTCTTATGCACATCCTCAGTATCATCTGAAACGCGTTCTGAACGTTCGTTACATCTGTAGTAAGCCTCGTGACCAGCCCGGCAGTGGAAAACTTATCGATATTTGAAAAGGAAAAGCGCTGAATATTATCATTCATCGTCTTCCTCAGGTTCTTTGCAAACCCGGTGGAGGCCTTTGCGGCGTAAACTGCTGAAAGA
>ODAJ012114717.1_pt1 | contig 10517 bp, 8 predicted proteins | sample 1539241 | NCBI WGS metagenome assembly ODAJ01 (sample SAMN02144231, study PRJEB22623) | gut metagenome | biome: sheep rumen | host: Ovis aries | place: New Zealand
AGAAGATCCATCACTACAGAATCCGCATTGGCCTCTATCTTGAAGGTAACATCCTCTATGTACGCCTTTTCCCCCCAGTAATCATCAAATCTCTTCATGACCAGGTTTTCCTGCGGTGAGCGGGAAACGCACTGATAAGGGCCGGTCCCTATGGGAATAGTGTCGGGGGCGGCGTTTGAAGCGGGGATCACTGCGGCATTTGCAGAGGCAAGGTAGGCGGGAAATTCAAGATTCCCCTCCGAAAGAGTGATCACCACGGTAGACGGATCCTCTATATCGACGCTTTTAATCAAAGAAAAAGCCGGTATCAGGGACTCATCTCCTGTCATACCGGCGCTTTTTTCTATGCTGTATTTTACATCCTCCGCCGTGACCGGTTCTCCGTTATGAAACTTTACTCCGTTACGAAGCCTGAAGCTGTACCTTGTTCCATCCTCAGAAACTTCGTAGCTTTCGGCTACGGCAGGTATGATATTTCCATCCGGGGCGGGCTTTAAAAGCCCCTCATAGATATTGAATAAAACCTCTTTAGTTCCTGCCGCAACTGCTTTGTGTGGGTCAAGACTGTCTTCAAGATCCTGTGCTATTCCAACAACTATCTTCGAAGATTCTGCTGCCTTATCACCCTGGCATCCGCCAAGTGCAATAGCCAGTGATGCTAACACTGTCAGTAAAGGGATAAAACCATGCTTCCTTCTCATTGTCTACATCTCCTCTTCTTATTTAATTTTTTATTACCTATCGGTAATTATTTATCAAGCATTTTCTTCAGCTCATCCATAAACGTATTGACATCCTTGAACTCTCTGTATACGGAGGCGAACCTGACATACGCAACGGCATCGAGATCATGAAGCTTTTTCATTACAAGCTCTCCTATGACCTCACTTGGAATCTCCTTATCCTCGTAATTAAAGACCTCGGTCTCCACCTCATCCACGATATGCGCGATCTGCGCCGCTGATACCGGGCGCTTATGACATGCTCTGAGTATCCCGGCTTCTATCTTGGTCCTGTCATAGGTTTCTCTGTTATTATCCTTCTTGATCACGATCAGAGGTATCGTCTCTATCTTCTCATAGGTAGTAAACCTCTTTTCGCACTCATCGCACACCCGCCGCCTTCTTATGGAATTGTTTTCCTCGGCCGGCCTGCTGTCAATGACCCTCGTATTCTCATGACCACAAAACGGACACTTCATATTCACCCCTCCATCTGATCACTCTTTATACTCCAAAACCTGTCCCGCCGCCTTCCCTTTGACCCGGGACCCGGGTAAAGGCCCTGTTTTTACGGCAGTTAACGGAATATACCCGTAATCAGCATTATATGCTACCGTTTCTCTTTATGTCAACTCTTTTTAGCCTTTCTTAAGGCCAGGCCCTGCTCTCCCTGATCTCGTTCAGGTAAACGGCTATCCTTTCAAATTCCTCTTCCGTAAAGGGAACTCTTTTATCAATAATCTCTTCCCTCGGGGTCGCTTCAAAGCAGTAGGGCTCCTCCCATACGCTTATGAGGAAACAGTCCTCTCCGCCCTCGGAGTCCGCTTCCTTCACTATCCTGAAACGCATTCCCCTGTCACTGCCCGTAAAGGGCTTTCCCTTTTTATAGTAATTGATCGACAGCAATTGCTTTTGTTCTATCATATTTCCAGTTTGGCGCCGGCCGTCAAATGTGCGCTCATGTAAACATGGCGCACGCTTGACCGTCTTTTTGCGCAAGAAAACACCCTCCGCACGCGGAGGATGCTTCCCGGTTCTGTGCCGATTCACATCAGCATTTTTATTTTTTAAGAAAATCAGGTATTTTGATCGATTTGGCCTCTACTCTTGTCTGTACCTGGGGCTGCTGAAGAGGCGGAGCACTAAACTGCTGCTGGCCCATCGGCCTTGCCCCCGCACCGGCCTGCGGCTGCTGCATCCCCGCGGGATTCCTCTGGATATTCATGGGCTGCTGACCGTTCATGCCGGGCATCTGTGCCCCGTACTGCGGATTGCCCATGGGCTGTGAAAACTGCTGAGGCTGGTTAGGAGCCATTCCTCCGAAACGACCTCCCATTGCGGCGGAATTAAGCTGTGAAGCCCCGGCAGGAGCCGTTCTCATTGCGCTTCCCCCACCCTGCAGGCCTGCGCTTGCAGAACCCGGCCTTCTGGGATACGGCGACTGCTGATTCACAAAACGGCTGAGATTGGAGCCTATCTGAGTCCCATTGGAAATAGGAGGCTGCTGCTGCATAGGCTGCTCCTTGATGCCGGTAGCGATAACCGTTACCGTACAGGTATCAGGCTCACTGTCATCGCACATGGCACCCATTATCAGATTAACATCGTCTCCGGTAATATCCCTTACGAAGGAAACCGCATCATCTGCGTCAAGCAGTGTGATCTCACCGGAAATATTAACTATCACATCCGTAGCGCCCGCAATGGTCGTCTCAAGAAGAGGAGAATTAACAGCCTGCTTGACTGCCTCTATCGCCTTGTCGTCTCCCTTTGCCGCGCCGATGCCGATATGGGCTATGCCCTTGTTCTCCATTACCGTCTTGACATCCGCAAAGTCAAGATTGATAAGAGAGGGAACATTTATAAGATCCGTGATCCCCCGTACAGACTGCTCAAGAACCTCATCGGCTATCTTCAGCGCATCCTCCATGGACGTTCTTCTGTCTACGAGCTCCAGTAATTTATCATTCGGGATGACTATCAGTGTATCTACGTTCTGCTTAAGCTTTTCTATGCCTCCCAGAGCGTTATCCATCCTCTTTTTTGCTTCAAACCTGAACGGCTTCGTAACAACGCCGACTGTCAAAGCACCCTCTTCCTTGGCAATCCTTGCTATCACCGGAGCGGCTCCCGTTCCTGTACCGCCTCCCATACCGCAGGTGACAAATACCATGTGTGCCCCCCTTATGGCATTGGCAATGTCCTCCGCGCTCTCCTCAGCGGCCTGTTCCCCTATGGCCGGCTGAGCACCGCATCCAAGCCCCTGCGTGATCATATCTCCGATCTGTAAGAGCCTTGGTGACCTGCATAATTGAAGCGCCTGCTTGTCAGTATTGACCCCAAGAAACTCAACGCCTGAAATCTGGCTGTCAACCATGCGGTTTACGGCATTATTACCGCCACCGCCTACACCTACGACAAGTATCTTGGCGGCTGCTTCAAATTCGTTGTTAACTATTTCAAGCACCTTTATACTCCCTCCTTATGAAATTCAGAAACACACTTACAACTTATCATATAATCATTTTCAGCTTTTTTCAACAGATTTTTGAATTATTTACAGGAATTCGTATCTGTTTCGCTTCTATTTATCTCTTTCAAAGGTAAATTTATCACCCTCTCCCGTATAATTTTCCATGTGAAGCTCCCCCTTGCGGCCCGAAAGCCTGGGGAGCAGGAAACGCAGCCTGTTTATCTTTTCATCTATATGATCGCTGTTTCCGATCAGCACGTCAACATCGCCGATCCTTAAGGTTATATCGTTATCCTTGCCGAAATAGATCCTGTCTATGCCTATCTCGTATTTTGTGAGCAGCTGGGTTATACTGAGTATGAGCTTGAAGACATCACGGTTGTTTTCAAGCGGCAGCGGCTCATAAAGAGCCATATGGTCAAATTTGAGGCCTGTCACGAAGGGTACTCCCTCTATCCTTTCAGGCGAGCTCTCCACCACTATCCCGTCCCTGTCAAAATAAAGGTATCTCCCGAGATACTCCACATATCCGGCTATGGCTTTTTCATATACCCTTATCTTGACCGTCGTGGGCGAAACAATATCCACGTCCATCTGCTCTATGAAGGGTATCTTCTCCTTCCCTCCGAAACGGTTTTTAAGGTACAGGAAGATCGAGTTCTTCTCAAGGTCGGAGGAGCATACCATCCGGGTTATTTCCTCCGTAGTATAGTGCTCGTTTCCGGTGACCTCTACCCTGGTGATGGTAAAGTTAAGCTTTATCACCACTACAGTGACACAGACAAGGGCAAAAAGCGACATGATCATAAGCGCCAGCTTAAGCCCGCGGTTATCGTACTCCTCCTCGTAGTCCTCCGAAACCGGGAGCTGCGGTTCAATGTATTCGGTTTTCTGAAGCTTACCGACAGATGTATCCATATGTTTCCTTTTTTATACGGGATCCTGCATTTAGGAGTTCTTAAGCTTAATGCTTCTTGCCACGCTCAGCACCAGTCCTATCTCTATCAGCAGAAACACTACCGCGCTTCCGCCGTAGCTTATAAACGGGAGCGTAATTCCGGTATTGGGTATGGTGTTGGTAACAACAGCTATATTAAGGATGACCTGGATCGCTATATGTGACATCACTCCCACCACTATGAGAGCGCCGAATTCATCCTCCGCATTATTTGCGATGATAACGAATCTCCATATCATTATGATAAACATGAGCATGACCACGGCGGCGCCAAAAAGCCCCAATTCCTCGCAGATTATTGAAAAGATCATATCATTCTGCGCCTCGGGGATATAGCCGAGCTTCTGCATGCTCTGCCCCAGGCCCTTTCCGAATACCTCACCCGAGCCTATGGCATAAAGCGCCTGCAGGGTCTGAAAGCCCCTGTCCGCGGCAAAGGCCTCGGGATTGAGCCACGCCTCTATCCTTGCGAAACGGAAGTTCAGGTCGCTTGACAGTATGCCCTTCTGTACCAGGATGACGACAACGGCCGCTATGAGGATACCGCCCGCGGCAAGCAGGATAAATTCCCTGTAATTATCGGATGCGACAAAGAGCATCATAAAAACTATTCCGAAGACGATGATCGAGGAGCTCAGGTTTTCCGTTATCACCAGAATGATAAGAGCCATGAAGCCTGCCGTGGGAATGATAACGGCAAAGCCCGCCTTTGTCATGAGGTTTTTCCCGAGCTTGCATACAAGCGACGCGTAAAAAATGATAACGCCCACCTTGGCGACCTCTGCGGGCTGAAGCGACATTCCCAGATTCAGCCACCTTCTTGCGCCGTTGACCTCATAGCCCAGGGGCGTGAGCACCAGAAAGATAAGCACCGCGGAGACCACATAGGCAGCAAAGGCAAACCTTGACCAGATGTGATAATCGATAAATATCACGACCGTCATCACAACAAGCCCGAATACCGTTGATATGATCTGCTTTCTCAGAAAATATGACGAGTCGTTATAATTCAGATTTGCATCATAAGAGCTTACACTGTACAGCATGACAAGTCCGAAACAAAGCAGAAATATCACGACCGACAACAGTGTAAAGTCAAAAAAAGAGCGTTCCCTTCTTTTCTGACCCTGCTGACCCCTTGCACTACTCATATTATACTCCCAAACCCACGGGTTGCCCCGGCAGGAACGGAGAAACTCCGTTTCCTCAAAGCTCCCTTACAAGAGCCTTAAAAATATTGCCGCGCTGCTCATAATTCTCAAACATGCCCCAGCTTGCGCAGGCAGGGGATAAAAGCACCGCTTCCCCCTCACAGGCGCTTTCCCCGCATATCCTTACCGCCTCCTCAAGGGAGTCCGCAAAAACATAGTCCGTAAAGCCATGGCGTTTTGCGCATTCAGCGATCATCTCCGCTGTCTGCCCGATAAGCACAAGCTTTTTTACCTTTCCGTCAAAGGCCTCTATCCATTCATCAAAGGCTACTCCCTTATCATAGCCTCCTCCTATAAGACAGGTCCTCCTGTCCATGGCCCTTATCCCTTTTATGGCAGCGTCAACATTCGTTCCCTTCGAATCATTGTAATACCTTACTCCGTGTACCTCACGGACAAATTCTATCCTGTGCTCGACAGCCTTAAACTCCTTAAGCGAGCTTACGATGCTCTTTACGGGTACCCCGTAAGCAGCGGACATGGCGATCGCAGCCATGGCGTTTTCCATATTATGTAAACCAAGTATGTTCATCTCAGACTTATGGATAAGACGCTCATCGCTTCCGTTCATATTGCTGCAGATATAACCATCCTCGTAATAATAGCCCCTTTCAGGCCTTTTACCGGTGCTGAAGAAGATCACCCGGCAGCCTGCCCTGCCCGAAAACTCCCTCAGTATCTCATCTTCATAATTCAGGATGAGATAGTCGTTTTCATCCTGCCTTGCGGCTATCTTCTCCTTTTCGAGGATGTACTGCTCCATCGTGTGATGACGGTTCAGATGATCGGGGGTGATATTAAGGATAGCAGAGATATGAGGCTTAAAACGATCCACGGTCTCAAGCTGAAAGCTGCTGATCTCCGCTACGGTCACAGAGTCCTCAGAGGTCTTTAAGACCTCGCCCGTATAGGGCGTCCCGATATTTCCCACCACGAGCGCCTTTCCCATATGATCATTGATGATCTTTCCGGTAAGTGCTGTCGTAGTGGTCTTCCCGTTTGTTCCGGTGATCGCAATGAGCGTACCCTTTTCATAGGTATACGCAAGCTCTATCTCGCCGCTTACCGGTATCCCTTCCCTTCTGAAGCTCTCAACGAATTCGGAGTCTGTGGGAACGCCGGGGCTTATTATCAGCTTTCCGACAGCTGCCCGCACATCATCAGGCAGAGAGCCGGCATATATCTCCATCCCGGAGCAAAGCTTCCCCGCTTCCTGTCTGACCTTCTCAATATTCAGTTCCCTGTTTGAATCAAAAAGAATCGGCCTTTCATTTTTCAAGGCCAACAAAGACACGGCGGAAATGCCGCTTTTACCGGCACCCACCACTAAGATCCTGTCCCTTTTCCCCATTATTTAATTATCTCCCCGTCCCCTGAAAATGTCCGGTATGCGGCAGCATCCATACTGCCCTCTCCCGGCTCTTTAAAAAATATATCCGTTTCCCGTACGGTCCCCTCAGATCAGATACGCGATAACGCCAATAACCGCAAGGATCACTGTCACGATGAAGAATGCCTCAACGACCCTGGTCTCTTCTATCCCGCAGAGCTCGAAGTGATGATGTATCGGCGCCATCCTGAATATCCTCTTGCCATGAGTCAGCTTGAAATAACCGACCTGAAGGATAACGGAAAGCACCTCTGCAAGATATACAAATGCCACAATAACGATAAAAAGCGGCATCCTGAGCATATAAGCCGTAGTTGCGACGAAGGCTCCCATGGCAAGCGACCCCGTGTCTCCCATGAAGACCTTTGCGGGATGCGCATTATAGAGCAAAAAGCCCAGAAGAGCCCCGATCATGGCGCCGAGCACGGGATCTAACCCACTGTTCTCCATGATGGCGGGCACGCATAAAAACCCGAGTATCCCCAGGGTCACCTTTGTCGAAAGCCCGTCGAGGCCGTCTGTAAAGTTTGCCCCGTTAACAGTGCCGAGTATGACAAAAAACAACAAGGGTACCGTAAGAATACCGGCAGAAACATACCTTCCGCCGGAAAAAGGCACAAGCATGGTAAGCTCAGCTTCCTTTGAGCTCATCATATAAACGGCGTAGACCGTTGTTACGATCAGCTCACAAATAAGCTTCTGCCATGCCTTAAAGCCCATGGCCCGTTTAAGCACCACCTTTATGTAATCGTCTATAAACCCGATCAGCCCGAAGGAAATGGTCATAAGCAGCACCGGCACTATACCGGGATGGCTTTTTATAAAGAAAAGGGACGTTACCACAAGTGATGAAAGGAAAATGATCCCCCCCATAGTGGGCGTTCCGTTCTTTTTCAGATGGCTCTCAGGCCCGTCATCCCTTATGGTCTGACCGATCTTAAGCTTCCTGAGAAAGGGGATCATTACAGGCCCCAGTCCCGCGCTGACAGCAAATCCGACTATGATCGCAATCGATAATACCATTATCATGCTCCGATCCGTTCAGTTTCCCGAACAGATGCGCCCCGCAATCGGCGCAAAAATAAACGGACAGATCCGTTCCTGTTTTATAAAGGCGAAATAACGCAGACATAGTATAGTGCTTTTCAGGTCATAAGTCAATGTCCGGTGTCGCGTTATTCAAGATTCGACGCGGTAGGATCTACCGGGGCAAAGGTTACGGGATCAAGAAGCTCTCCCGTATCCGGGTCTATCGCATAGCCGGATTCCTTATCGATCTGAAGCTCCGGCTTTTCATAATCCCTGGAGTTGGTCCCGTCCACAAAGGTTATTATATCCTCTCCGGTGGAGATATTGACCTCCTCCCCGTTCTCATTCGTGATCACGCCCGAATCCTCCGAAGCCTCCTCCTCTGAATCACCTTCCTCGATAGCAGTGGAGACCGCAAAGCTTATCTGCTTTTCCGTAAGCTCGGCCTTCTCCTCGTCAGTAAGCTCCTCTGTCATAAAGATATGCATATAAGGAAGAAGCTCGGTAAGATAATCCCTGGTAAGCAGTGTCGCGTACCTTGCCTGTGCCTGCGTGGGAACATTCGGCTCGTCGATAACGGTATAAAAAGCGACCTGAGGATCGTCCGCAGGCGCAAAGCCAATGAAGGAGACCAGATAGTTGCCTCTCTTTCTGGGATATTTTTCAGCGGTACCGGTCTTGCCGCCGATGCGGTAGCCCGCGGGCCTGGCGCTCCTTCCGGTGCCTTCCGATACAACATTGTTGCAAAGCTCAATTATCTTATCGGAGGTTTCCCTTGAAACAGTCTGCTTGAGCACCCTCGGTTCGATATTGTTTACCACTACTCCGTCATCGTTGAGTATCTTCGTGACAACGTGGGGCTGGTAATAGTATCCGCCGTTTATAAGAGAGCAAAAGCCGGTTATCATCTGGATCATGGTAACATTGAAGCCCTGGCCGAAGGTGGAGATCGCAAGGTCGGTAGGCGTCATGGTATTGATATCAAACACGAGAGAATTAGTCAGAGCCTCTCCCGTCAGATCCACATTGGTCTTGAGCCCGAAGTTAAAGTCGCGGTTGAATTTCATGAAGGTATCCCTGCCGATCATCGTCCCCATATCCATGAACGCCACGTTGCAGGACTGCTCAAGGGCTCCTGAGAAGGTAAGCGGCCCGTGTCCGGCACGGTTGCTGCAGTGGATCTTATGGTCTCCCACCTCTTTGACTCCGCCGCAGACAAAATTCTCATTCCCGGTAAGCTTTCCCGATTCGAGTCCGGCAGCCATAGTAAAGGGCTTCATGGTCGAGCCCGGCTCATAGGTCTGGTTGACGCAGAAGTTTTTCCACAGCGAGTTAAGCGCCTCCAGCTTTGCGTCTTCGTACGCCTCCTCATAGGTCTTCGGCTTATCCGTCGGAACTCCCTCGGTATTTTCCGTCAGTTCCGTCCCGGCGGGAGCGGTATACGACATCTGGGATGAGGCAAGGACCGGCTCGGTGGCCGTCCCGTCATCCGAAATGCCCTCCTGTATATTTTCCTCCTGTGTATTTTCCTCCTGCGCGGTCTCCTCCCCGGTATCTTCCTTCAAAGCCTCATCCGAAGAGTCCGCCTCCCCGCTTCCCTCCGTGACATCGGGCACGATCCCGTTCATCACATATTCCTCAGAGATCTGTATGTCCAGACCATCGGTATTCCAGGGGTCGTTCAGATCAAAGACTGGGTAGCTTGCCATCGCAAGTATCTCACCGGTCTTCGGATTCATCACGATAACACCGGTATTCCTTGAACCGTTGCCCTCCCGGGCTTCATTCTCATGCTCCTTGTTGAAGGCAAGGATATGCTTTTCTATTATGCTCTGAATGTTGACATCGATGCTGGTGACAAGCGTATTTCCGTTCTCGGCCGGCTTTATCGTTCTCTCAAGGTTTGAATCATCATTAAGATATCCGTATTCCCGCCCGTTTATACCGGTGAGGACATCATTATAATACTCCTCAAGCCCGTAGGCGCCCTCATTGTCACCCTGGACAAAGCCTATGACATCACAGGCCAGCGAACCGTACGGATAGGTCCTCTGATATGCATCCTCCAGCCAGACCCCTTTTATATCCGGGTACTGCGCATGATCGTTTATCATTACCATAAGATCAGCCACCGCATCATAGGGCTGCTTCTTTGCTATTATCTTATACTGTGAACCGGGATTTGAGGAGATATAGCTTCTGATATCGGTCTGCGAAACAGTGAAATTAACATCATGCTGATCAAATATGGCCTTAAGCGTCGGCTCAAGGTACTGTCCGTTTTTGGAATTCAGTGTCTTGCTGTCTATTACTATATTGTATACCTTCTGGCTGACCGCTATCTTTGTGCCGTTGCAGTCAACTATTTCCCCGCGTTTTGCAGGCAATATCACCGAATCATAGGACTGCTGTGAAAGCACCTGCTTCTTATACTGCTCGCCGTTATCCCTGTTAATGGCATACAGTCTGGTGCTCAAACCCATAAAAGCCAGCAGTATTACCAAAAACGATACTGCCAGCTTTTTCTGCATTTTTTCCGTAAATTTCTGATTTCTTAGGTTTTCCATTTTTATCTACCGGGGTCACACCCGAGCCGAGCTTACCAGGGCTCGTATCTGGCCCGTCCTGATCATTTCATTATCCCTTAATATCATTTGATGTCAATATACTGCCTTACATAATCATCATCATCCGTTTCATAGGAAACGATCTGATTCTCATTGGCATACTGCAT
>ODAJ012164695.1_pt1 | contig 10516 bp, 11 predicted proteins | sample 1539241 | NCBI WGS metagenome assembly ODAJ01 (sample SAMN02144231, study PRJEB22623) | gut metagenome | biome: sheep rumen | host: Ovis aries | place: New Zealand
CTGAGCGCAGGTATGAAAACAGGCCCTGATTTCAACTTGAAAAGCCGTTGTGCCTCCCGTATCATTTGGATCAGGGAAAGGCCTGCCCGAATTTTAAACAGAAGGATGGGATACGAATGGCTTACAGTCTGAATCAGGTCGCCATGATCACGGGGCTGACCACCCGAACCCTCAGAAATCATCTGAAGCAGGGACTGCTGCAGGGGGAAAAAGTGCAGGGAAACTGGAGCTTCTCCGAGGAAGCGCTGGATGCCTATATCGCGGAGCCGTCTGTCAAACAGGCGATCCTTGCCAGGCAGCACGCCGTTGTCTATGACTTTCTCGCGGATCCGTTTAAAAAGGAAAACCGGGCCTGCACCATTCTGGACTGCCCGGTATCCGCGGCGGAGGCCCTGGCCGTCGCGCAGTTCTTCGGGGCGGAGATCTCGGCCCACGGACAGGACATCGAGTTCCGGTATATCCAGGAAAAGCATTACGCCCGGTTCATTCTGGCCGGCGCCGAGGCGCAGGTTCGCGCGCTCATGAAGGCCTACTACGAGCGGTAATCTGCCCTATCTGTACGCGCTCCACCCATGGAGGGTTTTCCGGTTCAGCAGATACCCGGCGCCGGCGCCGACCAGGCCGCCCAGGACATGGGTCAGATTGGACACATTGTCCCGGACCGTAAGGCCGTCCCAGATCTGCTGTCCCAGATAGATCAGGGCCACCAGAATCACCGTCAGGGGGATTTCCCCTTCCCGGAACTCCGTGAAGGACGTCAGCAGAATAAAGGCGAAGGCGACGCCGCTGGCCCCCAGGAGAATCGTTCTGGGAAAGAGCAGATTATGAATCACACCCGTGATCAGGGCGGTGACCGCGATCACGAGCAGCAGGTTTTTCCACCCGTACTTTTCCTCCAGCGCCGGCCCCAGCAGCAGGATATAGGCCAGGTTGCCGACCAGGTGCGCCAGCCCGGCATGACCCAGCACGTGCGTAAAGAGGCGCAGATACATCAGCGGATCGGTCAGCGGCGCGGCGTGGGTCGAGAAAAGAAGCGCCGTGGCCGATTCCCCCGTCACGCTTCCCAGCAGCGTCGCCGCCGCGCATGCCAGCGAAAATCCAAGCACCAGCGGTGAATTGAAAGAGATCTTCAGCTTCCTCACAGTTTTTCGTACCTCCCCGGGCTGTCCTTCTGATGGATCGGCGATCTGTCTGTTCATCATGATACCATATCGGGCAGCAGCCTGCCACAGCCAAAAACATCCGGGGGACAGGTCTGCCGTGACCTGTCCCCCGGATTCTCTGTCCGTCCCTGCGGCACTTCGCCGCGGCAGCGCTCATTCAGGCTGCTGCTTTTTCAGCGCGCGCACCCCGCGGCCCAGCAGCCCCGGCAGCTCGCTGACCAGGAGCACCAGCAGGATCATGATCAGCGCATAGGCGTAGATTTCGCTGTATTCGCTGAAATAGGCGCTGGTATAGATCGCCTTTCCCAGCGAGTTCCGGGTCTGCACCAGGTATTCCGTCGTCACCACCAGCTTGATGCCCATGCCCACCGCGCTCTCAAACGCCTGCCGGAGATAGCCGGCCATCAGGGGCAGATAGACATGCCAGAGCACCCGGCCGTTCAGCGGGCTGTTCAGGCGGTAGACATCCTTCAGCTCCGGATCAATCCGCAGGCAACCCTCGCAGGCCGCCTCGCTGATCAGCGGCACCAGCATGATGACGGAGGCGATCAGCGGCACCTGCTCATACTTCACCAGCACCATGGTGATCACGATCAGAACGATCATCGGGGTCGAGCGGAGAAAGATCATGGTCGGCCGCATCAGCAGCCGGAAAAACCGGTTCAGCCCCTCGAGAAGACCGATGGCGATCCCCAGCACCGTGGAGATCGCCATGACTTCGACCAGGTGGCGCAGCGTAACGCCGATCTTCTGCCAGGTGGATCCTGTACCCAGCAGGCGAACGAAGGCGCGGAGAATCTCCGGCACAGCCGGAAAAACGATCCCGTCGCCCTTCATCCAGCCCGCCGCCTGCACCAGGCAGCCGATCAGGATCACCCCCAGGCACAGAGCCAGCGCATCCTTCGCCTTATTCCGCGCCATAGTAGAAATCATCCGCCGGCAGCTCTCCGCCAAACTGGCTCAGATCCACCGAGGCCGTTTCCTCAATCTGCTCTCTGGCCTCCTGCGCGCCGACGAAGCGGATCGCGCAGTGCGGAATCGCCGCGGCAGCCACCTTCGCGTTCGGCAGAATTTCCAGCGCGGCCGCCGCTTCCGCTACGGCTTCCACATCGCTGGTGCAGCGTTCCGCCGCGGCAGCAGCCGCCTCCAGGAAAGCCGCCACCAGCTGCGGATCCTTCTCCAGGGTTTCCGCGTTGACGAACAGCGCCGCCTGAGCATAGCCGTCCCGGCCCGTAGCCGCCTTGTACAGATCGTTCAGCGCGCAGCTGCCGATCTTGTCATTCTTCATGCGCGCCGCCGTCAGCGCGGGCTCCGCCGTCAGCACGATCGCTTCCGCGTCCGTCAGCAGCAGGCTCTGGGTCTCCGCGGCGCTGGCCAGATAGTTCACCGTCTCCGGCACGATGCCGTTCTGCTCGAGGGCATAGAGGGCGATGGAGGCATTGATCGTGTTCTCCCCGAAGAGGGTCACCGCGGCGCCGTTCATGTCCTCCGGCTTGAAGTCCTCCTTCTGAGAGGCGAAGTAGAGATTGCCCCAGGCCACCACGCCGCCCAGCTTATAGGTGGATTTTCCGGCCTTGTAGAGCTTCGCGCCGGCGTTCAGCGGCGCAATGATGAAATCCGCGGTCGCGTTGGCAAATTCAGCGGTAATGGTATCCGCGGCCACAAAGGTATACTGCTCCGGATGCTCCGCCGCCAGGGTCGCCAGGGCCAGCGCGGGCGCGCCGCCCGGGCAGGAGACCTTCACGCCGGAAAGATCAGCGGCCTCGCCGCCGGCAAAGGCGCACAGGGACAGCGTCAGGGCAAAGCAAAGCAGCATCGTCAGAAGTTTTTTCATTTTGGGGTTCCTCCTATCATCATAATTGATTGTCTCCGGCTTCGCCGCGCAGAACACGCGGCGAAGCCGGAGGAGTCATCCGTTCAATCCGGCGCTGGCGCGCAGGGGCTGCGTTCAGCCCTGCCGCTCCTTCTCCTCCCGGATTTCCTCCCGGTTTTCCCATTTCACCAGGATGGTCACCGCGGCGCGCATCAGCAGAATGGCGCAGGTCATGCCAATATCCGTCCAGCCCGGCGCCACAATCGTCTTAAGCACCTCGCTGCCCAGCAGAAAGCTGAGGCCGCTGGTCACGCCCTCCGTCAGCGCTTCATGACCCGCCTTCTTTTTCCGCTGCAGCATGCGCACCACGGCCAGGGCGGAATAGCCGATGATGATCAGCGCGCCAACCGCCTCCAGCACCAGAATCGCATAGCGTACCACCAGCTGAAAAGCCTGCTCCGCCACCTCGTACACGGCGGTCACCTCCTGCTCCGTCCTCTGTCTCCGTGCATTATAATCGTTTTTTGCGGCACAGACAAGCCTGGAATGCTTCCCCCCGGAAAAGAAAAGAGGCGGCCGGTGCAGAGGCTCCCCCCTTCCGCCTCAGGAAGGCATTGTCTTCGCTGCCTGATTATGCTATGATAAATGCGACTATGCAATCAATGCATCCGGAGACAGGAATCATGCTGAACACGCACATTATGGAGCTTCTCATTGCCGGAAACGATCATCGCGTGCTCTCCGCCAACGCGGAAGCCTGGTCGCTGGTGAATAACAATATTTTTCTGCCCATGGAGCATTTCCTGTCCCAGGACAGCAGGGAAGCTTTCTGCGCGCGCCTTTCCCGCGGTCAGGACGGATGGTTTCCGGTATTTTTTCAATCTGCGCCGGATCACCCCTATCTGATGCGGATTGAGCATCCGGGGGAGGGCGATGACGCCTCCCGGATGATCCGTCTGGTTCTGATCCAGTCGGATCAGGTGATTTCGGAGTTTCTGCTCCTCAATGCGCAGCTGTCCACCATGGAGGCCATGCTGTCCCTGTCCGAGGATGTGTTCTTTGAATATGATCCCGAGGCCAGAACGCTGTCCCTGCTGAACACGGCCCAGAGCCGGTATACCGCGGGCGTCCGTCCCTTCGATCCGTTCTGCGAGGAGCTCCGCGCCCAGTGCGCCGAGGCGGGCCTTCCGGAGCTGGAAACCTTCGTGGCGCATCTGGAGAACGGCTCTCCGCGCTTTCTGGTCACAATCCCGCAGAACCTGTTCAACAGCGACCCCTCCATCCCCTGCACGATGATCCGCGGGGTCCTCACCCGCCGCCGGGACGACCGCCGCACGGTGGTCGGCGTCATCCATCCGCAGCGCGCCAGAGGCCATGAGGATCCCGCTCAGACCTATGACCCGCTGACCGGCCTGTACACGAAGGATCATATCACCCGCCTGGCGGTCAACCGGATCGATCAGCTTCATGCCCAGGGCACGACCCTCGCCATCGTCGATATCGACTACTTCAAGCACGCGAACGATGCCTACGGCCATCAGTTTGGCGATCAGGTGCTCCGGGAGGCCGCCGCCATCATGGAGACCACCATCGGCAACCGGGGCATCATCGGCCGGATCGGCGGGGATGAGTTCCTGATTGTTTTCTACCGGATCTCGCTGGAGGATCTCCGCGCGCACCTGCGGAGCATCAAGAGCCTGATCAGCTCCGCCTTCCCCGATCGGGGACCCCGTCCGGATATGCCCATCACCGTCTCCATCGGCGCGGCCTCGTATCCGGGGGACGCCGCATGCTATCAGGATGTGTTCACCATTGCGGACTACTGCCTCTATCTGGCCAAGCAGAAGGGGCGCAACCGGTATGTTCACTATACCACGGAAAAGCATCCGCCCCTGGAGGAAATCCGGAAGATTCAGGCAGGCGGCGAACGCAACCTCATCTACGGCCGGGATGATCTTCCCCTGGGGGACGTGATCGTCCAGCTGCAGTATCTGATTCGCTACGGAAGCACGCCGCCTCCGCTGAGCTCGGTGCTCAACGAGTTCGCCTTCCGTTTCCAGATTCCGCTGGTGCTGCTGGGCGGCGGATCGCCCATCCGGCCGCTGCTGGCCTCCGGCGATCAGCGGTCCGACGGCGAAGCCGTCTGGGAAACGGTTCAGCCCTATCTGTTTCAGCCCCTTTCCTTCGCCCAGGGAGCCTTCCACGGCATGACCATCTTCAACCAGATTCCCCAGCTGAACGGGGACGCGGCGCCCTTCCGCGATGCCATGCTCAGCCGCGATGTGCAGGCGGCAATCTTCTGCCCCTTCACGGACCGGAACGGGCACATCGCCGTGCTGGTGCTTGCCTCACTGCACAGGCCGGTTTTCTGGAACGAGCAGCATCTGCCCTATTACCGTCTGATGATCGACATGCTTGCCCAGTATGTCATCGGAGAGTAGCCGCAAAAAGAGCCATCCGCCTTTCGGATGGCTCCTTCGCGCTCAGGGCGGGTCACTTCACAAAGTCCTCCCGCGCGGGGGTGAAGATGTCCAGCAGCATGCCTGCCTCCACGCAGACCGTGCCGTGAACCAGGCCGCCGGGAACGATGATCGAATCCCCGGGCATCAGCTCCGTGGTTTCTCCCTCCACCGTATAGAGGAATTTGCCGCTGAGCACATAGCTGCACTGCACGTGGGGATGCGTGTGAGGCGCTCCCTCCGTGCCCTTGTCAAATCCAACCTCCACCGCCATCAGCTGATCGTTCCACGCCAGCACCCGGCGGGTGTTGCCGCCGCCCAGATCCTGCAGAGAGGTTTCCCCGTGATGCCTGACAATTCCCTTCATGATCCCCGTTCCTCCTTCAGATTTCAAGCCCTGGGCCTGTTAGCCAGCAGGGTTTTTTTACATTTGCTCTTTCCCATGCCCCGGTAGATGGTTTCCCACACCCGGGCATCCGAGGCGCTGCTCTGCCCGTCGGGAATCAGATAGGCCCGGACCGGGCTGGCGTACAGATAGACGCATCCCCGCGCCCGGTAGGCCTGCGCCGCCTCTCCCCAGGGGAGCGTCACCGCCTCCCCCGCCTTCTGATCGTTCACGACGGTGAAATCCCGGCTGCGCAGCGTGACGGTGTACACCCGGCGCCCTTCCCTGCCCAGCTTCCATTTCTCCGCCTGGACGTTGACCTGGGACAGGAACATGCCGATGTACACGATGGGCAGGCCCAGCCCCACCGCCAGCAGCACCGCCGCGATCATGCCGGACTGCGGTTTGCGCGCCAGCAGCGCGACAAAGGCGAAGGCGCAGAGGATCAGCGCAAACACTGCGGGCTTCACCCAGCGCTTCCGCAGGCGCAGCATATCAAAGCGCGCAAAGCGCCGAAAGGTCTTCTCATTCAGCTTGACGGGAATCACGATGTCCTGTCCTGATGCCATCGGTCATCCTCCTTTTTCCTGATCCGCATCTCATTTTTTGTCCCGTCCCGCGGCATCCGCTCCCGGCCCGGGACATGATCAGACTCATTATAGCAGTCCGCCCCCGCCTGTCAAGCAACGATTCCGCCCGGTGTCACGCCCCTCCCGCCGCGGAAAACCGGCCCGCTTTCTCCCGGTCTCTTCTGCCCGCCGAGCGCCGCCGTGCCGGACTGGCCGGGGGAGGGCCGGAACCCTCCCGGTCTGTCCCTGGATTTGATGAAAAAAAGCATGGACTTTTTGGGGCATTTATGATAGGATTTGTTTCGGTTGATAAATCATCATTCTTTGTCATGGAAGTATTCCTTTCCCCTTTGTCTCGAAAACGGCTGAGCCGTTTTTAAGAGTGCGGATTTCCGCGCGAAATTATTATCAGGAGGCTTCAACCATGAAAAAACTCATCGGCCTGTTCCTTGCCCTGATCATGCTCGTCAGCTGCACCGCGGCGCTGGCGGATGATCCCATCACCCTGACCTATGCTGAAGTGAACCCCATCGAGGGCACCATCGTCGGCGAACTGGCGACCGCCTTCAAGACCAAGGTGGAAGAGCTCTCCGGCGGCTCCGTGCTGATCGACATCCAGGCCAGCGGCGTGCTGGGCTCTGAAGACCAGATTCTGGACAACCTGCTGGGCGGCGGCAACGTGACGGACATCTGCCGTATCTCCGCTTTCGCGCTGAGCCAGTATGGCTGCACCAAGGCCACCCTGCTGTCCCTGCCCTATGTGTTTGAGAACCGGGATCATTTCTGGAACTTCGCGACCAGCGATCTGGCCAAGGAAATCCTGAATGAGCCGCAGACCATCGGCCTGCCCCTCCGCGGCCTGTGCTACGGCGAAGAAGGCTTCCGTCATTTCTTCTTCAAGAACGAAGTGACCGACATCAACAGCCTGAAGGGCCTGAAGATCCGCGTTTCCTCCGACCCGGTCATGACCGGTCTGGTTACCAGTCTGGGCGCCTCCGCCACCACCGTGCCCTTCACCGAGCTCTACAGCGCGCTGCAGACCGGTGTTGTGGACGCTGCTGAGCAGCCCACCGCCAACTACAAGTCCAACGCCTTCCAGGAAGTGGCTCCCTACTTCATGATGGATGGTCACACCCTGGGCGCCGTGCAGCTGGTCATCACCGACAACGCGTGGGCCAAGCTGTCCGAGGAGCAGCAGGGCTGGATCCAGGAAGCTGCCGACTACGCTTCTCAGGTTTGCCGCGAAGTCAGCGAATCCAAGGAAGCTGAAGTGCTGGAAGCTCTGAAGGCCGAAGGCGTGACCGTGATCGAAGTCGCTGACAAGACTCCCTGGGTCGAGGCTGTCAAGGACGTCGTGGCCGCGAACATCAACGGTGAAGATGCGACCTACGAAGCCATCCTGGCGATGAAGTAATACATCTTTCACGTCTGATTCCCGGGGATGTGGGGAGCTCCCCACATCCCTTTTCTATGCTTGAAATCAAGGAGGGGTTCCCATGGCTGAGGCGCATGTACCGGCCTTTTTCCGGAAGCTGGAAAAAATCAAACCCCTGTACGACTGGACTTACAAAATCCTGATGTTCATCTGCCGTATCCTGCTGATTGGCGACATCGTCATCACGGTCTGGTCCGTCGCTGGGCGTTACATTCCCTTCATTACCGACCCTCACTGGAGTGAGGAGATCGTCCTGACCCTGATGGTCTACATGACGGTGCTTTCCGCCAGCCTGGCCATCCGCAAGGCGGCGCATATCCGCATGACCGCCTTCGACCGCTATCTGCCGTCCAAGGTCATCAAGACCCTGGATCTGATTGCGGACATTGCCGTGCTGGTGCTCGGCGTGTATCTGGTCATCTACGGCTTCGCCTTCTGCAACTCTCCCCTGAGCCTGCGGGGCAAGTATGCCTCCCTGCCCGGGCTGAGCAAATTCTGGCAGTACCTGCCGGTGCCCGTTGCCGGCATCAGCATGATCATCTTTGAACTGGAGCAGATCTTCCGGCATCTGGAAGCCTTCTGGCTCCCGGACAAGAAAGAGGAGGCGAAATAAGCATGGATCCGGAAACCTTATCCACGATCATCCTGCTGGGCAGCTTCCTGGTCATGATCCTGCTCCGGTTCCCCATCGCCTATGCGGTCGGTCTTTCCACCCTGTTCTGCATGATGTCCATGGGGCAGGCCCTGCAGACCATCTCACAGCAGATGGTCAAGGGCGTCTGGTCCTTCTCGCTGATGGCTGTTCCCTTCTTCATTACCATGGGCGTGCTCATGGGCACGGGCGGCATATCGGATAAGCTGATCGCCCTGGCCAACTCCCTGGTGGGCTGGATGCGCGGCGGTCTGGCCATGGTGAACATCGTGGCGTCCTACTTCTTCGGCGGCATTTCCGGTTCCGCCTCCGCGGACACCGCCTCCCTGGGCTCCATCCTGATCCCCATGATGGTGGACGAGGGCTATGATGCCGACTTCTCCACCGCCGTCACCATCACCTCCTCCTGCGAGGGTCTGCTGGTGCCGCCCTCCCACAACATGGTCATCTATGCGACGACGGCCGGCGGCATCTCCGTGGGCGCCCTGTTCATGGCGGGCTACCTGCCCGGCGCGATCCTGGCGATCTCCCTGATGGTCGGCTCCTACATTATTTCCGTCAAGCGGAATTATCCCAAGGGAGAGCGCTTCTCCCTCAGGAACTTCGTCCGGCAGCTGGGCAAGAGCATCTGGGCCCTGCTGGCGGTGCTGATCGTGGTGGTCGGCGTCGTGGGCGGCGTCTTCACCGCCACGGAATCCGCGGCCATCGCGGTGGTATACTCCCTGTTTGTGTCCGTGTTCATCTACAGGGGCCTGAACTGGAAGGGCGTCTGGAAGAGCCTGGAGGGCTGCGTGGAAACGCTGTCCATCGTGCTGATCCTGATCGCCTTCTCCGCCGCCTTCGGCAACTGCCTGACCCTGCTGCATGTGCCGGCCAAGGCCGCGCAGCTGATCACCTCCATTTCCTCCAGCCCGATCGTGGTCGCGCTGCTGCTGAACCTGATCCTGCTCATCCTGGGCATGATCATGGACATGGCGCCCATCATTCTGATCGCCACGCCCATCCTGCTGCCCGTCGCCACCTCCATCGGCATCAACCCGATCCAGTTCGGCATCATGGTGGTGCTCAACTGCGGTATCGGCCTGCTGACGCCGCCCGTCGGCGCGGTGCTGTTCATCGGCTCCGCGGTAGCCAAGCGGCCCATGGAAAAGGTGGTCAAGGCGACGCTGCCCTTCTATCTGTGCATGCTGGTCGCCCTGCTGCTGATCACCTTCATTCCGCAGATCAGCCTGTGGCTGCCCCAGATCACGGGTTACAACATCTGATCCCTGCAGCGGGCGGAATCCTCCGCCCGCTGTTTCTTTCTTGACACTCATTTTTTGCCATGATATCCTCGTAACAGCCTCTGTTTTCCCCATCGGATTTGAAAGGATGATCGATTCCCATGAAAAAGTTTATGGATCAGGACTTCCTCCTGAACACCGAAGCCGCCCGCGTTCTGTATCACGAAGCGGCGCAGGACTGCCCCATCATCGACTACCACTGCCATCTGAGCCCGAAGGAAATCTGGGAAGATATCCGCTATGACAACATCACCCAGGTGTGGCTCGGCGGCGATCATTACAAGTGGCGCCTGATGCGCTCCGCCGGCGTGCCGGAGCGGTTCATCACCGGGGACGCGAGCGATCATGAGAAGTTCCTCAAGTTTGCCGAGGTGCTCAGCCGGGCCATCGGCAATCCGATCTATCACTGGAGCCATCTGGAGCTGCGCCGCTTCTTCGGCTATGAGGGCGTGCTGAATCCCCAGACCGCCGAGGAGGTCTGGCAGCTGACCCGGGAGAAGCTCCACAGCGAAGGCTTCTCCAGCCGCGGGCTGATCATGATGAGCAACGTGGACACCATCTGCACCACCGACGACCCCATCGACACCCTGGAGTATCATGAAAAGCTGGCCGCGGACAAGTCCTTCCCGGTGACCGTGCTGCCGGCCTGGCGCCCGGATAAGGCCATGAACCTGGAGAAGGACACCTGGACGGATTACCTGGCGCAGCTGTCCGCCGCCGCCGGCATCCCGGTGGGCTCCTTTGCCGCGCTGAAGCA
>ODAJ014790894.1_pt1 | contig 10516 bp, 20 predicted proteins | sample 1539241 | NCBI WGS metagenome assembly ODAJ01 (sample SAMN02144231, study PRJEB22623) | gut metagenome | biome: sheep rumen | host: Ovis aries | place: New Zealand
ATGGCAAAAGTCATACCCTCGCGTATCTTCATTCCTCTTCTTTTTTGTCTAAAGTTTGGAATGGTTGGGTCTTCGTGCATCTCTTGACCAATGCCGTGTCCTACCAAATCTCTAACTACGCCATAGCCAAAGCTTTCAGCATAATCTCCAATAGCTGCTGAGATGTCAAACAAATGATTTCCATCTCTTGCTTGTTCGATGCCGACAAAGAAACTTTCTTTTGTCACATCAATAAGCTTCTGAACTTCTGGATCAATCTGACCGATTGCAATAGTTCTTGCAGCATCTGATTGGTAGCCGTGATATATAACTCCCATGTCTAGACTAACGATGTCTCCATCTTTTATAAACTTGTCTTTCTCTGGAAGTCCGTGTACAACCTCGTCATTAATTGAAATACACACTGAGCCTGGAAATCCGTTGTAGCCGAGGAAGGATGGTTCACATCCGTAACCCCTAATCAACTTTTCCGCTATCTGGTCTATCTCATATGCACTCATTCCGGCTTTAATTTTGTCTGCCATTTCATTGTGGCAATTTCCCAAAATCTTTCCAGCCTCTCTCATCAACTCAATTTCTCTAGCTGACTTGATTGTTACTGCCATTATTATTCTCCTAAAATCTTAACAACGTTTTCGAATACTACTTCTCTGTCCTGTGTACCATCTACACTGTGAACTAAATCCTTAGCTCCGTAGTAATCCTTAAGTGGCTGTGTCTGCTCATGATAAGTTTTAAGTCTAGCCAAAACTGTCTCTGGCTGATCGTCTTCTCTCATCATCAAGTGACCACCACACTGGTCGCACTTACCTTCAATCTTTGGTGGCATGTGCTCTAGGTGGAAAATAGCTCCACAGTGTGCACAAGTTCTTCTACCAGCCATTCTTGTGATAATGTGCTCGTCAGGTACGTCCACGTCAATAACGTTGTCGATAGCCTGACCCTTTGCCTCAAGCGCCTCATCTAAAGCTTCTGCCTGAGGGATTGTACGTGGGAAACCGTCTAGTACGTAACCGTTAGCACAATCTTCCTTCTCAAATCTATCCATAATTAGCTCAAGCACTAACTCGTCAGGAACTAAGTCTCCTGCTTCCATGTATGCTTTTGCTTTGTTTCCAAGTTCAGTTCCGTTTTTAATGTTTTCTCTAAAGATATCTCCTGTTGAAATGTGTGGGATATCATACTTCTCTGCAATTCTCTTTGCCTGTGTACCTTTGCCGGCACCAGGAGCTCCAAGCATAATAATTCTCATTGATTTCTCCTATCTTTCCTCTGCGTCAAAGAACGCAATTTTTCAAACTTTATAGACACAGTGAAGATTTTCGCAAGAATCTCACGAAAATCTTCATTGTAATCTTATATCTTAATTAAAATATACCCTTAACTGTACTGAAGTTTCTTTCACTAACCATTGACTTAATAGTTTCAAGTGTTTCAAGGATAACACCTACGATAATGATGATTGATGTACCACCAAATCCTAGAGCCACACCTGAGAAACCTGAAGCTGCAATTGGAATAGTTGCTACGATACATAGACCAACCGCTCCAATGAAAATGATGTAGTTAAGAATCTTTGTTAAGTATGATACTGTTGGTTTACCACTTCTGATACCAGGGATAAATCCACCTCTATCATTTAGGTTCTTAGCAACTTCTCTTGGGTTGAAAGTAATTGATGTATAGAAGTATGCAAAGAATATAATTAACAATAGGTAAACTACAAATCCAATTGAATATTTCCATCCTGTTGTAGGGTTCAACCAGTTTGACTGGCTTAAGTACTTAGCCCACTCGGCTTGTCTTCCCTGTGCATTAAAGAATGAATAAATAACTACTGGGAATTGTAGTAAAGATGAAGCAAAGATTACAGGGATAACACCCGCTGTGTTAACACGTAGTGGGATGTTAGACTGTTGTGCACCAACTTGTCTTCTACCCTGAACTTTCTGTGACATCTGAACGCCAATCTTTCTAATAGCACCTTGCAAGATAACTACTAGTACAACTACACCAATAAGGATAGCTGAAATAATTAAAGCGTTAAGAATGATTTCACCTTTTGATCTGTTCTCACCAGTTAGATACTGTGTGAACAAGTTCTTAACATCTGATGGAATACTTGAAATGATGTTAATAGTCAACACTATTGAAATACCATTTCCTACTCCGCTTTCAGTGATGCGCTCACCAATCCACATAAGAACTGCTGAACCAGCTGTCATAGCAAGGATACATGTGATAATTACTATCCAGTAGTGTGCACCCTTCAAGCTGTTTACATCGCCGAATAGTCCTTGGTTCTTGAAACCAAATACCATCGCTGTTGATTCGATTAACGCTAGACCTACTGTTAGGTAACGTGTAATCTCAGCAATTTTCTTTCTACCTTCTTCACCGTCTTTTTGAATCTCATCTAACTTTGGAATAGCAATTGTTAACAACTGCATAATGATAGATGATGTGATGTATGGAGTGATGTTCAAAGCGAATATTGACATCTTCTCCAAAGACTGACCAGTGAAGATTGAGAAAAAGTTAAATGCGTCCTGTGTAGCTGTTCTTGTACCATCTGCTGACTGAGCCAAACCTGCGAATAGGTCTGATAGTGCTTTACCATCTACAAATGGAATTGGAATCTGACATCCAAGTCTTACAACTACAAGCATTAACAATGTAAAGAATAATCTTTTTCTAATTTCTTTAATCTTAAAGGCTTTCTTTAATGTCTCTAACATATTAGATCACCTCGCAACTTCCGCCTGCAGCTTCGATCTTCTCTTTAGCGCTAGCGCTGAAAGCATTAACCTTGACTGTAAGCTTCTTAGTCAATTCACCATTGCCAAGAATTTTAACTCCATCTCTAGGATTGCTAACTACTCCTGATTCAACCAATGTCTCTACAGTTACTTCTGCACCATCGTCAAATCTCTCAAGAGCTGAAACATTAATACCTACGATATCCTTAGAATTAATGTTTGTGAATCCTCTCTTTGGAATTCTTCTGTATAATGGCATCTGACCACCTTCAAAGCCAGGTCTTGTACCGCCGCCTGAACGTGCTTTCTGACCCTTATGACCCTTACCGGCTGTCTTACCATTTCCTGAACCATGGCCACGACCACGTCTGAAATTATCACTATGTTTTGAACCATCTGCTGGTTTTAAGTTTGATAAATCCATTGTCGCACCTCCTATTATACTTCTTCTACTTTTACTAAATGTCTGACTCTTTGAATCATTCCTCTAGTTGCATCGTTGTCAGGCATCTCTACTGTCTTGTGAAGCTTGTTTAGTCCCATAGCTTCAACAGTTTTTCTGTTCTTTGGAACTGCTCCAATTGTTGATTTTACTAAAGTAATTTTTAATTTCTTATCTGCCATCTCTAATTACCTCCTTAGCCCAAAATCTCTTCAACAGTCTTACCGCGAAGTGAAGCTACTTCTTCTGGAGTCTTAAGTGCAGCTAATCCTTCAATTGTAGCAAGAACTACGTTCTGCTTGTTATTTGATCCAAGTGACTTTGAACGGATGTTACTAATACCAGCAAGCTCTAGCACTGAACGTGCAGGACCACCGGCGATAACTCCAGTACCTTCAGGTGCCTTCTTAAGAAGTACCTGTGCACCAGTATATTTTCCGATAATGTCATATGGAATACTCTTGTTCTCATCGATTGGTACAGTGATAAGGCTCTTCATAGCATCTTCCTTACCCTTGCGGATAGCTTCTGGAATTTCAGTTGCTTTTCCTAAGCCTGCACCAACGTGTCCGTTTTTGTCGCCCACTACTACTAAAGCTGCGAAACGCATATTACGTCCACCCTTTACTACCTTAGTAACACGTTTAATGGCAACGACTGTTTCTTCTAATTCTAACTGACTTGCATCAATCATTTCACGTCTCATGTGTTACCTCCTAACTAAAATTCCAGACCAGCTTCACGAGCTGCATCTGCTAATGCCTTAACTTTACCTTGATATATGAAGCCGCCTCTATCGAAAACTACTTCCTTAATACCTTTTTCAGTCGCTCTCTCGGCAATAACCTTACCTACGTATGCTGCTGCATCAACGTTATTTGTCTTTTCAACTTCTTTAGCAATATCTGCTTCGTTTGTAGAAGCTGCTACCAAAGTCTTTGCAACAGTATCGTCGATAATCTGAGCATAGATATGATTATTGCTTCTGAAAACTGCTAGACGTGGACACTCAGGTGTACCACTAAACTTATTGCGCATTCTGCTATGTTTCTTAGCACGAACTTCGCTTCTTGATTTCTTCTTAATCATTTTCTACACTCCTTTATTATTCTGCTGCTGCAGTCTTACCAGCTTTACCGTCTTTACGTCTGATGTACTCATCTTCGTACTTGATACCTTTGCCCTTATATGGCTCAGGAAGTCTCTTAGTTCTGATTTCAGCTGCGTATTGACCAACTTTTTCTTTATCTATACCAGAAACAATAATCTTGTTCTGATCTTCCACCTGTACGTCGATACCTTCTGGATCTTCCATCTCAACTGGATGTGAGTAACCAAGTGAAAGTACTAACTTCTTACCTTGTTTCTGAGCTCTGTAACCAACACCGTTAATTTCTAGAGTCTTACTGTAACCTTCTGTCACACCAATAACCATATTGTTGATTAGTGATCTTGTAAGTCCGTGTAGGGCTCTGTTCTTCTTAAGGTCGTTTGGTCTCTCAACGATTATTTCTTCGCCTTCTTGTTTAATGTCCATAGCCTCAGGGAGAGTTCTAACAAGTTCACCCTTAGGTCCTTTGACAGTCACCGTATTATTTTCTGCTATATCCACAGTTACACCTGATGGGATAGCGATAGGCATTTTACCAATTCGTGACATTTCGCCTTACCTCCTTAAAATATTGTGTATACTTTGCCTCCGGCAAAGTAAGTTTTTCTTCGCTAGTTCTTACCAAACAAAAGCAAGTACTTCTCCACCTACTTTTTCTTTTCTAGCTTCTTTGTCTGTAATCACACCTTTGTTTGTAGATATGATAGCAACACCAAGTCCGCCAAGAACCTTTGGTAGATTATCTTTACCAGCGTATACTCTTAGACCTGGCTTAGAAATCTTCTTAAGTCCTGTGATAACTTTTTCATTTCTATCTTTACCATACTTTAATGTGATTCTGATGTTTTTGAAGTTTCCTTCTTCTACCACTTCAAAACCTTCGATGTATCCTTCTTTATCTAAAATTTCAGCAATAGCTACTTTTATCTTTGATGCAGGAACATCTACTGTATCGTGCTTTGCAGTATTTGCATTACGAATTCTTGTAAGCATATCTGCAACTGGATCACTCATAGTCATAATTAATTTCCTCCTTCAAATTTTCTCTTACCAGCTTGCTTTCTTAACGCCTGGTATCTGTCCCTTGTAAGCTAATTCACGGAAGCAAATTCTGCAGATTCCGTATTTTCTTAAATAGCCGTGAGGACGTCCACAAATTCGGCATCTATTGTAAGCCTGTGTTGAGAATTTAGCTTTCTTTTGCTGTTTTTGCTTCATAGCAGTTCTAGCCATGGGTTTACCTCCTAATTATTTGCGAATGGCATATTAAATTGTGCCAATAATTCACGTGCTTCTTCATCTGTGTTAGCTGTAGTAACAATAATAATGTCCATACCTCTAACCTTATCTACCTTATCGTACTCGATTTCAGGGAAAATGATTTGCTCTTTAATTCCAAGTGCGTAATTTCCTCTTCCGTCAAATGCGTTTGGATTAACTCCTCTAAAGTCACGTACACGAGGAAGTGCTAGGTTTACAAGTCTATCTAAAAACTCGTACATCTTGTCTCCTCTTAGTGTAACTTTACATCCAATAGGCTGACCTTCTCTTAATTTAAAGTTAGCAACTGAATGCTTAGCCTTAGCGATAACAGCCTTCTGACCTGTGATAGCCTCCATGTCTGCTACAGCGCTTTCTAGAATCTTAGCATTCTCTTTAGCTTCGCCCACGCCCATATTTACAACAATCTTTTCGATCTTAGGGATTTCCATTTCGTTTTTGTATTCAAACTTCTTCTGCATTTCACCCCTAATTTCGTTTAGGTATGTATCTTTTAATCTACTCAACGTTTGGACCTCCCTTCATTAATCTAGTTCTTCGCCAGTCTTCTTAGCGATACGAACTTTCTTTCCATCTTTTCCGTCTTTATATCCTACTCTTGTAACTTGTCCCTTGATAGAGATCATTACGTTTGAAGCATCGATATAATCTTCCTGTGTGACGATACCACCGTTTTGGTTTTCAGCATTTGGCTTCATGTGCTTTGTACGCATAGCCACGCCTTCTACCTTAACTCTGTTACCTTCCACATCTACTGAAAGAACTTTACCTTCAGTACCTTTATACTTTCCAGCGATAACTTTAACTTCATCGCCTTTTCTTATCTTCATCTTTGACATCTCACTACCTCCTATAATACCTCAGGTGCAAGTGAAACTATTCTCATGAAAGATTTCTCTCTCAATTCTCTTGCAACTGGTCCAAAGATACGAGTTCCTCTTGGAGTCATATCTTCTCTTATTATTACAGCAGCGTTTTCGTCAAATTTGATGTATGAACCATCATTACGACGAGCGCCTTTAACAGTACGAACTACTACGGCTCTTACGATGTCACCCTTCTTAACTTCACCACCTGGTGTAGCATCTTTAACAGTGGCAACGATAATATCACCGATATTAGCATATCTTCTAGTAGATCCGCCCAACACTCTGATTGTAAGTAATTCTTTAGCACCTGTATTATCAGCTACTTTAAGTCTACTTTCCTGTTGAATCATGCTGTATTCCTCCTTCTTTTTCCAAATGAAAGCTTATTTAGCCTTCTCAATAATTTCAACAAGTCTCCATCTCTTATCCTTCGACAAAGGTCTTGTCTCCATAACTTTTACTGTATCACCGATACCGCACTGGTTTTCTTCATCGTGAGCTTTCAACTTATAAGTTCTTTTCACGATCTTGTTGTACAAAGGATGCTTTACATGATCCTCGATAGCAACTGTGATAGTTTTGTCCATCTTGTCGCTAGTAACTTTACCTGTACGTGTTTTTCTTAAATTTCTTTCCACAACAATTCTCCTTTCCTACAAACTCTTACGCGTTTTCTTTCTCAACGATAACAGTTTGAATTCTGGCAATGTTTCTTCTTACATCTTTAATTCTGCTTGTGTTATCTAGCTGATTTGTTGCGTTCTGGAATCTTAAATTAAATAATTCCTTCTTAGCAGCTACTAATTCATCTTGAAGTTCTGTAGCTGATTTTCTCTTTAAATCTTCTACATATTGCTTACTTTTCACTGTCATCACCGCCTTCTAGTTCCTCGCGTGACACAACCTTACACTTGAGTGGTAGTTTGTGAACAGCAAGTCTTAGAGCCTCTCTAGCGTCCTCTTCATTTTCAATGTCGATTTCGAAAAGTACTCTACCTGGTTTAACAACTGCTACCCAGTACTCTACTGCACCTTTACCTTTACCCATACGTGTTTCAGCAGGATGTGCTGTAACAGGTTTGTCTGGGAAAATTTTGATCCAAACTTGGCCACCACGCTTTACGTAACGAGTCATAGCTACACGGGCTGCCTCTATCTGGTTTGACTTAATCCATGCAGGCTCCATAGCTACGATACCATACTTACCATTAGTAATCTTGTTACCTCTTGTAGCCTTACCTCTCATAGATCCTCTAAACTGTTTTCTATGTTTAACTCTTTTAGGCATTAACATTATTTCTTACCTCCTTCTTTAGTTGGAAGTACTTCGCCGTTATAAATCCAAACCTTTACACCTACTTTACCGTAAGTTGTATCAGCCTCAGCGAATCCAAATTCAATGTCAGCACGAAGTGTCTGTAGTGGGATTGTTCCCTCGCTGTAGAACTCTGTACGAGCCATATCAGCACCACCTAGACGTCCTGATACTGATGTCTTGATACCAAGCGCACCAGCTTTAAGTGATCTAGACATACAAGACTTCATAGCTCTTCTGAATGAGATACGGTTCTCTAGCTGCTGAGCAATGTTCTCTGCTACTAGCTGTGCATCCTTATCAGGTCTCTTAACGTCTTTTACGTCCATGAATAACTTCTTATCAGTCATCTTCTGAACTTCTGCTTTAATCTTTTCTATCTCAGCGCCACCTTTACCGATAACAAGACCAGGCTTAGCTGTATAAATGTTTACTCTTACACGGTCAGTTGATCTCTCGATTTCAATCTTTGAGATGCCTGTTCCGTAAAGTTTGTTCTTAAGGAATTTTCTAATTTCGTAGTCTTCAACTAGGTTATCAGCGAAATCTTTCTCTGCATACCATTTTGAATCCCAGTCTTTGATAATTCCGACTCTTAATCCGTGTGGATTAACTTTCTGTCCCATGCTTTGCCTCCCTTCTTATCTTTCGTCAAGCACGATTGTGATGTGGCTGTTTCTCTTTAAGATTCTGTAAGCCCTACCCTGTGCTCTTGGTTTAATACGCTTCATTGTAGGTGCTGCACTAGCGTAGCACTCTGCAATGTATAATTTACTAGTGTCCATGTTGTTGTTATTTTCAGCATTTGCTATAGCTGAGTTTAACAACTTCAAAATTACTTTTGATGCTTTTCTTGGGTTGTATGTGAGAATACCTTGTGCAGTCTCTACATCTTTACCTCTGATGGCATCAAGTACGAAACATGCCTTTTGAGTACTAATTCTTGCAAAAGAAAGTTTTGCTGAAGGTCTAGTATCTTTTTCGGCGTTTCTTTTTCTCTTTATTTCAGATCTATGTCCTTTTGCCATAGACTTGGCCTCCTTTCAAAATACAAATTATTCTGCTTTGCTTTCGTTCTTATTGTGTCCTCTAAATGTTCTAGTAGGAACAAACTCACCAAGTTTGTTACCAACCATATCCTCTGTAATATATACAGGAACATGTTTTCTACCATCATGGACAGCAATTGTATGTCCAACCATCTGTGGGTAAATTGTTGAACGTCTTGACCAAGTCTTGATAACTGACTTTTCGCCAGATTCGTTCATAGCTTCAATCTTCTTTAATAAGCTCTCATCCGCAAATGGGCCTTTTTTTAATGATCTTGACATTAGTTCCTACCTCCTTATTTCATATTGCTTCCGTCACGTCTTCTAATAATCATCTTGTTAGACTTCTTATTCTTCTTACGAGTCTTCAAACCAAGTGCTGGTTTACCCCATGGAGTACATGGACCTGGACGACCGATTGGTGCACGTCCTTCACCACCACCGTGAGGGTGATCATTAGGGTTCATAACAGAACCACGAACGGTAGGTCTAATACCCATATTACGCTTACGTCCTGCTTTACCAATGTTAACAAGACCGTGCTCGATATTTCCTACTGTACCAACTGTTGCTCTACAAATTACAGGAACCAATCTCATCTCGCCTGATGGAAGTCTAAGTGTTGCATATTTGCCTTCCTTAGCCATAAGCTGTGCTGTACCACCTGCTGAACGAACTAACTGTCCACCCTTACCTGGGTATAGCTCGATGTTGTGGATCTCTGTACCGACAGGAATCTCTGAAAGTGGTAAGCAGTTTCCTACTTTCACTTCAGCGCTCATCCCGCTCATTACTTTATCTCCTACCTTAAGTCCTTCTGGAGCTAGGATGTATGCCTTCTCACCATCAGCGTAGCAAATAAGTGCGATGTTTGCTGTACGGTTTGGATCATACTCGATGCTCACTACTCTAGCAGGGATATCATCTTTACTATTTCTCTTGAAATCAATAATTCTGTATTTTCTTCTAGAACCACCACCGTGATGTCTTACAGTGATTTTACCTTGGTTGTTACGACCAGCGTTTTTCTTAAGAGATGCTGTAAGTGACTTCTCTGGAGAGTCTTTAGTAATCTCTTTGTTGTCAAGCTGAGTCATAGCTCTTCTAGAAGGTGTATATGGGTTAAATGTTTTAATTCCCATTGTAATTCTCCTTTCAATCCATTTATTATCACGCTTGTGTTGCGTATAGTTTGTGCAATAATTTTAAGTTTCTTCTATATAAGAGTTAATCTTATAGTCCTGCGAAGATCTCGATATCTGCACTGTCCTCTGTTAACTGAACGATAGCTTTCTTTCTAGCTGCTGTCTTACCTGTTGTGTAACCACGTCTTCTGTTCTTTCCAGCTAAGTTCATAGTGTTAACTTTTTCTACCTTTGCACCTTCAAACATTCTCTCTACTGCGTCCTTAACCTGAACCTTAGTAGCTTCTGGGTGCACATAGAATGTATACTTTTTCTCTGCCATTGCGTTCATACTCTTCTCTGTAATTACAGGTTCGAATATAACGTCATAATATTTAATATCTGCCATTATGCGTACACCTCCTCTATAGTCTTAACAGCATCCTGTGTAACTATAACTGTGTCGTACTTTAGAATGTCATATACGTTAATAGTCTGTGTGCTTGCTGTCTTTACTGTAGGAATGTTTGCTGCTGACTTAACTACGTTTGTGTCATTGTCGTTTA
>ODAJ014738374.1_pt1 | contig 10513 bp, 11 predicted proteins | sample 1539241 | NCBI WGS metagenome assembly ODAJ01 (sample SAMN02144231, study PRJEB22623) | gut metagenome | biome: sheep rumen | host: Ovis aries | place: New Zealand
CCGAAATGACGGAAAACCAGGACCTGGCGCTTCATGTTGAATGTTGGTTTGTACATGTGTTAAAAAATCATTAATAGTCTTGCTTTATTGCAAAACGCCTGCAAAGGTAGTGCTTTTTTTGTGATTTTTACTATCTTTGCACCGCAAAAATTCCAATTGGTAAGTATGATGAAACGTATTTTCTTGCTTTTGTTAGTATTTGTGCTTGTTGTTCCTGTGATGCCTCAGAAGTTGTTTGAGCATCCTTGGCAGGGAAAGCGAGTTGCCTATTTTGGCGATTCCATCACTGATCCGCGTAATAACGGGTCGAAGAAGAAATACTGGGGATTCCTCCAGGACTGGCTGCTGGTGGAGCCATACGTGTATGGAGTCAGCGGGCGGCAGTGGAACGATATCCCCCGTCAGGCGGACATGCTCAAGGCTGAGCATGGCGACAGCGTGGATGCCATTCTGATCTTCATGGGGACCAACGACTATAATACGGGCATCCCCATCGGTGAGTGGTTCGTGGAGAAGGACGAGCAGGTGATGGCCGGTATTCATGAGCAGAAGCATCTCGTGGATCGCAGGCACCGTTATCCCGTGATGAGTGATTCCACCTATCGTGGCCGTATCAACAAGGCACTGGACTATGTGAAGCGGATGTACCCGAAGAAGCAGATCGTGCTGTTGACACCGATTCACCGTGCTGAGTTCTATGCCAACGAGAAGAACTGGCAGCCCCGGGAAGACTATACCAACAAGTGTGGCGAGTATATCGACGCCTATGTGCAGTCGGTGAAGGAGGCTGGCAACCTCTGGGCGGTGCCCGTAATCGACCTCAATGCGCTCAGTGGCCTCTATCCGCTGATGGATGAGTATGCCCAGTACTTCCATAATGCTGACAACGACCGCCTGCATCCTAATGACGAGGGTCATCGGCGCATGGCGCTGACCGTTATGTACCAGATGTTGTCGATCCCTCTCTTCTAACCAGGGGATGATCCTGGAATCTGTAAACAAAGACTTAATTAGAAATAGGTTGAAATGTGGAATAAACCTTGGACAATGAAGGAAGGCTTCCTTATCGGAGGAGGCCTGATAGTGATAGGACTGCTGCTGGAGTTGAGTGTCGGACCGGTCGCGTGGGATGCCTTTGCCTGGCCGGTCAACGCTGTTGTGCTGGGCGTGTTCGTGGCTATGATCGTGGCGATGCACCTGCTGCGCGGAAAGGTATATGCCTTCCGGTTCCTCTCCACCTATCAGGCGGCTATCCCTGTGATGTGCTATGCTGTGGTGCTGACCGTCGTGATGGGACTGACGCGCCAGAACCCGAGTGGACGCGGACTAAGCAATATGCTTACTTTCTGGCCGTTCGTGCTGACATACGTCTATATGACGGTAATAGTGGGGCTGGTGGCGCTGAAGAGTAAGCTGAGCACAAAGTCGCCAGGCAAGATTGTGGCAGGACTCTTCCATTTGGGTCTCTTCATCACGATGACGACGGCCACGCTGGGCAATGCCGACATGCAGCGGCTGAAGATGATTACGGCCATTGGTGAACCTGAGTGGCGTGCACTCGACGGGCAGGGGCGCGTCAAGGAGATGCCGCTTACCATCGAACTGAAGAAGTTTGTCATGGAGACTTATGACGACGGATCGCCCAAGCGCTTTGCCTCGGAGATTCAGATTAAGACCAAGTCGGGGGAGAATATCTCGACGACAGTCGATGTGAACAAGCCTGCTGAGGTCGATGGCTGGAAGATCTACCAGTATGGGTATGATACGTCGATGGGTGCTCAGAGTAATACAAGCGTTCTGGAACTGGTGAGTGACCCGTGGTTGCGCTATGTCTATCTCGGCATCTATATGATGCTCTTTGGCGGTGTGCTGATGTTTATTTTTGGTGTAAGGAGGAAATAAGATGATTACTTGGGAGCATTTCGTATATTTTTCAGTGACAGCTTTGCTGCTATGGGTAGTAGGAGCGTATGCCGCATGGCGGAATAAGGTCGGAATGGCCTATACGACCACCTTTCTGGGGCTGTTGACGTTTTTCAGTTTCATCGTGTTGATGTGGATTTCTCTGGAGCGTCCGCCGTTGCGGACGATGGGGGAGACGCGCCTTTGGTATTCGTTCTTCCTGCCATTCGCCGGACTGATGGTCTATTCGCGGTGGAAGTATAAGTGGATACTTACGTTCTCTACCCTGATGGCACTGATATTCATCATGGTGAACCTCTTCAAGCCAGAGATACACTCCAAGACACTGATGCCAGCCCTGCAGAGTCCTTGGTTTGCACCGCATGTGATTGTCTATATGTTTGCCTATGCCCTTTTGGGGGCGGCGACGGTGATGGCACTCTACCTCTTGTTCTTCAAGAAGTCGTCGCCTACAGTAGAGGAATATGACATCACGGACAATCTCGTCTCTATCGGCTTTGCCTTCATGACCTTCGGCATGCTCTTTGGCGCCCTGTGGGCCAAAGAGGCCTGGGGCCACTACTGGGGATGGGATCCGAAGGAGACGTGGGCTGCCATCACGTGGTTCTCCTATCTGGTGTATATCCACTATCGCCGTATTCCTACGCATAATCCGAGGCTGGCACTCTGGGTGCTGTTGGTATCTTTTGTTTTGCTCCAGATGTGCTGGTGGGGCATCAATTACCTGCCGTCGGCGCAAGCTACCTCAGTGCATACCTATAATTCGTAGATAACAGCAATCCCCGCCTCAGAGCGGGGATTGCTGTTACTTGCGGCAATAATCGACAAAAGCGTACGGGAAGTCGTGACGTTCGTCCTTGGGGTGATCTTCACGACGGTCTTCTTTCCAGTCGTCGTAAGGCGGGAAGAAGGTGTCGGCCTCGGCGGGGGTGTCGTCTATCTCCGTCAGACAGAGACGGTCTGCCATCGGCAGGGCCTGCTGATAGACACTGGCACCACCTATTATATATATGTCCTCCTCGGGCGAGCAGTGGTTCAGTGCCTCCTCAAGTGAGGCGTAGGTGTCGCAGCCGGGGAAGTCTTTCTGCGAACGGCTCAACACGATGTTCCGCCTGTTTGGCAGTGCGCCCTTGGGCAGCGACAGGAAGGTGTTACGCCCCATGATGATGGTGTGGCCTGTGGTAAGAGCCTTGAAGCGCTTCAGGTCGTTGGGTAGCCAGTAGATGAGTTTGTTCTTGTATCCGATGGCGCGGTTTCTGGCCACCGCTGCTATTATTGTGATCATACGCTAACCTCTGCTTTAATGTGTGGGTGGGGATCGTAGCCTTCGAGCTGGAAATCCTCGTACTGGAAATCAAAGAGCGACTTGACGTCGGGGTTGAGTATCATCCTTGGCAGCGGACGGGGCTCGCGTGTGAGCTGTAGCTTGGCCTGTTCGATATGGTTCAGATAGAGATGGGTGTCGCCTGTGGTATGGATGAAGTCGCCTGCCTTCAGTCCCGTCACCTGTGCCATCATCTGGAGCAGCAGGGCATAGGAGGCGATGTTGAAGGGCACGCCCAGGAAGGTATCGGCAGAGCGTTGGTAGAGCTGGAGTGAGAGACGACCGTCGGCCACGTAGAACTGGAAGATGGTATGGCACGGCGGCAGTGCCATCTTGTTCACCTCTGCCACATTCCAGGCCGAGACGATCATACGACGGGAGTCTGGATTGTGCTTGATTTGATCCAGCACGTACTGTATCTGGTCGATGGTGCCGCCGTCGTAGTCGGGCCACGAGCGCCACTGATGCCCATAGACGGGTCCGAGTTCTCCGTTCTCATCGGCCCATTCGTTCCAGATGCGTACACCGTGTTCCTGCAGGTATTTCACGTTGGTGTCACCCTTCAGAAACCATAGGAGTTCGTAGATGATACTCTTCAGATGGAGCTTCTTGGTGGTCAGCAGGGGGAAACCGTCATCGAGGTTATAGCGGCTCTGCGTTCCGAAGATGCTGATGGTGCCGGTACCTGTGCGGTCGCCTTTTTGGGTGCCTTCTGTCAGGATGCGGTTCAGAATGTCGAGATACTGTTTCATTTGGCAATTTTACGATTTGACAATTTTACGATTTATTCGAGAATGACGGGAGACTCTGAGGGTAGGTGAGTGGTCTTGATGCGCCAGGGCTTCGGATAGAGGTTGTTGGCGCGGTTGCCGATATTCTTCACTGGACCGAGCGGGATGCCGCGATAGGTGACGGTAACCAGTCCGCGAGGGGTGTCGGCAGGCAGTATGAGGGCTTCGCCTCGGAGATAGTTCAGTGCCTCGGTGTACGAGAGCTCTGCTTGGGGGAAGTCGCCTTTTGACAGGTCTGTTGTGAGGACTTTGAGCTTTGTGAGGATCTTAGGCGCCGGGGCATGTTCCACCAGCGTTCCACCCTTGCGTATCGCACAGACAAACAGCCCTTCACCTCGGCTGATGCCTGGGATGAAGCGATAGACTGGGGCATCGAAGCCCTCCAACAGTGAACCGGTGATATGCCATTCCTGCTGTGTCGGTATGGGAATCGGCTCTGCGTCATACGCTTCCAGTATCCAGCGAACGTTCTCCTCGTTCTCCTTCGTGTTGAAGGTGCAGGTACTGTAAATGAGGAGCCCGCCTGGATTCAGGCATTCCCATGCGTCGGCGACAATCTCGCGCTGCAGCCGCCAACATTTCTCCACGTTCTGCAGACTCCACTCACTAATCGTGGAAGGATCCTTGCGGAACATCCCCTCGCCGGAGCAGGGTACGTCGCAGAGTATCACGTCAAAGCGTGCCTTCGCCTTTCGGAAGTCACGCGGATAGTTATTGGTGACGGTGCAGCCTTCCCAGCCCCACTTGCTGATGTTTTCCAACAGAATCTGTGCCCTTGTCGGTATTGGCTCATTGCTGACGAGGGTGCTCCCTTCTGGCAAAGCAGTCCTGGCAGCTGTCGATTTGCCGCCCGGAGCCGCACAGAGGTCGAGCATGCTGACAGGCACTTCCACGAGGTGGCGCAGCACATGACTGACGAACATCGAGGCTGCCTCCTGCACATAGTAGCAGCCTGCATGGAAGAGGGGATCGAAGGTGAACTGGGGGCGTCCCTCAAGGTAATACCCTTCTTCGCACCAAGGGACTGGTTGTGCCGTGATGCGGTGTGCCACTTTCTGTGGATTGAGGCGAATGCTGGTGGGAGGCTCTTCCTCGAAAGCCTCCAGATAGCGGTTGGGGCGCTCATCGCCCATCAGTCGCCTTGTCTCACGGATGAAATCCTCTGGTAATTTCGTCATTTACGGCGCAAAGTTACGAAAAAATAAAGAAAAACCACTATCTTTGCAACTAATTTATGATTTGTTTCGTCAAACAGGTGTAGAAAACAAAAACAGGAATAGATATGAAGAAGTGTTTAATCGCAATCGCAATGGTGCTCACGCTCAGTATGAATGCCGACGCTGCAGCACAGAAACACCGCCACACGCCGCGTACGGAGCAGGTGGACTCTACTAAGACGAAGGATGCAATCGAAGCCTTTTCAGACACAACAAGCACTGCCGGCGCAGATGCTGCCGACGACGACCAGCAAGTTCGCCGCCATCGTCATGTCTCATATACCATCGGTGGCTTCTCGGATGATTTCTTCGATAACGTCGATGGCAAGGATATCGCAGGCATGATCTTCGTGTTGCTGATCATCATGACGATCTTCTTGCTTGCGCCGATAGGCATCATCATCGCCATCTTCTACTTCGTGAACAAGAACCGTCGTGAGAAGTACAGGCTGGCGCAGATGGCCATGCAGAATGGACAGCCCATCCCCAACGACCTGTTGAATGACAAACAGGACGACAGCGACCGTAATGACTATCAGACCGGTATCCGCCAGATGTTTACAGGCGTAGGACTGGCCATCTTCCTCGGCATTGCTGCAGGAAAGATCGGATTCAGTATCGGTGCGCTGGTGTTTTTTATCGGTCTTGGCAAGTGGTTTGTGGCCCGACAGGCAGGTGTGACGGGTACTCGTCCCCGCAACGACTACGGTTCAGACAACATTAACAATAACAATTCAAATATTCAGAACTATGACTAAGAGATTAACGCGCTCTAACGACAGAGTATGGGCAGGAGTTTGTGGCGGTATCGCAGAGTATCTGGATTTCGACCCCACAATGGTGAGAATCGCTTACGCTTTCCTCACGATCTTCACCGCCTTCAGTGGCTTGATCTTCTACATCGTGCTGTGGATCTGCATGCCGGAGAAGAACCAGTTACCGCAACAGTAGCTAATTGCTGATGGCCGATCTGAACGATCTCTCTCTTGTAACCCAGGTGGCTGTGTTTCACAACAAGCGGGCCTTTGACCAGCTTGTCAGGAAGTACCAGTCACCTATACGTCGGTTCTTCTTGAACCAGACGCTGGGCGACGAGCAGTTGAGTGACGATCTGGCCCAGGAAACGTTTATCAAGGCCTACGTGAATATCGGCAAGTTCAAGAGTCTTTCAAGTTTCTCCACCTGGCTGATGCGTATTGCCTATAATGTGTTCTATGACTATGTGCGCAGCCAGCGCCCGACAGACGATGTCGATGCCTCCGCCGCCGTCCGCCAGATGTCGGCATCGGGCGATTCGAACATAAAGATGGATATCTATGCCGCCTTGGCGTTGCTGAAGCCCGACGAACGGACGTGTATCACGCTCCAGCTGGTCGATGGCTATCCGATAGATCAGATCAGCAAGATCACGGGCATACAGGAGAATACGGTGAAGTCGCATCTGCGGCGCGGAAAGGAGAAAATGGCAAACTATTTAAAGCAAAACGGATATGGATGACAGGGATAATGTAATGATAGAGAGTTTCTTCAAGCAGGCTGCCCGGCAGCAGATAGAAGACAATGGCTTTACGGAACGGGTGATGAAGCGTTTGCCTGACCGCAGGGCGGAGCGGGTGCACCGGCTGTCGCGCCTGTGGACATTGTTCTGCATCATCCTTGGTGTCGGACTCTTCTTCGCCTTTGGCGGAACGATGGTGCTGAAGTCTGCTGTCATGAGCATCTTCCACATACTGATGACGGCGCTTGAGGTGTTCCTGGCGACTGCTCCGACGACAGAGATATCTGTCAATCCTTGGGTGCTTCTGTCTTTGATGGTCTTTGTATTAGTTTACCTGCCTTATCAAACAGCCCGTAGGTTGTCCTCAGTACTATAAACTCAGTGCGGCGGTTTAGCTGGTTGCACTGTTCCTGCAGTTCCTCTGGGAGCTTGGCGATGAACTCCTCTGTCAGGATGTCGCCCTCCTTGAGGAACGGATATTTTTCTGCCACTTTCCGCTTGATCTTCTTCGGCTTTCCCTCGCCATAGCCCTTGGGTGTCAGACGGCCTGAAGGGATGCCGTGGGCGATGAGATAGTTTACCACACTCTCTGCCCGACGTTGTGAGAGGTGCTCGTTATACAGGTCCGAGCCTTTGTAGTCTGTGTGTGCGGAGAGCTCGATGGTGATGTTGGGGTTCTCATTCAGGAGCTTGACGAGTTCGTCGAGCGCTGTCTGTGATTCTGGCCGCAAGGTTGCCTTGTCGAAGTCGTAGAAGATGTTCTCTATCAAGACGGGTGCGGAGATATTGGCCAACGGGAACTGCAGCACGTACTCTTCCGATTTCTTCACCGGCTCCACTCGCAGCTGCTCCTGATGGTTCAGGAATCCCTTGCAGGTGCCGAGGATCACGTAATCCACGCCGGGCTTGATCTCCTGCGTGAAAGAACCATCGCCCCTGACGCTCAACTTGAGGTTTGTGCCGTCGTTGCCTACCATATAGACTTGTGCGGCAGGCAGTTCGTAGCCGTCTTGTTCATAGACCCATCCTTTCACGGTCTGCACGATCTCAGGGTTGTAGAAACTGTAGATGTGGTCATGACCACGTGTGTCGCCGCGGTTCGAACAGAAGAATCCCTGATTGCGTTTCCCTTCGAACGTCATGCCGAAGTCGTCGCCTTGTGAGTTTAGTGGAGTGCCGGGATGGGTCAGTTTCCTGTCTTTGGTGAAGATGAAAATGTCGAGGCCGCCGAAGCCGGGATGCCCGTTGCTGGAGAAGTAGAGGTCGCCGTTTGGACGGAAGGTAGGGAACATCTCGTCGCCTGGGGTGTTGACGGGCTCGCCCAGGTTCTCCATCATGCCAGCCTCGTTGTCGCCAAAGAGCCGGCAGCGCCAGATGTCGTAGCCGCCCAGTCCGCCTGGTATGTCGCTGACGAAGTAGAGCCACTGGCCGTCGGGACTGACAGCAGGGTGGGCGAAGCTGGAGAGGGTGTCTCTTGAGATGACGAGTTCTGTGGGCTTGCTCCAGGTGGCGTCGGTGCGCTGCGAGACGACGATGGTGGCATAGCGCGGGTGGTTGGGGTCGGTCTTGCACTGTGTGAGATACATCGTAAGCCCGTCGGGTGAGAGACAGCAGGCGCCTTCGTCGAAGCCGCTGTTCAGTTCCGAGTCGATGGCCTGCGGCTTGCCCCATTTCCCTTTGTCGTCTTTCTGTGCCATGAAGATGTCGGCAGCCTTGGTGCCCGTGATGCCGCTGTACTCGTCGCCCTGTGCCTGATTGCGGGTAGAGGTGAAGTAGAGCTGTTCGTTGTCGTCGCCAGCCAGCATGGGGGAGTATTCGGCGCGGCGGGAGTTGAAGATGTCCATCCGCTTCACGGTGTAGTCAGAGCCTTCTTTCTTCCATTGCGGAGCCTGCCGGGCAGACATCAGGCCGTTCTTGGCGAGTGTCCGGTAGGGATTGTCTGCTGGGAGTGAGTCGATGGCTGTCTGATAGTGCTTGGCAGCTTCCTTGTAGTTGCCGTTACGCAGGTGCAGCTGTCCGAGATAGAACTGTGTCAGCGAGTCGGCCTGCTTGTATCTGACGACATTGTTATAGGCCGTGATGGCTTTGTTTGTGAGGTTGATGCGACGGTAGCACTCAGCCATCTTCATGGCCCGCTGCCCCTTGAGCTTGCGCTCTTTCGAGGGGGTCTGTGTGTAGGCTTTCCGATACTGGGCGGCAGCATCGTAGTATTCGCCGACGGCATAGAACTTGTCGCCTTTCTTCATGGCCTGATCTGCCCCACAACTGACGGTCAGTATGGCGCAGAGGACGATAGATAGTATGATAGACAGTTTTCGCATACCTTTATTATAACGATATGCTTCGGCATTTATTGCTTGAAGGGCACGCGATAGGTGCATCCCTCTTTCCAGCGGCTGCAGCCGAAGGCGGTCTTGCCCTTGATGATATGGCCTTGTCCGCACAGTGGGCAGACGTCGCCTTCCTTGGGCTCGTCTGTTGCAGTAGCAGGGGCTTCAGCCTTTTTCTTCCGAGGGGGCTTGGGCTTTGCGGTCTTATTAGGCGCCTGCTCGGCCTTGGGCGATTTCACCTTCTTCAGCTCCGCATCGGAGAGCACCGTGACGCGACGGTTGCTGGTGTCGCTGATCACCTCCTGCACAATCTCAGCCACCTGGGCCTTGAGCTCCTCGATAAACTGCTGGGCGTCGTATTTCTGGTGCTCGATGTCGCGCAGTTTCTTCTCCCAGATACCTGTCAGCTCACAGCTCTTCAGCAGTTCCTCGCGGATGAGGTCTATCAGTTCGATGCCTGTCGGTGTGGCGATGAGGCGCTTGCGGTCGCGCTTGATATAGTGGCGCTTGAAGAGGGTCTCGATGATGCTTGCCCTCGACGACGGGCGCCCGATACCGTTCTCCTTCATCGCGGCGCGCAGCGTCTCGTCCTCCACGAATTTGCCGGCCGTCTCCATCGCACGGAGCAGCGAGGCCTCGTTGTAATAGGGTGGGGGCGTGGTCCATTTCTCCGTGAGTGTTGGCTTGTGGTCACCTGATTCGCCCTTCACGAAGGTGGGCAGCGTGCGCTCCTCGTCGGCATTTTTTTCAGGCGACTCGGAGTTCTCCTCGCCCTCTCCGTTCTCTTCTTTCCTCTCTCCTCTGACAATGCGCCAGCCTGGGTCGAGTATCTCCTTGCCTGTCACCTTGAACTCGATGGCATCTTCGCGCTTGCCGGAGTCGGCGGCCACTTCGCCCAGCACCGTCGTCGTGGAGAACTTGCAGTCGGGCAGGAACACGCCGATAAATCTGCGGGCAATCAGATCGAAGACTTTCCGCTCGGCATCACTCAGGTTCTGGGGCACCACACCCGTTGGGATGATGGCGTGGTGGTCTGTCACCTTCGAGCTGTCGAACACGCGCTTCGATTTCTTCAGCGTCTTGCCGCCGATGGGCTTGATGAACTCCGCGTATGGTGCCACACCTGCGAACTTCGTCTGATACAGGCCGTTGAGCGTCTGCGGACACTTGGGATAGATGTCGTCGCTCAAGTATTGCGTATCCACACGGGGATAGGTCGTGTATTTCCTTTCATAGAGGGCTTGGATCAGGTTGAGCGTCATCTCTGCCGAGTAGCCGAACTTGCGGTTGCAATCCACCTGCAGCGAGGTGAGGTCGTAGAGCTGTGGGGGCTGCTCCTTGCCCTCCTTTTTCTCCACCTTCGTCACCGTGAAGGGCTTGCCCTCGATGGTGGCGAACGCCTGCTCGCCTTCCTCCTTTGTGGTGAACTT
>ODAJ012131060.1_pt1 | contig 10510 bp, 7 predicted proteins | sample 1539241 | NCBI WGS metagenome assembly ODAJ01 (sample SAMN02144231, study PRJEB22623) | gut metagenome | biome: sheep rumen | host: Ovis aries | place: New Zealand
TATTTTCCCCGAACATCGCCGTATTTCGGGATTGCTGAAATATCTCTCAAAATCGGCCTCTGAAACAGTTCTGAGGACTTTTTTGAAGTTTTTCATTCAATTTCCAGAGTTTGGAAAAATTTGGATAATTTTGAACCGTATTTGAACCAAAGATTTGTAACTAATTGATTATCAAACAGTCTTGCTGACTGCATCGGCGAGTAAAATTCGCATATAAACAGTATATATCCATCATAAAACTGATATATTCTCTTGATAATCAGCCGAAAACCGCAAAATCTAATGATGGATAGTGATGGTTGTTTTGGTTTATTTTGGTGGGTTTTTGACCATTTTTCTACCACATTTTTCCACGCGTGGTAGAAGTTTTCTCAGTCTGATGCCAAAGTTTATAGTTTTACAGTTTTTTACATAGATTTACAAACATAACCCCATTACACACGGGGTAAATGGCATCTTGGAGGTTCTGAGAATCGTTCTAGACTGATAAATGTAAAAAGTGTAAACTATTTTCCCAGAACCAAACTTATTCCGCAGCTATCGCAGAGGGCAATTATGGCATAAAGCTATAAGACCTCGGATATGCATAAACTCTAATTCCAGAGAGAGGGTTTTGTCCCGTTGGCTTGCGTTGGGTGAGTTTAGTTACGGTGAGCCTGATGTGCCGAATCCGGTTGTCGTACCCAGGTTTCCAGGCCTTTTCGTGTTCATTGACTGGAACAAGCCGGTTTCCTTCCAGCCGCATAACATCCGTCACGCATAGGAACTGCCTGTCCCCGGCGGCCTCTTCCCGTTGATACGTCTCAAACAAATGATAAGGGTACACTTCCCCAAACGGTTTTTCCCTTGTTTCCCAAGTGCCGTCACCATGCTGGATTTCCAGTTTGTATTCTTTCGCTCGGGCTTCCCGTTCCCATGCATCCGCATCGTCGGGATTGCCATTGAAGAAGGAGATATCCGTCACCGGAACGGGCTCAGGGAAAAACAAATCAATGGTGTTTTCCGTCTGCGTCATCTTATAAGCCGATGACGGAAGGCGGAATGACTCGATATTGACCCAGGCCGGGAAAGGCTCTCCTTTCCTGGGAGGGCGTGCCCCGAACCTCAGAGAGATTTCGGGCGCCTGCGCATAGTCGAACGAATCGGCATGGAAGGTCCACTGCCAGTCCTTGACGACAAAATCCACCCCCTCAATCCGGTATTCCGCATCTTTCGGGAGCCGGCTTGAGTCCAGGACGATATCGATTGATCCTGCTTTCCCGTCGCCCCAATGCTTCGCTGGAGTCAGATCATAAGTTACCCGACCATCACTCGTAAGGAACCGGCTGAGCGGAGACTGGCGGAAGTCGTAGTAACCCGCAGTCTGCTCATGATAGATAGAGTACCGCACTTCCAGGTCGACGGTTGCGCCGGGCGCGATATCCAACTGTGTATAGGTCCACATCCTTGATTGGCGAGGGACGTCGATGTACCAGACATCTTCGGGATCATCCTCTTCTTCGGGTTCGAAAGCAGGCTCCTTGTGTTCCTTTTCCACGATTTCACTGGCCGAATGCCACTCCAGGGGCTTCCCGTTCAGGAAAAAGGCGATATCCCGGAGGAACTCCTTCCGCCATCCGGTTTCATAGAGGGACTCCGTGATTTCATCGCCCCGAAACGTAAAGGAGTCGGCGGGTCCTTCAAAGTCAATGGGAAAGCCATAATCAAGATTCTGGATGGCCTTCTCGCTCTGGTTATGGAGGGTATAATGAACCTCGACGATCGTATAAGGAATTCCCGGTTTGAAAGTCAGTTGTTCATGAACAATCCGAACGTCGGCAACCTGCATTGGAATCGGATTTCCAGACCGGGTTACCGAAGAGAAGCGGACGACCGGGTCCCCATTTGCCCATGAAACGACGGACAAGCAGACCAGGAGCAGGATGATAATAGACTTTGCGCGCATAACGATGAAACTTCTGCAAAAATCGTGGCAAAAGAAGGATTAGTCCTTGCTGATTATGCCTGATATCATCACCTCTTCTGTTGGCGATTGGCAAATTTGCCAATTAGAAAAACTTTTCTTAAATTTGTCCCAAGTTTAATTTTCTGTGGGGTGCACCACATTAAAAACGCTTGGAAAATTATGGACAAGAATCTCAAAAAGTTTATGGCGACCGAGACAAGGTCTCGAGCCCAGATCCTCGACCGTTACTTTGTCGAGGTGCAGACGCCTGATGGCGAAATCTTCAAAATCATGTCTGACATTGCCAAGTACGACAGCGATGAGTACAAGGCCTATGTCCTCCACCTGATCGAATTCATCTTTGACCGCAACTTCTCCGACGACAAGGAGCAGATGGTCAACCGGATCAGCCGGGAATTCCTCCTGAACGCCGTTCCGTCGATGGGAATGGACTCTGGCAACCGCCAGGCCGAACGCGTGCGCATCGGCTGCCGCATCAAGGAACTCCGGGAAGCCAAGAAGATGGAAGCCCGCGATCTGGCCATCCTCACCGGCATCGACGCCGCCAACCTCTCCCGCATCGAGCAAGGCAAATACTCCACCGGCGTGGACATCCTCTCACGCATCTGCGTCATCCTGGACGCGCATCTGGATCTGATCCCTAACGAGCAGAAGGAGCAATAGTATGGACTCCAAGAACCTGCTTGAGGTATTCGACCGCGAGATGCAGTGCGAATACAAGGACCGTCAGTATCTGGCCCGTGACAATGGTGCCATTTGCCGCCTCCCGAAAGAAGGCTGTCGCCCCAGTAAGATGGACAATGTCTGGAGCTTTGGAACCAAGAATCCCGACAATGGCTATATGTTTTTCACCGGAAACATCCGTGTCCATCAGGTCGTTTGCACGGCCTTTCACGGACCGGAACCGCAGCATCACATGGTTGTAGACCACATCGACACTAACCGTTGCAACAACCGGCCGGAGAATCTCCGCTGGCTTACTAGGTTAGAAAACGCCTTGAACAATGATGCCACGCGAAAGAAGATCATATACATCTGCGGCAGCATTGAAGCGTTTATCGAGAATCCGGCCATTCTCCGGACTAAGGCCCTGCCACCGGATATCAGCTGGATGAAGACGGTCTCCAAAGAAGAGGCGGCTGCCTGCAAGAAACACATCGAAGAATGGGCAAAGAGGGACAGCAAGCCTCAAGGCGCCGGCAAAGGTCTCGGGGGCTGGGTTTTCTCAGATGAAGAAATGGCTGAGGTCCGCAAGTGGAACGGTGGCCAATTTCTACCGGATTACAAACCATGGGCACAGCAGAAGACCGAGATAGAGGAAATGAATCGTCGCATCTACGAAGAGCAATATGGTCTTAAGGAATCTTTGACACCGGGCGCGCTGCAACTTAATTGGAAGGTACCTTCAGAGTTCCCTCTTTGTCCGGAACAACACTCACCGACTCCCCTTCGCGACTATCTTGCGAACCTCAAAGAAGGAGAGGTGTTCTGCCACAACGATGTCTATGAGTCAATAGTGTTCAAAGCCGATATCTGCCGCGGGCGCGCGAGGGGCACCACCTGTAGCGCTCAAATGGGTACCGGCCGCGGCGGGCAAATGGGTACCGCCCGTAGCGCGCAATAGGGTACCGTGTAAGGAGCCTGTAGTTTTATCGGATAAACTTCATAATATTGTCCCGAATCAAGACGAGACGATGTTATGGCAAACGACAAAATTACAATGCTCAAACTCAAGAGAATGCTTCAGTTGTTGGACGCCGGCAGGTCGATGAACCAGGTCTGCGCCGAGTTGCACATGAGCAAGCGCACCGTCCACAGCTACAAGGAGCGCGCGGAGCAGAGCGAGATCCCGCTGTATGTTCTACGCCAGATGCCGGACGAGCAGCTCAACGCCCTGCTCCAGCCTCCATCGTCGGTTCCGGTCCCGGACGCGCGAAAGGCGGAACTGGACAAACGCCTGGACCACTTCCTGGCCGAGCTCAAGCGCCCCTACGTGACCAAGTACCTGCTTTGGGAAGAGTACCGGAGGGAATGTCCAGACGGTTACCAGTACACCCAGTTCAAGAAGTATCTGAACCAGTACCGGGAGAGCAAGGAGTACTCGTACTCGAACACCTACCTTCCCGGCCATGAGATGCTGATCGACTTTGCCGGGGATAAGCTGTACTACCGCGACAAGGGAAACGGAGAGTGGGTTCCCGTGGATATCCTCTGCTGCATCCTTCCGTACAGCAACAAGGCGTTTGCCATGGCGCTTCCCCGCACGACGCAGGAATGGCTCTTCTACGGCCTTGGAAAGTGCCTCCAGTCCTGGGGACGCGCTCCCGCGATCGCCCGGAGCGACAACATGTCGCAGTGGGTTCGCCGGGAGTCCAAATACGAGCGTCCCTTCACGGAATCCACGGATGAATGGGCGACCTACTACGACATCATCCCGGACGTGGCCAGGGTGAAGAAGCCGAAGGACAAGGCCCCCGTGGAAGGGCTTGTCAGCATCGTGTACAAGTACGTCTACGCCCGGATGCGGGACGAAGTGTATGACAGTCTCGACGCCCTGAACCGGCGCATCGCCGAGCTCGTGGCCGAACTGAACGGCCGTCCCCTGTCTAAGCGCGGGCGCAGCCGGAACGAGATCTTCTTCGAGGAAGAGTACAGCCAGATGCACGGCATCCCGGATACGCCGTTCTCGTTCCGGTACCGGAAGACGGTCAAGGTCGGTTCCGACTACCACGTCATCGTGGGCGAGGAACAGCACCGTTACAGCGTACCGTACAAGTATGTGGGGAGCGAGGTAACCGTACTGTGGGACGTTGAGACGATCGAAGTCTACGACGGTCTTACCCGCATCCTGTCCTGCAAACGGGATCATACCCCGTACGGGAAAACGACCCTGGACGAGCACATGCCGCCCAACCACCTGGCTTATAAGCGGTCCCGCGAGAAGGGAGCCATGGACTATCTCAAGCGTGCTTCGGAGATAGGTCCGGAGACCCGGTGGGCCATCGGCAAGCTCCTCAGCGGCAGCGTCATCCCCCAGTATGCCTACAGGGACTGCGACTCCTTCTTCCGCCTTGCCGTCAATCACGGTCCGAAGCGCATCGAGAGCGCCTGCGCCCTCATCCATCAGTCCACGGAGATCTTCTCCTTCAAGCTGCTGAAGAACATGATCCGCAACAACACGGACAAGGCCGCCGCCGACGGGACGGACAAGGTCGTCTCGACCACGCCGAATAATCCGGACGTCCGTGGTGCGTCCTCCTACAAACACGTAAGTTGAAGCAATGAACACACAAGAAACGATAGACCTCCTGAACGGTCTGAAGCTCAGGGGCATGGCCGAAGCCTACAAGGCCATCACGCTGATGCCGGCCTCGGAAAGGCCCGACGTCGACATGGGTACGGCCAAACTGGCCGAAGCCGAGCGGCTTTACCGCGACAACCAGAAAACGCAGCTCTTCCTGAAGACCAGCCGGCTGCGGTACAATGCCAACATCGAGGACATCGAGTGCTCGGCGGAACGCAACCTCACCAAGGCCCAGCTTGCCGAAATCGGCGACTGCTCCTTCATCCGCAGGGCCGAAAACGTCCTCATCACCGGCCTGACCGGATGCGGCAAATCCTTCCTCGCATGCGCCCTGGGCCGGCAGGCCTGCTATATGGGCCTCAGGACCGAGTACCTGAACATGAACAAGTTCATCGAGCGGATCGCCCTGTCCAAACTCGACGGGACCTTCCTGAAGGTGGTCACCCATCTGGAAAGGAACGACCTTATCATCCTGGACGACTTCGGGCTCCAGCCCCTCGACATGAACTCACGGCTGGCCCTGCTGCAGATCCTGGAGGAGCGCTACGACCGGAAGTCCATGATCATCGTCTCTCAGCTGCCCCTCGACAAGTGGTACGACTACATCGCCGAGCCCACCCTGGCCGACGCCATCATGGACAGGCTCGTCAACAACTCCATCCATATCGAACTCAAAGGCGAGTCCATGCGCCGGAAAAAGAAAAAATAATACTACCTTTGCGACACCATCTAACAGGCCGTTCTTACACGGTACCCTATTGCGCGCCACGGCGGTATCCTATTGCCCGCCACGGCCGGTACCCTTTCAGCGCTACCCGCAGATATCTCAGACGACGGCAAAACGCTCGCAGTAATCACGACAAGTGAACACGTAAAAGGAGGCAGCGGCTATGTTCTATGCACAATTACATATCAGAATGGCCACTTCATCCACGAGAATCAGTACTCCTATTTTGAAGAGATCGGCGCCGAAAAATACTTCACTCTGGCCCTTGGCCGAGAATGGACCGGTGGCGATGTATTCGATGACTTCTGCTAAAGGTTGCCGTATTACGTATTACCGTCTTTGGCGCTTAACACCACCCCGGACGAAAAGACCGCCGTCATGTTAACTGAAGCCTCCAAGTCCGCCAGCGCCGATAGCCTTCCCAGTCAGTTTACTTGACAGCCTAAACCCGCAGCCCTCCGTTGTCGTGTGACTTCGGAGGGCTTTTAATTGTCGAGCTGCGATTATCTTCTATATACTATTCACTTGTAGGGTTGATAATACTATTAAGGCGATCAAGAACTGGCTTAAAGCCAGAAAAATCCATGGCGTCAAATGGAGGATTTGAATCAAGGACATTTACAGCAAAGTCTTCCTTACTCAAAGCAAGACTATTCCCCTGGATATCAATAACATGATGATCATGAATTTTCTCTTTTGCTGGATCGAGATACTCTTTTATTTCTCTCTCATTCTTGACACCTATAGACAGATCCGCAGATAAACGTCCATTCGCATTAAACTCCGAAGTAACATACAGCCTCCGTCCATTAGAGTCGGCCTTCTTCAAATCTGTATCATTGTACAAAAACTCAATTGAGATTCCGCCTAGATTATATGAGCGATAGTCCGGAATAGGAATGCTCATTCCGTATATATCGTTCCCATAATAATGCGTCCCTCCGCCGTTATGAATCCGTTTCCCATTAGATTCATCGCAATCAAAGATGCCAACAATTTTGAACCTATTAGGGAATTGAGCATAATGCTTAAGAGCCCCGTCCAGCTTTGAGTCCCCGAAGTCATGGCTATACTCTAATAACTCGAAATCTAAATCAGTGTATTCCCCTCTTGCCTTAAAGAACTCAAGTGCTTTCTTAATATGCTTCCAATCTGTTTTCCCTTCAGTAATTACTAAAGGCTTTGTCAATGCTTTTATCTTGGGCTGAATATCCGATAAGGCTTTTGCAAAAGTGTTCCGTTCTCCTAAGAAAAGCTCGTAAGTGTTCTGGTACACATCGTTTGTGGTTGGCTCACATTCAAGTGCACCATTATCCAAGTCGAATATCTGGCACTTAATCCCCTGTTCAGAGGCAAGCCCCATATTCAAGAATGGAGAATGTGATGATACGATGAACTGGACTCCTGGGAATAATCTCAAGAGAGCTGGAAGGATTTCCTTTTGCAAGCGAATGTGCAAATGCTTTTCAATTTCATCGATGAGAACAATGCCATGAATCTGGTTGAGTGGGATGTTGTTGCTAAGCCTGTCTGCCTGCCTGATTATCTCGCCAAACAAACACATAAGTGCTGTTTCTCCAGAAGATAATAATGATAGATTGGGACATAGCTGTTCTATTTCATTTGACGGTGTAACGTGGATGACTGACACTCGATTCCCACTGATATTTCGTTTCCCGATACCGAATCGAATTACACCCGGACATTCCTTGGAAACTAGAATTCTTTTCATCATTTCAGAGAGATTGTTCCAGACAGTTCTTTCAGGTGTGAAATCTACTTCAATTACCCTATCTTGCGCTTGAACTTTTTGAACAATCTTGTTGACTTCCCAGTCAAGTACTAAATCAAGAATCCAACTTGAGAACTCGGTCAGACCAGTGCAGACCTCAATTGGGTTCAATAACTCTCCGGAAATCCGCATAGAATTGCTGATTTCGACGTCCCCTTTATATGGATTATTAAGATACCCCGGAAGTTCATATCTATATGAGGGAAAGTACGTTAGTATATTTTTAGTGAAAGTATCTTTAATCGCCGAGTCTGTTCCATCGCAGGAAAACAACTTGACAGTATTACTAGAAGCCAATCCATTTTTTATTCTTCTATAATCGACCTTACCATCATATTTCACCAAGTCGTAATACTCGGCTTCTGAAAGCTTACCACGAACATCAATGTAATCAATCGTTCTCTCTTCAATCTTGAATCTTATGTAAACAATGGACGGTTTACCGGAGTCAATGGTATGGAATGATGACGAGAGCCTGTAATACTTGTTTTCTTTCCCTTCAAATGAGCCTCGATAATTAGGCTTTGCCATCTCAAACATAGCATCTACAATATAAGAAAGGATGGTCGTCTTTCCTCGACCATTAATACCACACAGAACGTTTACGCCTTCCTTGAAAGAGATCTCAAGATTCTCTTTGAACGGTGCTCTGTTGATGAACAGACATTTGTCTACTGATATCATCTATTTCTCTATAGTAATTAGTTCATTAATTCCAGCTTAAATCGTATAAAGACATTATGACGATTTCAGCCCTTCCAAATCAATCGTGTAGGTCTTTGTGGCAAGGATCTCTTTTTCCAGGAACATCACCATATAGACCGGTAAATAGAAAAAACGACCGTCAGCGGAAACATTATCATTGTTTAACACCAATGCCTCGGGCAGATCATATTCCTCACACTCCATTATGTTGGAAAGGGCTCGATGGTAGGTGTAGTCTTTGCCGGACTTGACTTCAATCGGAAGTACTTTGCCACTCTGTTCGATGACAAAGTCCAGCTCTCCTCTCTTCTTGTTGTTGTAATAGTAGGGCTCTAGGCCGTGAGAAACAAGTTCCTGGGCCACCGCATTCTCGTAGATAGAGCCGAAGTTGATATCCTTGTCACCCTTGATAATCCGCATCTGGATGCCGTTGGCATACTGGGCTGCAAGAAGACCGATATCGTTTAGGAAAAGCTTGAGAAGGTTGCGAGAACGAGCCAACAGCAGAGGAACCTTGGGCTCTTCAACATTGTAAACGGGAATCGCAACGCCCGAATTCTTCAACCAAAGGAAGCTATTCTCATAGCGTTCGTATTTCGCATTCTCGTTGAGGCGTTTGAGGATGAAGCGCTTGTTCTTGGCATTGAGTTCCGGCGGAATCAGGTTGAATATCTCTTCAATGTACAACTTGTTGTCCGGGTCATATTTGGCAATGTCCTTCTTATAGAGCTGAATGATTTCCTGCTGTATTGCAAGGACATCCTGCAGGTTGTTGCTCTCAAGATATTTGCTGACTGCAGCTGGCATTCCACCGACAATCAAGTAAAGTCGGAATAGCTCCATCATCTTGTTGTGGATAAAGACGTCAACCGGCTGCCTCTTTGTCCACGCATCTCTTAATGAAGCAATCACGTTCTTGTTGATTCCGACGCAGGTGATAAACTCTTCGAAATCCAGGGGGAACATCTCCTTAACACCCATATAACCGACAGGGACAGAACGTAGATCCTTCAATTCCACACCGAGCAAAGAGCCGCTCAAGATATAACGATATGAGCCTTCGTCAACCAGAAACTTGATGGCCGTCACGATGTCCGGGCACTCCTGGACCTCGTCAAAGAAGATCAGCGTGTCCCCTTTTATCATCGGTGCATTCGTGATGGTCGACAGACGCATCAGAATGTCGGCGCTCCCCTTTGCGTCCTTGAATAGTCCGACCGCATCGGGATTCTCTATAAAGTTGATCTCGATGAAACTCTTGAAAGTCTTGCCGAACTCGCGGATGGAATAGGTCTTTCCAACCTGACGGGCACCTGTTATTAGCAGTGCATTACCAGATTTCTGGTAATAATCCATTAAGTAATTATCTATCTTTCTTTTAAGCATATTGCTTCCATTTTTCCAACGCAATTTACGGGAAAATTTCCACTTTTCCAAAACTGTTATGAGGGTTTCTTCCACTTTTCTAATACCTATTCGAGCATTCTGTTTTTCTCGGGTCAAAAGAAAATGAGAGTCACGAAAACGCTATAGTATGGTCCAATGTTATAGATATACCAAACTGAATGTACAGATATGAATAATCCCCGATTCGAGTAGTAATCGGTTGTAAAAACTGTGTACTGACGGGTTCGGATGAAACCGCTATAATCCTTATCTTTTGACCAGAAAGACGGTTATTACCGCTTGTAAATCCGGAGGAAATTCTTACCTTTAAATCCGGGCGTGTGAATGCTTGAACGATGGTAGAAATCGGTTGCTTTTTGAGCTTCAATTTCTTGTGCTAGAGCAAGTTCCAAAAGACGTCACCGATGCATTTGTATAGGCAGATCTATACAGTTTGGTAGCAGTTTTTTTACGAGTTTTGCGTACCACTTTTCTACCACGCTCTCTGTAATTCATTGATTATCAATGGGCTTAACATTCTGCATCGGGAAGTAACTATTTGAATTTCAAATAGTTAAAACTAAACCGAAACTTAAGTTGTTGTGCAAAAACTCACTGAAATCCATTTCT
>ODAJ011935978.1_pt1 | contig 10508 bp, 4 predicted proteins | sample 1539241 | NCBI WGS metagenome assembly ODAJ01 (sample SAMN02144231, study PRJEB22623) | gut metagenome | biome: sheep rumen | host: Ovis aries | place: New Zealand
CTTTTCTTCTGGATATAGGATTGTTTGACCGCCGCCTGGTGGGAATAATGCGCTGCATTGAGCGCGTACCAGATATTCAGGCTCGCATTCGTGATGACGATATTGGTTTTGCCTTGGTCCCATTTATACGCATTGTCTAAGATGACTTGGGTGGTGATATTCGTACTGGTCTGGATACCGAAATCGATACCGATAAACTTACTGCCGAACGAGAAACTCAACCGTTGCGCGTAGGCGTTGATGGCGTCCCAGCTGTAGCCGAAGCCGAAACCGCGGTAGCCTGCGTAGAATCCTAAATCTACGGAGGGAGTGGTTCTGTTTAGCAAAGAGAAAGTCATCTCCTCCGGGCCGGAACTGCCCGGTATAATGGCGTTAAAAGACGAACTCAGCGTCGAATGGACGCCTACCATCGCGTTCGTGTACGCCAGCCGCCAGCTGTGTTCCGGTAGCTCGATATAGCTCGTGTCGATACCCCTTGTCAGGTAGTTATCTATCCATCTGCCCGTGCGGTAGAAGAACAGCAGACCTTTGTTCGGCTTCTTCTCCGCCTTTGCCGCCTGGCTCTGCTCAGCCGCCTTCGCCGCCTTCATTTCCTCCGCTTGCCCGGCAGAAAATACACAAACTAACGCTATTATGATTAGTATCTTTCGTTTCACGCTGCAAAATTACTATAAAATTCGGAAATACACAAATCTTGCTGCGTTTTTTTTCTCGGGAGGTGTACAAATTGACAGAAATTGTGTAAATTAACGCCAATTTCAATAAATTGTAAAATTTAATTTGCATATTTCAAATAAATGTTGTAATTTTGCACCCAATCCACGCCGAGGGAAGTGTCTCTATTTTTTGGGGTGGAGATGAAGACATATTAAAAAGACGTTTATTAACGTTGTTTGCGGCTCTCAAAAACTTCGCAACTTTTTGTCATCAGGCCGAACAATAGGAAATGAATGTCCGGGTTTATGTATTCCCGTGAGGGTGCGCAGATGCGCACCCCTACGCGTACATAGCTGCGGCGTGGATTTCGGTTGTTACTGACTCTGATGACGGGCATTGCGAAGGCCTTTGGGAGCGTGAGGACAGACGAACTTCACGCTTTTTTTGTGTGTCTTTGCGATCTTTGAAAGATTGAAGAATTTGTAGAGTAAAACTCATATAATCGCATGGATATTGCACTATAAAATGCTGAAAAACCATAAAAAATAACTGATTTCAGCAATTTATAGTAAAAATATTTGCTCAAACGAAATGTTTTTTGTACCTTTGCGGTCGCAAAGGTTAACAACTACTAAATTTTAGGATTATGGAGCAGTACTTATACGAGCGTGCGGAGAAACGCTTTCATGAGATGAAAGAAGGTAGATACATCAGCCATGAAGACTCGATGGATTTCATTCGTGAGTACGCGCAGCAAAATCATTTATCTTATAGAGGATGATACCATTTATGTTGTTGACTTTTGGGACATCCGAATGAAACCTTGGACACTTATCTCTCGTGTTCTCAGTAGGATAGACAAATAACTTTCCATATTTTTATACTCTACAAATTCTTGATCACAAAGATTGAGAATTTGTTTTTTTATGACACTATTTGTTGTAAAGAAGCAAAAAAACACGATATAGAACAGGACCATCACGGGACCATGTCCCGACAACAATCTAAGAACAGTACAATAAGAACAATATAAGTCCTCTGTCCATAATCGTCGGATGCCATCCGACAATAAAAAAAGAAAAAACACAAATAAGATAATGCCAGGGAAAAAAGACATAGTGCCTGTAACAAACTTTAAGGTGCCAAAATGGCACCACAAGTTGGGGTGGTGATAGACGAGCCCCACGCAGGAAGATCGGCTTCGACCAATAAAAAAGGAACAAGCCTAGTATAAAAGGAACAAGCTTTTTAACCACAGTCCCGCCTCAGGGCTCAAAACCGAGGCAAACGATCTTTGACATATTGATATACTAAAAAACAGGCAAAAAATGAAGATTTTTGTGCGAAAGTTTGCATATGTCAGAAATTTGTTGTACCTTTGCGGTCGCAAAGGTTAAAACAATAAAAACTGACAAGTATGGAAGTGGTAAGAAAAACATCGTACGGTTTGGATGTTAACGCGATGAGGGATCCTCTATTGGATGCTAATCAGAGCAATCTCAAAGGCCGTCCAGTTGAGGAGTTTATGGACGAATTAGCAAAACGTCTTGGAAAGCATTACGGACTGAATGATATTCGTGAGGCTTTATGACTAAAAAGTATATAGTCCGTTCCTTACCAACTGCTGATGCAGATATTGATAACTTGGAGCAGTTCATAGTGAAACAATGTGCTGCCCCTCTTACGGCCGCGCGTCAGTTTCAACTTTTGTACAAACTCTTCAATTGGTTAGAAGAATTCGCTGAGTTACCGGCTGTACATGTTCCTTTATCTGTCCAATATGGAAAAATTATGAGAGCCATCCCGTTCGGCAAGAAGATGGTGATTGTATATGAAGTAGAAAGCAATATCGTTTATGTACATCGTATTATGCCGCAGAGCATGATAATCTTCTAATCTCTTAACACATATTTCTATTTTGCCTGACATGAGAGAAATCTCGTGTCTTGCTTTTTTATGTATATCAGTATGATTAAAAGATACAAGCTTGTATTTATTTGAGCAAAAAAGATACAAGCTCAAAAAAGGAATAGGCAGAATTGAATAACATAAAAACACGAAAAATACAAGTAAGAACAAAGTAAGACTTTAGTAAGGGTTTAGTAAGACTTTTGTAAGACTTTTGTAAGACTTTCTTCCATTACGTCGGATTGTATCTGACAACAAAATAGAAAAACATAAAAACACAATAGATACCATGATGAAACATAAAATAGTTATAGCTAATAGCAAGTTTGCTAATTATGGCAAATCTACGAGCGTGCGCTATGTGTTTGAGATTTTAAGTGGGCGGTATCCGTTTAGTGTGATAGAGCCTGCTACGGGATATGATCCGACAAAGGATGTAGAAGCCATCATAGAAATACCTCATCCCAATGGAGATGTCATAAAAGTTGGTATTGAAAGCATGGGTGACCCAGGATACGCACGACCTGCACAATCTATTAAAGACTTTTTAGCGGCAGGTTGTGAAATAATCTTGGTGGCCACTCGCACAAGGAAGCCGACTATAGGAGTGGTAACAGATTTGCGCGATAATTATGGTTGGCAAGTAATATGGTTTGATAATAGCACCATGTGGGTAGATGATTATTGCAATAAAATAGATGCATCGGGTACGCGTCTTGACAAACAAGATAAAGTGCTCCAAGATAAACTAAGTCGCGACTATGGATTTTATGTAGCTTCGCTAATTGAGCGATTGGTGCTAACGAGTGGAACTTTATAATAATATTACTAACAAATTTGAATAATAATAAAAAAAACACATAATACAATGAAAAAACATTTACTTTTTAATCAGTCATTTGGGACGGTAGGTAGTCCAAATCAGACTGACGAGACACTAACGAGAGAGAATCGGATTGGACTCATGTCCTATCTCCATCGAACTCTTATGCTACTTTTTGCCGTACTCACTCTGAGTATCGCTAATATCGGTATGGCGTGGGGAGCAGCTAGTACGTCTTCTGATGGAAAAACGGCAAGTGGAACAATAACTTTTTCAGAAGTAGGAACACTATCGCAGCAAAACACTTATTGGTATAATGGATTGAAATTCTATGAGTATAATACCAATAACATGTCTACTGATAAGTCGAAAAGATGGCAAGCAGCAATCACTCCTTGCTCATACGGAACTTTTACTTCTGGAGAAAACTGGGCTGCTGGTGCTTACGAAATGACGGGTCTTGCGTTGCAAGCACACTGCCTTGCAATTAATGTCAGTTCGGCTTGTACTATAGAGGTAGTCGTTAATATGTCGGGAGCAGCATTAGGGCAGAGTAATCCAGTTGTTCCTGGAAATTTGAAAGTTTTCTGGGATGATACAGAATATAGTACTGCCTATACTTCATCTAACTATAAAACAGGAACTGCAAAAATTGATACAACTTGGGAGCAGAATGTAAATGGGAAGTATAATAGGATGAAATTATCCATTCCTGTTTCATCCGTAGAATTAGAAGATAAAACCATAGACGTAATAAAGGTAAGTTACACAGGAAGTGCAACAGGGACTCCCAGTTATAGCCAGGCATTTATATATGAGTCAGTAAAAATTATACCAGATCTTACAAACGCAACGATAAACTGGGCGGTAACAACTAATACATTAACGTTAACTCCGACGATTTCTGGTAGCGAAAGAACAAGATTGTCCAATGCTTCCACAACTCTGTCCCTAACAGGCTTAGACCAAAATAATTCAAGTAAAGATGGATATAGTAAACCAGTTTATGGTACTGTAGTGGAATGCCCAGTAGATGATGATTATTTATCTATCTCTTTTAAAGTTGCAGATGGGTATACGTTTAATCCTACTAGTTTTTCCACAACAATTTTTTCTTATGGAACAGGGGATTTAAAATACAAGGCAGTCGTATCTGATGCTACATATACCATAACGTCCAATGAACTAAAACCTTCAAACGGAGGTGAAGGGGCTATTAAGTTTGCTTCCGGGGCGTTTACGGGGAAAGCCTTAACAGGTACAGTAACAATAAAATTATTTGCCTATGGCTATCAAAATACTTCCTCAGGAAAACGTTCTTATATCAAATCGCCAATAGTTATAAGCGGAACGGTGGCAGCCGCAGCTCCTTCTTGTGCTGTGGATCATGTAGATGTGACGGGATCGTGGCATATATGGAATGAAGGGTCAATGGCTTTGACAGCTACTGCTTATGACGATGAAGATAATGTTATATCGTCTGACATTACTTATCAATGGTACAAAGGTGGAACTGAAGAGGGAAACAAGATCGTAGGTGCGACATCCGCAACTTACTCTAAAGATAATTGTAATTTCGACGATGCGGGATACTATTATTGTAAAGTAAGTGCCGGCGGTGGATGTGATGCTATCAGTGGTGGATATGCCGTAAAAATGCTACGCGTTTACGTCAAGAACAGCAAAAACGGTTCAGACTACGGCTTTATTGATTTAACAGATATAGGTAGCTATGAATCACAAGGTGTTATTCGTTTAGCGACAGGTGGAAAAACATATGGTTTTGGTATTAGTGATGGATGCGGAGATTGGTATGGAAATGATGGTATAATGATAAGTAGTAATTGTACGAACTGGCCGATGGATAAGAATGCGGATTGTGGACTGACCAGTACCAGTGTAGGTTCATATACCTTTACGGTTAAATTTGGCAATCTGTACGATTCGGGCACTTATGGTGACAAATTCAAAGTAAGTGTCAATTATCCGTCTAACAACCAGGCGGCAAGTAAGGTGATTTATTTTGACAACTCGGATCTTAATTGGTCAAATATCTATTATCGTATAGGTAAAAGCGGTCATAACCAGAACACCTCTCTAACGGCTGTTCCAGGAACGGCTCATTTATATAAAGTAACGACTTCGAAATATGACGGATTAGAAGCATGGCATATCGCTAATAATACTGGTTGGTCTGGTTCTCCTAATTCTATTTACAAAACGAAGACAGGTGATGGTTATGCTATTACAGCAGCAACTGAATTTGATGGTGCTGCTGTAACGGACGCAGCAATAACAATCTTGCCGCAATCGGGACACTATAAAGGAGGTACAGATGAGAATAATAACTGTGATTTCTATTATTATAATCTAAAGAAATTCCTTGTTACTCACACTGCAACAATAAACGCTACGACCAATGGTTCTATTCGTTTGAATTGGACGGATATTAATAATGACGCACAAAGCGCAACTTCAACTACTGCTGGTTTGGCACATACTTGTAACTTGCAAGTGACGGCAGAACCAGCAACGGGTTATGAGACAGCGACACTTACCGTGAATGGCTCTAATCACACCAGCGGTACTGTACATGTATTAAGCACAAATGCTACTATAGCAGCTACTTTCAGCTTGGTCAACTATAACGTAAACTATAGTGCGCCGAGTAATGGTAACTATACTATCAAAGTTGCAGATGGAGGTGCTTCGAGTGCTACCAAGACTGCTACTATGGGTCAGACGGTGGCGATAGTGGCTACTCCAGCAGATGCAAGTTATGAATTTACCGGATGGACAGTTACCAATACTTCTTCGTCAGCAGATGTGACCTCTACGTTATTGGCGGGAGATAAAGCTACTACCGCCAGTACGAATTTTACGATGCCGGCATATGAGGTAACGATAGTGGCTACTTTTGCAAAGAAGACTTATACTATAACATATAATAAAGGAACAGGTGATATAACCGGTTCGCACGCTAATGACACAAAAACTCATGGTGTCAACTTGACATTGCCGGGTGCGACATTCTCGAAGACGGGTTATACGCAGACTGGTTGGGCAACAGAAGATGGAGGAAGCAAGGTTTATGAGTTGAGCGGATCGTACACTGCTAATGCTGCGGCTAATTTGTATCCTGTTTGGACAGCAAAGACGACGGCTATTACGCTGGATAAGAACAACTCAGATCCGGGTTCGACAAATGGATCTGTAACAGCAACTTATGGTAGTAGTTCTTTGACAAGCCTTGTACCTGCAACCCGTACAGGTTATACAATTGATGGTTATCAAACTGATGTAAAAGTCAAAATTATCAAGGCTGATGGAACTCTGAATTCTAGTAAAGACGGCTATACGTCTGGTACAAACTGGATTTATGAAGGTTCATCCCTTACTCTTTATGCTGTATGGAAGGCAAATAAGTTTGATGTAACGCACACGCTGAGTCACGTAACTCGTTCGAGCGGCGACGAAGCCGGAAGCAACAAAGCCACTTATGGGACGGCATATAGCGTTACTTTTGCAGCAAGTTCGGGATATACTTTGCCGGACGCTGTGACGGTAACTGTTGGTGGAAGTGATGTAACGGCTAACTGCACATGGGACCAAGGAACGGGTGAGTTGACCATTCCTGCTGCCTACGTAACCGGTGCGATAGTTATAACCGTAACGGGTGTAGCTCCATCCGGCCACACCGTAACCTATAATTACAACGGCGCAACGGGTGGTGCTGATACGCCAAGTGCAACCGGCGCAAGCGTGACCCTGCCGACACCGACAAAGGATGGTTATACCTTCCAAGGATGGTACACCTCCGGCGGAACAAAAGCCGGAAATGGCGGTGCTTCCTACAACCCTGAGGCAGATATTACTCTTTACGCATTGTGGCAACAAGATGCCTGCGCCGGCGGTGGCGGCGGTGGAGATCCTGTAGTAATAAAGCTTTTTGACGGTTCTACAGATGATGATTTTGCAGCATCTCCGATAACCGTAAGTGGGGTATCATTAGCATATACTGCATATGATAAACCAGCTGAAGCAACAGATGTTTCTTCTAAAACCAATAATGTGAACAGTAAAAATTACGCAAAAGGATATCAATTCTCTAACTCCGAAATTAATAAAGGTGCTAATAGAAAGTGCCTTTCATTTACGGTTCCATCTGGTTATACAGCTACTTTCACTCATGCTTTTGGTGCGTCAGGAAATAGTCGTACAATCATGTTAGGTAGTTCCGTAGTAACCAGCACAGGTGATGCTGGATATATTGCAACATTAGCGACAACTCCAGGTTCCGGTGGATCTAATGGAATATGGGGAGGCACATATTCAACACCTCTTGCTGCAGGAACTTATTATATCTGTGGAGCTGGTGGAGGTTGGCAAGTAGTTGAACTTATTTTTACATTGACTCCGACAGGCGGTGGTAGTGGAACATGCTACTACGTGACGTATAATGGTAATGGTGCGGATGGTGGCTTTACGACGGATGAGGCTTCGCACGCAAGCGGAAGCAACGTAACGGTTAAAACGAATGGTTTCACTAAGACCGGTTATACCTTCACTGGTTGGAAGACAGAGCCAAGCGGTGGTACATCCTATGACGCAGGCGGTACTATCAGCAGCATTTCCGGCAACATGACCCTCTATGCGCAATGGTCAGAATGTACAGCACCGACGGCCTCGTGGGTGGCTCACCCGGGTACGGTAACCATAGGCGACGGAGGGCAGACATATACCATCTCAACCGACGCTACCAATACCGTAGTATGGACGATTGAGGATCAGGAAGGCGCTACCAGTGCAACGTTGAGTTCTACCAGTGGTTTATCAACCACCCTTAGCGGTTACACTACTGCCGGTTCGCTTTACATTCAGGCGGCTATCACGGGTGATGGTATTCATTACCTCTCTACGCCGGCTACAGTCTTGCGTCAACGCGTAGTGATCAGTGCAGGCTGCGTAGAGACAACCCTCATCAGCGCTACGCTCAGTTCTTGTACGGGAACCGGCGCTGTAACCGGTACTCCGGGCGGCACATCTACTGTAGCGTTTGAAAGTTGTGAATCTATGGATGGTGGATATAAGATGGGTAAAGATGGTAGCTATATGCGCTTGGCATTAACTTCCGGTAACTTTGCTGCCAACGATGAGGTGAAGATCACTATTACCAAGGCATCAAATGTGGGTGATGGAGCACTACATATATATAAGTACGCGGGCGAGGCTTGGACAGAATTAGGATCTGTAACAGCTGCCGGTGCAGGCACGTATTCCTATACGCTGACAGAAACGAACGTATCCACAGCGTTCAATACGATAGGTCTCTATCGTACGGGAAAGAACCAAAACCCGTATGTTAAGGCGCTTTCTGTAGTACGTAGCAGTTGTTCCGCAAGTAAGCCATCCAGTGTAACCGTCACAGCTACTCCTGCCGGACCATATGCTATCGGCGCAACGCCCACATTGACCGTTACGGCTACCAACGCTGAGACCTACCAATGGTACAGCAATACCAACAACACTGCCAGCGACGGATTCCTCTTGGTAGGCGAGACGGCAACTACTTATTCTCCGTCCACAGCTATAGCAGGTACTACCTATTACTACTGCGTAGCTACCAACGCAAGCGGTTCGACAGTATCGAATATCATTGAGGTGACGGTCAATAGCGATAAGTCAACTCCGGCGGTAAGCTGGACGGGCACATCTATGAGCCCTAATTATGGTGGTGGCGGTTACACGGTGACGGCAACCGTATCTACCGGAGCATGGGATGGTACGCTGACGACGGATATGTTGACGGCTTCGGATGGTGTAACCTTGAGTGGCGTAAGTGTAGCGGGCAAAGTGATCACGGCTACGTATGGCGTGACCGAGACAGCTCGTTCACCTCTGTCGTTCTCGCTCACCCTGCCGGAGACGACGAACTATACGGCATTGGCTGCGAACAAAGAGATCACCTTTACACGCTGCGGCGAAGGAGAGGTTATCGAAACGACCGAAACCCCATTGCCGGTAAAGAATTCATATACCTATACCACAGCCTCGAAACCTAATTATAGCTGGCAAACAGCCGAAGTGGGATGGCTGACGTTGGAATCAGGTGGATCCTCGATAAGTTCTACTTCTGATTCGTATGCTGGATTCTCATATCGTTCGAGTAGTGGTAAATCAAGTATTACGTTCTATTCTGAGTTGGATGCAGTGTCCGCAGTTCGTATCTATATCAAGGGTGGTGGTTCAACGACACTATCCAAAGTACAGAAAGGAACTACTTTTGGCAAGTACACCCAATTGGCTCCCAGCACGGATTATGACTATTCGTACTCCAATGGTTCTTCTTCTATAGAAAGCCGCGAACAGGCTTATATTGAGATTACGTTCAAGACTTCGTTGGCGGCAAACACCTTTGTAGAGATTACGCTCAGCCGCAACACATATTTTTACGGTGTTGGCTTAATAACCGGTAATAGCGAGGTCGGAAATATTACTACCGCCCTCTTGTGGGCTACTGATCCGGGAGCAACGGTGAACAAGAAGACGACGGATGCCAACTTCCGTTATGAAGCCGTTAAGGCTTCTGATGCAGCTTCGCAAGCTACTCTTGGTACAATCAGTTATAAGTCCTCCAACACTTCGGTTGCAACGGTTAGTGCTACCGGTGTAGTGGATGTTTTGAGTGAAGGAACCACAACGATTACGGCTACCTTAGCCGGCTCCGGTTGCTACAAGAAAGCAACACGTTCGTACAACTTAGTAGTAGCAGAGGCTACGTGTACTGATGTAGCCGGTACAATCACAGCGAGCGGTTCGGGCATTACGATAGACGGCAATACCGTAACCAAAACAGATGCTTGCGCAAATGTCACGCTGACCGTCAACGGACACACGGGCGATGGTGCCGGTGCTACTTATCAGTGGTACAAGGATGGTGTATCAATGGGGGATGGCTATAGAGCAAAATCCGCCACCGTAACAGCAAACGGCGATTATACGGTTGAGGTAACTAATGCCGGTGACGAACATTGTACGATGCCGGCAACCAACACTATCACTATCACCGGTAACGCTATTTCGATTACAAAAATCGTCGATGAGTGGTACGTGAAGAATG
>ODAJ011975444.1_pt1 | contig 10508 bp, 10 predicted proteins | sample 1539241 | NCBI WGS metagenome assembly ODAJ01 (sample SAMN02144231, study PRJEB22623) | gut metagenome | biome: sheep rumen | host: Ovis aries | place: New Zealand
ATTGCTACACCAGGTATAAATTTAATAGAAGAGATTTCAGAAATATTTAGAAATTATGATATAGATACAGAAATAATATGTGCAAGTATTCGTAGTCCACTTCATATTGCACAATGCGCACTAGCTGGGGGAGATATTGCAACTGTTCCATATAAGGTTATTGAACAATGTTTAAAACATCCATTAACAGATATTGGAATCGAGAAATTTAGAAAAGATTCAGAAGGATAATAAAATCAAATTATAAAAAACATCTTATATTTAGTAAAAAGTGTTTTGCTAAAGTAAGATGTTTTTTTTATTCTAGAAAAGTCATCATCGAAAAATAATGATAAATTAATCATAATTAGTTGCAAAAAATAACATATGAACAAAAATTTGTAAATAAATTTGCTTGTTCGCTTGTATTTTTTTTAGAAATAATATATAGTTGTTTTATAATTATCAAATTTTAATTCAATTTTATCAATTTTTCGTTCAAGTAATCTAAAAACAAAATTCGCGATTAGAGGTGATATATTAAATCATATTTATAGTAGGAAGTTAGGCACTTATTAAGTTACTATAAATATACATCAAAAATTGTAAATAAAAGATGAAAGAGAGGAAGTTGCTATGTCAAGATTTAAAGAAAAAGATTTAAATGAAATGCTAAAAGAATTTGATAATAAAAGTATGATTGAAATAAAACTTGAGAATAGTTTATCTGGAAGTATTTTACTAAAAGATGCTACTATAAAATATGATGAAAAATTAGGATTTATAAATATAGAAGGAAAAAATACAAAATTAAAAATAAATACCACTTTGGTATATTCTTATGAAATAAAGAATAGTATTATAAAAATTGAATTAGATTATTTAATGGTTTATATAAAAAAAATAACGTCAATTGAAAAGATAAACGCAATTCCGAAAAAGTAAATGCAATTTACCCAGAAAGTGCAATTTTAAAGCAACATTTTGAGTTCAAAATGTTGCTTTTTACATCAATTTAGTGTAAAATTAAGTTAAATTTAAGAGAAAACTTGCATGGCAAACAAGCAAAATCGAATACTAATTTTTTTGTGAAAGATTAAATTCAACTTTGCTTAAATTTAGTATTTAGTTATGTAAGTGCTTTTGGATTTATTATTTATTTTTTGTAGAGCTCATAAGAGCTATTTTAAAAGGCGAGGAGTGGTGTTTACCTCGTCTTTTGCTATCTTCTGTATATTTAATTTATTTAGAATTGCTTTTCCATATAGAAACTCAAATGCTTCATAAGGTGTCTTTCCACCAAGAGATTTCCTAGGTGTTGAGTTAATATGTGAAAATACTAAATCAACTTTTTCTTGAGTTAAATGTGTCCAACTTTGACCATTAGGTAGAATTTCTCTTACAAAGTTATGATTATTTTCTACATGTGGCTTCTGGCTAGATGCTTGTGCATCGCAGTAAAATATTTTACTTCTAATTTCTCCTGTATCTACGTTAGCCTCAAATTGAATAGGCTTAGAAAATTCTGTACCTCGGTCAGTTAATAGCAAAGAAAATATTTTCTTATATTCATCATCAGTTAATTTACCTTGTATTTCATCTAAAGCTTTTGACATCGAATCTGCAGTCTTTTTACTATGTAGTACACCAATCATAAGAGCTGTATTTTCAAATATAAAAGTCTGAATGTATGGACCTGATTGATTGTTATAAACAGTATCCATTTCTGTAGTTGGAATATCAGGATTTTCTTCCTTGTATTCAAGGTAATCTTCGTATTTTCTTCCAGTGTAATCTGCAGATTCATTCCTTTTCTTTAGTTTTTTACTTTTGATTTTTCTTTTTACTTTTCGCTTAAGAGAAAGATTTGTAATACCCCAATCTTTAAATAATCCCATTTCAATATATGTATATAGTGTTTTAACGCTTATTCCTAGTTCTGGATGATTATTTAATATTGTGTATAGAGATTGTCCATTATTAATTAAAGGACAGATAATATGAGCCATTTCAAACAATTCAGTTGTATTTAAATTAACACCTAGTCTAGCATCTACTAATGTTTCTCTATATTTTTGATGAGCAAGTTTAGCTTTGTAGAAATATTGGTCTAATTTACACTTTTTTATGTTGGGACAATTGTTACAGGCTCCAATAAACTTATCTCTACGATTACATTTTTCACTTTCATAGAATTTACATTTTCCTGTACAAACTTTACAATCACTTAAATGAATACAGTTAAAAGGATTCTCATTAAAAATATTACGAGGCTTTAGTATTCTGTTATTACGTATTTCTCTTAAAATAGTAGACTGATTCTTATTTAGTTCATTAGCTATTTGGTATTTTCTAAGACCTTTGTTGATGAATTCTTCAATTTTACATCTTTCTTGAAAAGTAAGATGTTTGTTTTTTACAGTATTCATAAATCCTCTTTTCTACCAAAAGCACTTACACATCTATTATATCACGGAAATTGCAGTTAATCTAACATTAAGGATATAGTGAAAGACTTAATTCAAGTATTTTTCTAATAAATTGAATTTACTTTTCTAATTGTCGATAAAAAAAATAACCAATGTATAGTAAAAAAATATTGACTTATAAAATACAAAAATGATATACTATATTCGATATTACTAAAGGAAAGAGGATAAATTATGAAAAAATTATCTATAATAGTTATTTTATCAATAATATTTAATTTATTAATAATCCCATATGGATTTGTAAATGCAGAACCAGAACCAGAAACAGATTCACAATCACAATCTAATACTCAACAAAATGAACAACAAGAGACTCAGAAAGAGACACATCAAGAAATAAAAAAAGAGAATCAGCAAGAAACACAGACAGAAACTCAGCAAAGTGATAAAACAGAAAATCAAACAGAAGATAAAGAAGAAACAAAACAGAATGATCCGAATCCTGAATACTCTGGAGAAAATGATTCACCAAAAAATGAATCACCAAATAAATTCAATTCAAGACAGAAAGCTGAAACAAGAAAATCTGACAATGCAAATCTTAGTGATTTAGGAATTACACCAAATGATTTTAAAGGATTTAAACCATCAACTTATAATTACAGTGTTACAGTACCAAATGATGTTGAAAAAGTAAGTGTTTATGCAAAAGTGCAAGATTCAAAGTCAAAGATATCATCTGGAGTAGGAAATCATGACTTAAATGTTGGTGCCAATGAACTTCAAATCATAGTTACAGCTGAAAATGGAAACACGCAAACATATACAATAAACGTAACTAGAGAAGAATCAGAAAAAACTGAAACTACTACTCAGGAAGTATCAAATGATTCCGATTTAAAAAAACTAGAAATAAAAGGTTATAAATTAACACCTTCTTTTTCTGCTGATGTTTATGAATACAAATTAGATGTTAATAAAGATGTAAACAATTTAGATATTATAACAGAAGGGTTAAACGATAAAGTAAACATAGAAATTGCAGGAAATACAGATTTAAAAGAACGGTGAAAATACTATTACTATTTTGGTAAATAATAGTGAAACAAATAAAAATACCACATATCAGATTATTGTAAATAAAGCTAGCGATGAAGGTGATGCAAAAGCAGTTACAAATCAAGCTATGAACAAAGCTAAAAAAATACGTAGTATAGGTATAGGAATATTAGCAATTATTGTAGTTGGTGTAATTATTTTCTTTATAGTACAACATAAAAAGAATAAAAATAATGAACCAAATGATTATGAAGATGACTATGAAGATGATTTTGAAGATGAAATAGATGATGAAGAAAAAGAAGAACATTTAAATTTAGACAATGAAACAGAATTATTTAAAAGAGTTAACAAATCGCAGTTTAAAACTATACAAAATAAAGAAGAAGACAATGAAAAAAATGTTCCAGAAACAAAAAAAATCGAAACAGAAAAATCAGAAGTCGTAGAAAACTATTTTAGAAGTTTAGAAAACAAACGAAAAGGTAAACATTTTTAAAAAATATATTGCTAAATTTAAAATTCTGTAATATAATTGTAAAAAAAATGTAACAATAATGTAATAAATACAAAGGGGTCGATTACAGATGTTTAAATTTGGTTGGGGACAGGATATTGGTATAGATTTAGGCACAGCTACAGTTATTGCTTATGTAAAAGGGCAAGGAATAGTATTGAGAGAGCCATCAGTTGTTGCTGTTGATAGTAATAACGGAGAGGTTGTAGCTGTTGGAAATGAAGCTAGAAGAATGTTAGGCCGTACACCAGGTAATATAGTTGCTACACGTCCTTTACGTGATGGTGTAATTTCTGATTATACAGTAACTGAAAAAATGTTAAAATATTTTATAAAAAAAGTTGGAGGAAAAACTATTTTTGCCCCAAGAATTATGATTTGTATACCATCAAGAGTTACAGAAGTTGAAAAAAAAGCTGTTTTAGATGCAGCAACAAATGCTGGAGCGCGAAAAGTATACTTAATAGAAGAACCAATTGCTGCAGCAATTGGAGCAGGAATAGATATTTCAAAGCCATGTGGAAATATGGTAGTTGATATTGGTGGAGGAACAACCGATATTGCTATAATTTCTCTTGGTGGTTCAGTAGTTAGTACATCTATTAAAGTTGCTGGAGATAAATTTGATGAATATGTAGCAAAATATATAAAAAAGAAATATAATTTAATAATTGGAGAAAGAACGGCAGAAGAATTAAAACAAAATATAGGATGTGTATATCCTAAAATGCAAGAGGTAGAAATGGAAGTTCGTGGTAGAGATTTAGGAACAGGACTTCCTACAACGATTAATATAAATTCAAGTGAAATGCTAGAAGCATTACAAGAGCCTGCAAATATGATTATTGATGCAGTACATTCTGTTTTAGAAAAAACTCCTCCAGAACTAGCTGCAGATATTAGTGATAAAGGAATTTATATGACTGGTGGTGGATGCTTAATAGATGGTTTAGATAAACTTCTACAAGAAAGAACAGGAATCAATGTAATGATTGCACAAGATGCTGTATCATGTGTTGCATTAGGAACTGGTAAAGCTCTTGACAATTTAGATTATATAGATGAAAAAGCTAGAAAGCAGATTTAAAAGAATAAAAATATAAAAAAAAGCAATAATAAATTCGAAGGTGATAAAATGAAAAGAACATTAAAGGGATTTATTATTGTTTTTTTATTATTCTTATTAATATATATTTGTAAAATTGATAGTATACCAAATAACATAATAGTATATGAAAAAGATAATATAAATTTTGATAGCTTTTTTGGGATAAGTTATAAAATTAACAATAAAAAAATAGATTCCATTTTTGCATCATCAAATTTTGAAAATGAAATTCAAAAGGAAAATGTAGTACAAGTAAAATTATTTGATACAATTCCATTAAAAGAAGTAACTGTAAATATAATAGATGAAAGTACTATAATTCCTGTAGGACAAATATCAGGATTAAAGCTCTATACAAATGGAGTTATGGTAGTGGGTATGAGTGAAATAAAAGCGGAAAATGGACAAAAATACAAACCATATGAAAATACAAACATTGAAGAAGGAGACAGGATAATAAAACTAGATAATGAAGAAATACAGAACACACAGCATTTAATAGATATTGTGAATAAAGCTAATGGAAAAGAATTAAAGGTGGAATTCGTAAAAAATGGAGAAAAATACTTAACTGAAATAACTCCAATAAAGGCTCAAGATAATAAATATAAGATTGGATTATGGGTAAGAGATAGTAATGCTGGGATAGGAACAATGAGTATATATGAACCATCAACAGGAAATTTTGCAGCATTAGGTCATGGAATTACAGACATTGATACAGGTGATTTAGTAGAAATCTCAAATGGAGAGTTCTTAACCACAGATATTGTTTCTTTAGAAAAAGGAAAAAAAGGAAATCCTCGGAAGAATAAGAGGAACAATTGAAAATCGGTAAATTAATAGGCACAATTTACAAAAATACAAATGTTGGAGTATATGGAAAAGTAAACAATTTATCAGCAATAGATTTAGATTTATCTAAAGAAATGGAAATTGCAAAAAGAAACGAAATATCACTTGGAACTGCTAAAGTGATTTGCAATTTAGATAATGAAAAGAATAAAGAGTATGAAATAGAAATTGAAAAAATATTTATAAATAATGATGAAGATAATAAATCTATGTTAATAAAAGTTAAAGATAAAGAATTATTAGATAAAACAGGAGGAATAATTCAAGGAATGAGTGGAAGCCCAATAATTCAAAATGGAAAATTTGTAGGTGCAGTTACAAATGTATTAGTAAATGATCCAACGCGAGGATACGCAGTATTTGGAGATATAATGCTAAAAGAAATGCATGTCAATGTCAATGGGGACGGAGAATTTTGACACTACTATTTCGATAATAATAAAAAAATAAATAAAAAAACAGATTTCACAAATGGAATCTGTTTTTTTGGAGCCTACAACGGGAATCGAACCCGTGACCTCGTCCTTACCAAGGACGCACTCTACCGACTGAGCTATGAAGGCAAATACAAACAATTTGTATTATATATAATAATGGTTAAAAAATCAAGATTTTATTGACTTTTTTTAAAAAAAGTTATAAAATTCAAACATAAATTATGAGGGAAGTAGGATGTAAAAATGAAAATTGGAATAGTAGGATTACCAAATGTTGGAAAAAGTACTTTATTTAATAGTATAACCAAAGCAGGTGCAGAATGTGCAAATTATCCTTTTTGTACAATAGAGCCTAATGTAGGTGTAGTTGCTGTACCAGATGAAAGATTACAAGTGTTAGCTAAAATGTATAATACAAAAAAAGTCACACCTGCAGTTGTAGAATTTGTTGATATTGCAGGATTAGTTAAAGGTGCAAGTAAAGGAGAAGGTCTAGGAAATAAATTTTTATCTCATATTAGAGAAACAGATGCAATAGCAGAAGTTGTAAGATGTTTTGATGATTCAAATATTGTTCATGTAGATGGAAGTATTGATCCAATTAGAGATATAGAAACAATCAATTTAGAATTAGTTTTTGCAGATTTAGAAACAGTTCAAAAAAGATTAGAAAAAGCAACAAAGATGCTTAAAGCAGATAAAAAGTATCAGATAGAAATTGACTTATTAAATAAAATAAAAATAAAACTAGAGAGTGGAATACCAGCAAGAAATATAGAATATACTGAAGAAGAACTTCCAATAGTAAAAGATTTATATTTACTTACATATAAGCCATTTATCTATATTGCAAATGTTTCTGAAAACCAATTATCAGATGCTGAAAACGATGAAAATGTAAAAAAAGTAATAGAATATGCTAAAAAAGAGAATTCAGAAGTTGTCTCATTATGTGTAAAAATAGAAGAAGAGCTTTCAACATTAGAAGATGGTGATAAAAAAGAAATGCTTGAAGCACTTGGAATTCAAGAATCTGGATTAGATACATTAATAAAAAAGAGCTATAGTTTATTAGGACTAATGTCTTTTTTAACAGCAGGTGAACCTGAAGTTAGAGCTTGGACGATAAAAAAAGGAACAACGGCACCAGTTGCAGCGGGGAAAATACACTCAGATATACAAAGAGGATTTATAAAGGCTGAAGTTATTACATATGATGATTTAATAAAAGAAGGATCAATGTTACAAGCAAAGGAAAAGGGGTTAATAAGACAAGAAGGAAAAGATTATATAATGCAAGAGGGAGATATAGTACTATTTAAATTTAATGTGTAGAGTTTAATGTATAGAATTTAAAGCTTAGAATTTGAAAACAAATTTTTAAGACAAAAACACATTGTAATAGAATTGCAACATTACTGTAATCTAATTGTAATATAAAAAATATAAAAAAATATTTGACATATGTAAAAAAATGTTGTAAAATAAAAAAGAGTTAACAAATGAGTATTAATTCGAATATAGATTAAGGAGAGATTTTAAAAATGAAAAATTCAAAAATGATTAAAAAAATATTTGTATTGGTAATAAGCATTGCTTTAGTATTTACTTTTTCAAATTTAGTTTTAGCTGCTGATGATGATCCATTTTTACCAATAACTCAAAATACAAATGCAAATACAAATACTGAACAAACAAATACAAATTCAGTGTCAAATACAAATTCAAATTCAGATTCAGGAAATTCGTTATTAACAAATACAACAAACACTACTAATACAACTAATAATGCAACTTTAACATCTAATACAGTTAACAATACTACAAATATCTCTGGTAATGTTAATAGAAGTGTAACAAATACAGACCAACTTGCTAAAACAGGTTTAACAGATTCTAATGGTATAATTGCTTTAATAGTTGTACTATGTGGAATATCAGCTATATATTCTTATAAAAAAGTTAATGATTATAAAAAACTATAATATATGATTAATTATACATAGGAAAGCAATGAAAATATCATTTTCTTGCTTTTTTATTTTTTAGAAAATTATTGAAAAATTAAAATAGAAAAATGTAGTTTATAATTATTATAAAAAAACTACTGAGGAAATATAATTTATGAAAAAATTTTTCTTTAAGTTTATTACTTTGATTGTACTTATTATTCTAATTGCTTTGATTGGTTTAGCTGGATTATTTATATACGAAGAGTTTTTTGAAGAATCATCAGAACCTCTAACATATAAAGTTGATAAAATATTTACAGAAGAGCCGGATCAAGAGATTAATATTGAAACAGAACAAATAAAAACTAATATTAGTGAGTTAGTTCCAATAGCGACTAAAACTGACAATAATACAAATAAGTTAGAAAATGAAAGTTCAATTTTTTTCTATAATCAATTAAATAATAACCAAAAAATAATTTATGATGGACTTAAACAAAATAAACAGTACTTAAAACAGGGAAACTATGTAATTAGCTATGGAGATGTTTTTAAAGAATTATTATCACAAGAAAATGGAGCTGATATTTTAGGAGATGATTATCAAGCTGCAATAGAGGCTTTTACACATGATTACGTGGATTTATTCTATTTAGATGTGAATAAAATGTACTTAAACATAGAAACATCAACAAAACTTTGGAAAACAACATACAATGTATATATTTCAGCAGCTAAAGACTCAAATTATTTATCAGAGGATTTTCAATCAACAGGGCAAATAGAAAAAGCTATTATGGAAATTGATCAGCAAAAAAATAATATTATGAATAATTTACAAGGTACTGATTATCAAAATATAATATATATACATGATTATTTAGTAAATAATATAGAATATGATTCAACTTATGAAAAAAAGGGAAGTTATAGTATATATGGAGCACTAGTAGAAAAACAATGTGTATGTGAAGGTTATGCTAAAGCATTTAAGTACTTAGCTAATAGTGCAGGATATGAATGTGAACTAATGCAAGGAATGGCAACAAACAGTTCTGGAGAAAGTGAAAACCATGCATGGAATTGTATAAAAATAAATGACAATTGGTATGAAGTTGATGTTACTTGGGATGATCCTATAATTATTGGGGGAAATGGAAAAGTTGGCAATGACATAAAATACCGATATTTTCTAAAAGGAAGAAATTCAATTAGAAAAGATCATGTATTAGAATATCAGTTTTCTGAAAATGGAAAACAGTTTTATTATCCTCAAATAAGTGCTGTTGATTATTAATATATGTTACAGGTACCGGAGATTTTTGACATAAATAATTAAATTAAAACAAGGTGTATTAATATATATGCCTTGTTTTTTATTGACTAATATAATATAATTACAATGAATTTATGAAAAATCAATTTGGGGTAAAACATGGAAAGTTTAAAAAATAAGATTAAAAGTACAGTAAATAGTCTAAATTTTAGAGTTGTAGGATCAATTATTATATTATTGTTTCTATTTGCTACAATTATTGAAACAATTAGCTATTTCGTTTTTGCTAGTTCAATTAAAAACGAATATAAAGATAATACCTATAAAATTGCTTACAGAGCATCTAATCTAATTAACAAAGACCACCTAAATCAGTATTTAGAAGAGGGTGGAACTAGTGAAGAATATCAAAATACAAAAAATGAATTGCAAGCATTATGCAATAGAGAAAATCTTACAATTGTTTATGTAATTTCTGTTGATACATCTGATTATAATAGTTTTACTTCAATATTTAATGTTATTTATGATGAGGAAAAAGATTATACTCCATGGGATATAGGATATAAAGGCAAAACTACAAATGAAGAATATAGAAGAGCATATAAAAGAATATATGCTAAAGAAGATAAAAGAGAAACTATTTTCAGAAGAAATAATTTGAATAATCATGCCCCTCATATTACAACTTTAGTACCATTACAAGATTCTAATCATAATGTGGTTGGTATTTTATGTGTTCAAAGGCCAATGTCAGAAATTAGAACTACAAGTCAGTTATTTTTAATATTAGTTACAGGCCTTACAATTATTGTTTCAGTACTTGTTTCAGTATTATCATACAAGTTTTTTAGAAAATATGTTGTAAAACCAATAACAAAAATAGCAAAAGA
>ODAJ011918619.1_pt1 | contig 10507 bp, 4 predicted proteins | sample 1539241 | NCBI WGS metagenome assembly ODAJ01 (sample SAMN02144231, study PRJEB22623) | gut metagenome | biome: sheep rumen | host: Ovis aries | place: New Zealand
CAGGCTCTGCCTAAGTACCGCGAGGGGAGCGGCTTCTCCCCTTCGAGCCCTACCGCTGGAGTGACCCTCCCCAGACCCCCGCTTAGGACTTTCTGCCCTAAGAACCCGACCATGGAGAAACGTTCTCCCTGGACTCTCTCGCCATAAGCATACCACCAAGGCATCTTCTGAATTACTGTAAATCTGTATTTTATATTTTCTACCATTATACAAATATGGGTAAAAAAACATCTATACATATATGCGCCGCCAAATATGGTGCCGAGAAGCATAACAGGCGCGAAAAGGAAATGAAACATGTTCAACGCGAGTTTTCAAACCTCAATATGAGTTGGGAGGCCGATGACTTCAAGTCGGTAGCCGACGAGATCCGTAAGGCCAAGGAACGCTATTCGGCTAAGCATTTCTGCCGAAAAGCGAAACTTGGTAAAGACGGAAAACAATTGACAATGACAGCTTACGATAAAAAGACGGGTAACCCAATTGTTGACCCAATTTCAGGACTCCCCAAAGTCGTACCTGCATGGGAACCGGACTTGTCGAAGCCAAAGAAGATGCCTAAGAATGCTGAGCCTATCCGTGAAGGGGTAGCAGTCATCACTGATGCTACGTCAATGTATCAGATGAAGGCTCTTGCTAATCAGATTGAGCAACGTTGGGGTATCAAGACTAAAGCCATCTATGCCCACCTTGACGAAGGACATGAACATCTGGTAACAGACAAAGATCATCAGCAATGGAAGTATAACGCCTGCCCAGAAGGTTCGACAATCTTTTTGTGGAACTACCATGCTCATTACATCTTCGATTGGACTGACCATGAGACAGGCCAATGTATCAACCTCAATCGCCATGATATGTCGGAACTCCAGGATATGTTGGCCAACGCCCTCAATATGGAACGTGGAAAGAAGAGCGATAAGAAATGGCGCGATGCTCATACCTTCAAGGCAGAGCAAGAAGCCATACGTGCCAAGGAAGCAGCAGAATACATCGAACGCAAAAAAGCAGAATCGAGACAGATTCAGAAAGCCATTGAGGCAGGCAACGACAAACTAAGCAAACTTCAGGTGGCTATCGACGAATTGCTTTCTGCTACCAGTGTTCCAGAGGAAGAACTGGAAGCAGTGCCATTTGCTGATATGACATTCTCATTCCAAGGTTCAAATGAACCGTTGACCGTCAAAGACCTTATAAATATGACATTGGTGCGACTTGACCGAGAAATCAAGACACCCATTCCCATGTTTAACCGTGAGGATTGGCAGAAGGAACGCAATGCCAAGGCCAAAGAGATTATAACCACCCTTCAGAATCAGTTGCTCAGTGTCTCTAATCTGCACAAGAAGAAAATCAAAGATGTTGGTAAGAAGATGTACCTCGATGTCAAACAGAAGATAGCCTTGGCTGCTAAAACGGACAATGAAAACAAGGCTTTGAGACAACGTATCTCAGAACTCGATGAAAAAGCAGTGGCCCGTGAGAAGAGTAGAGCCGATGCAGCTGAGCGGAAAGCACAGGAACAGACAAGGAGAGGTGACCGTGAAGAAAGGAGAGCCAATGAGGCAGAAAAAAGTCTTTCAGACATGGAACAATTCATTCGTGTGTCTGGAGCATCAGAGGCATACGAGCATTGGAACTATCTCCAAACCATTGTCAAAAAAGCAGCCCAAACCTTGGCAGATTGGGCCCATAGTACGGCATCTATCTTTAGCCATGATGATGAACAAACCATTGGCCAGGGTATCATCGCTCAATGTTATCTCAATGATCTTGATCCTCATATCGAGTCCAATCGTAAGAAGGCTGCAAGCAGTATTGTAGATATGGCAGATTCCATAGTTGGCAGCATTAGCCGTTACCTGTGGGATATGGCAGTTACTCGAATTGGACAACTCGCATCAGAAATGAGACTGTCAACAGGTGGCCAGTCAGTTGGTGGTAGCAATGGCAATGCTGACGAGTTGACAAATTGGAATGGCACCAAGAAACGTGGATTAGGATTATAGGGCTATATACTCTGGCCCTTATAACTAAGAAGATGGATCTCATTTCAGACCCACCTTCTTTTCTCGTCTTAAATCAAGGTGAAACTACCCAAAAGAATGTATTTACTACCCAAAAGGCTACTGAAGAGTTGATTCTTGCTACCCAAAAGGAAGAAATTGCTACCCGAAAGAGCAGAAATACTACCCAAAAGCCGCTAATAACTACCCAAAACCTCTACACTTTCAAGTGTGACTTTTCTGAATCACGCAAGAAATCTGAAGAAAACTGCACAAAAATTTGGAATAAATGGCGAAAAGTTGTAAATTTGCACCAAAAAAAGGTGGCGAAAAGTTGTAAACACAAGCAGGGTTAAGTTGCGAAAAGTTGCAAATGAGCCCCCTTGAACATCGAAAAAAGTTGTAAGTATGCTAAGAAGAAAAGTATTGCCACAGATAGAGGAATGGTTTCAGGGCGGTTGTAAAAAAGCCTTGTTGCTGACAGGTGCCAGACAGGTGGGGAAGACCACTGCTGTACGCGAATTTGCCAAACTGCACTATACAAACTTTGTAGAGGTGAACTTCGTGAAGCGTCCGATAGCGCAGCAGGCTTTTGACGGTGACCTTGACACCAAAACCATCATCACCAATCTCTCTGCCATGGGTTTCGGTCCGTTTGTAGAAGGAAAAACACTCGTGTTCCTTGATGAAATCCAGGAATGCCCCAATGCACGCACTGCCATCAAGTTCCTTATAGAGGATCACACCTATGATTATATAGAGTCCGGCTCTTTGCTGGGTATCAACTATAAACCCGTACCGTCCTATCCTGTCGGCTATGAGGAAGAGATTCCTATGTTCCCGCTCGACTTTGAGGAGTTTCTTTGGGCAAACGGCGTATCAGAGCAGGTGTTTGACGTGCTGAGGGAGGCGTATCGCAATGAGACACCTGTTCCTGATTTCATCCACCAGCAAATGAGCCAGTACTATCGTCAGTTCCTTGCGGTTGGCGGTATGCCAGAGGCTGTGCAGACATTCGTCAACAATCCTGATTTCCGTTCCGTAGAGAAAGTACATCGTTCCATCCTGACCACCTATCGTGCTGATATTACCCAATATGCAGGGAAAGACCAGGTGCTGGTTAAGCGCGTATTCGATGCCATCCCCTCGGAATTGGCCAAAGAAGACAAGCGGTTTATCCTGGCAGACCTGGAGAAAGGAGCCTCACGCAGGAAATACGAAGACCCTACACAGTGGCTTATTGATGCGGGCATCGCCTATTACTCATTCAATACCGCTGCATTTGAATTGCCCTTCGAGGCAACGGAAAACCGCAAACTTTACAAGTTGTACATGGTAGACACGGGACTGCTGGGCAGTATCCTTCTTAAAGGCATCCAGTTCCAGGTGCTCAGCGGGGACATCAGCGTCAACGAGGGTGCATTGACTGAAAACTATGTTGCCTGTGCCTTGTCGGCAAAGGGTGTCTCTCTGCATTATTACGACAAGAACAGCAAGCAGGAACTCGACTTCATTATTGAAGAACAGAACAAAATCACAGTCATTGAGGTAAAGTCTGGCGAGAAATACAAGAAGCATGCCTCGCTTGATGCAGCCATTAAAGACCATGCTGACAAGATTCACCGCTCCATCGTACTGAGCCGCTACAACGTCAGCAAGAAGGACGATGTGCTGTACCTGCCACTCTATATGACTATCTTCATCTGATTATAACGAAGAACTGTCAACCATCTGAAATTTAAAAATATGCACGAAATCCAACTTTTTTATTATGTTTTTGCAAAGAAAAAGTTGGATTTCGTGCTATTTTAACGAGTTCAAAAACGTATCAGAGCATAGGGGTTGAACTGAATAATATTCGTTCTGGATAATACAAAATGGCCCCAATAAGCACGTAAAAGGCAGATTTTCTCTTACAGACGGTTAAAATTGATTTAAATTACACCTTATTATAATAGAATAACAAAAAACTTTTGTATCTTTGCAATTGCATTGTGTCCGCTGCCCATGTTGTAGTGACGAGCGGGTGGCACTAAAGGATGCTTTGCAGGACATCGCGGGTTAATATATCAGTATCGAAGATTCTGATGAGGTTTGTACTCAAATAGTCGCCAACTAAATGAACACTACGACCTCGCGGGATTGGGATACGCCTTTATAGGCGTACCCTTTCCTTGTATATCGTAGTGAGGCCTGTTTGGCGACGGCTGGAGTACAAGTATGCAAGGGGTGAGGGTGCGCTTTCTTTGTCCCTTCATGCGAAAGCCTCATTTACTCGTATAGTGTAGAACGGAAAGTAAATGAAGTAATGTTTAAAGTAATATGGGATCCAGCATATAATGGTGTTCGATTGACGATGTCGAGTAAAGGTGATGCGCTTAATGTATCGCCCCGACCTGTATTCTGGGAAGAACTTGATTTGTTGGGATTGAATAAACGTGGTTGGATATATCCTCACGTTGAAGAGCCTTTGCTATGGGCATGCGATCGTAGATATTTCTATAAGGGGCAGTTTGTGCTTGAAGTGAAAGGCGGCAATGTTTTTGATGCGCCTGAGGTTATTCAGCAAGATGGTTATGAAATCCTGACGTTACAACCAGTTGATATGGAACGTTTGCGTTCTCGCAACGAGGACACAATGTTTATTATCGAACACGAAGCAATGGATTTCATCAACCAAACATATCGTCGATATAAGAATATCCGCGAGGTCTCGCAAAAGAATCCAGATTTAGATTTCCAACGCCTTGCATCCTCTCTTGAAAAGAAAACGAAAGAAGAGCATGTGGTGATTAAGGAAGATTGCGATAGTTTCGATGTAATGCCACTAAGTAAGGCTGAAGAACAAGGGAAGGCTCCTATACTGTCAAGCAATACTGATATCTTTGTTACTTCTTTTAGTGGAGGAAAAGATTCTCAAGTTGTTCTTGACTTAGTAACCAGAGTTGTCCCAGCTGAAGATGTTGTTGTTATTTATTCCGATACAGGGTATGAATTGCCACCTTCTTTAAGCTTATACAATGAGGTTAAGGATTTTTATATACAGAAATATCCAAACCTGAGATTTTTTACTGCCAAGAACCATCAGCCAGTCTTGCATTACTGGGAAGAAATTGGCACACCAAGCAGAATACACAGATGGTGTTGTAGTATAATGAAATCTGCCCCATTAAGTAAATTACTTAAGGAAATAGTTGGCAACGGAAAACAACCCAATGCCATATTGTTTGATGGTGTTCGTGCAGAGGAAAGTCCCAGTCGATCCTCGCGTTCGAGAATTGGAAAAAATGTAAAACATAACAAGATTATCAATGTTAGCCCGATTCTTGAATGGAATGCGACAGAGATATATCTTTATCTGCTACTCAATGGGCTTCCTGTTAATGAGGCATATAGAAAAGGACTTTCACGAGTCGGTTGTGTAATATGTCCCTATTCTTCTAGCTGGAGCGAGGATTTGTGTGGTCAATTATATCCAGAGACGCTTGCTCCATTTGTAAATAAGATACGGGAAGGGCTTGAAAGAAGTAAAACTGCAGGGATAGAGAATTATATCCGTACAGGAAGATGGAAAATGAGGGCCGGCGGTCGATACTTGCACACAAACGCAAATGTGAATTTCATGAGTGTTGCGCCTGATTTCAAAGCGATTTTAACTGCGCCTAAGGAAAACTTGTTAATGTGGATGAGGGTTTTAGGCGACATGAACATACATCAAGATGGCAATATTACAGACATTGACCTCAAACATCAAAAACAAATATACAAGTGCCGATTAGAAGAAAAAGGCGATAGTCAGGTCTTGGAAGTTTGTGGAATAGACCCCAAAGATATTGTATTTGTAAGCCATCTCAAGAAAGTCTGCTATAAAGCGACTTATTGTATTCATTGTGAAGTGTGTGAAGTTGAATGCCCAACTGGAGCATTGTCTGTAGTGCCAAGAGCCACAATAAACAAAGAAAAGTGCGTACATTGTCTGAAATGCATTGATTTCGATGGTAAGGGATGTCATGCTGCTAGTTCTATAAGTACATCTGACACAAGCATAATGACAAACCAGATTAAAAATGTGGCGCAAGGTTCAAAATCTGGAATTAACCGATACAATGACGGTATGGGTATGCGTGAGAATTGGGTGGAAAAATACTTCGATACATACGAATCGTTTTTCGACAATAATGAACACGGCCTAAATCCCAAATATCAAATACCTCCATTCATTAATTGGCTTCGTGAGGCTTATATCCTTAATGCAGAAGACAAGAATATTAGTGAAGCTGGGCAATATATGGCTAAAGCCTATAGAGCAAAAACACAGACAGTTTGGGAGCTGATATTTATTGGACTATGTTATAATAGTGAAATCTGTTCCTGGTTCCATAGTGCCATCGATTATAACCGTAGTTATACTCGCGAAGAAATGGATATAATTTTGCAGGACTCATATCCAGAACTTAAGGACAGGACGCTACGCAATCCATTTAATTCGTTATTAAACACTTTCAAAGAAAGTCCATTGGGCTCTTCCATCCCAGTCGGTGTGTTAGGCAAAGAGCAGAACAAAGTCACCTTGATCCGCCAACCTCATGATGGCATTTCTCTTGTAGCTTTAGCATATTCACTATATCGATATGCAGAACGTAAAAAACGCTATTCTCTTAATGTGTCAGAATTCTATGATGAGAATCAGACAGAAGGAATATACCGCCAATTTGGAATCAGTAAAGAGACGTTGGAAAGTCTGCTTCTTTCTCTACAAGAAGAAAGCAATCATGTATTGCGAGTAGAGTTGAACATGGGTCTTGACAACATTATACTACGTGAGGATTTAACCTCTGTTGATGTACTAAAGTTGATGCTCTAATTTAAACAAGAAAATCTAAAATCAAGTAATATGGCTACTAAATATTCAGACTATATCAAAATGCAGGACTTCCTGCCAGTCTATGATATGACCGATGAAACGCCAGAAATGTGGCGAACCTTCATCCCCACCAAACAATTCTGCGATTTGTTAAGCAGAAGCGTGACAGCTATTACGTCATCAGAAATAAGCAAACGCCGTTCAATGTGGGTTCGTGGTACGTTTGGTACTGGTAAAAGTCACGCCAGTAGTGTAGTCCGCCATCTTCTATGCGACCCTGCGTCAGAAGTAGATGACTATATCCAAAATCTTCCAAACGAATCGTTACGGGCTAATTTGACTGCCATACGCAAGAAAAAGACCTATTTCCCAGTGGTACTAAAAGGTGTCGAAGGTGCTTATAATATCCCACGTTTCTCTCTGTCAATACAGAAGCAGACAAAGTTAGCGTTGGCATCGGCAGGTCATAAAGAGATTGTAGTACATTCAGACTTCGACAAGGCTATCCGCTGGGTTGAAGGCCATAAAGCTCGTATTCCAGAGTTGTTAGAATTAAGTGATGAATTGGCATCTGAAGCACCCTCATACGAAAAATTGTTGGCTAAACTTCAAGCAAATGACATAGACGTTTTCCTTCATTTAGAGGAAGTCCTGGCTGCTGATGATACATATTTGACTAGCGATAGTATTAGCGATTGGCTTGTAGAAGTTGAGAAAGAGATAGAGACAGCCGGTATCGCTAATGGTTTGATAATATTTTGGGACGAGTTCACAAGTGTGATGGATACGTTGAAGAGCGATCGAATTAACGTTTTGCAAAATATCGCCGAGAAGTCACAAAACAACAATGTATTCCTATATCTAATTTCCCATAGAACTGAAAGCTCCAGCCTTGATACAAAAGGTAAAGACATTACAAAAATGAGTGACCGTTATGATAGTGTCGACTACCAGATGGACGAAATTTCCACCTATCTCATTTTGCGTCACACCTTCACAATCCCTGATACTTCAAAGTTAGCAATGACAGCATGGGAAGTGGCCAAGAAATTAGACGTTAACCTCTATGACTACCTGTGTGAAAGTAGTTCAACAGAGGAAAAGGGGCATATCCACAACTTGTTCCCGCTGCATCCATATACCGCATTCCTTTGCTCTAAGATGTCGAACATCATGGGCTCTGCTAACCGTAGTGTCCTTAAGTTCATGAACGACGAGCAAAATGGTTTCAAAGGATTCATTGGTGACGAAAACAACTACGAACAGAAGATGATGCTAACGGCAGACTGGTTGTGGGATTTCTTCTATTCTGAGTTTAATAACGATGCACGTTGTTCTGCATTTACCAATGTCTATATGAGCAATCTGGCCCGTGTGGAGAAAATGGGCGACGATTATGTACGCGTGTTCAAAGCTATACTCCTCTTAAATGCTCTCGGAGTTCGATTTGACAAAAAGCAATCACCAGAAAAGTATGCTCCCAATGAGAGAAATCTTCTCTTTATTTTCTCTGGAGACCGTTGTGAAGATAAAATGGAAAAAATCCTCAATTGGTTGGATGAGAGCAAGATTGTTGCACGCGATATCTTTGGTGAATTCAAAATATCGGTTTCATCTTACAACCCAGTTGAAATAAATCAGGAAAAGGCAAAAGTCGCTACCCAATACAAAATGGCAGTAGACTACTTGAAATACAATGGTCGCAGTATGGCAGAGATAGGCGTTAACTTCTTGGTTGGAGATCGCCTATTCCGCAAATGCGAACCACAGTTCTACTCATGTGAAGACCAAGAAGCTATTCTGCGTAGTAAGTTGAACAAATATACACGCGAGAAGCCCAATTTCCTTCATGTCTGTGTTTTCTATTCTATTACAGATGAGTCGAGAGACATGATGGAGAACAGAGTGAAGGATTTCTCTGAAGAGTTTGAAAACACCATTTTCATCATTCCGTCAGAAGTATTTACAACGACTGCCCAAAACCATTTTATAGATGCTGTTACTCAGGCAAATGTAAGTCGTTCACACTTTAATACAGACGATGCCAGCCAGTTTGAGAATGCAGCAAAAGAGTATATTGCAAAGTGGAAGACTCGAATGATGAACGGCACGTACACGTTATACTTTAATGGTAAGCGTAGTTCTGAAGGCATATTCAACAACATCTATAGCATTATCAATAAGAAATTCAGCGCCCAGGTATTTCCCCGTGGCATGGAAAGTGTAAAGGCGTTGCAAAACGAACCTGTTACTTTCTTTGCTAATAAGAATTACAAGGCCCTTTCGTTGCAAATGCTCCAAAAGCGTACACGTGACGAGTTGTTGAATTTTGGCGGTTCGAGCAGACCGGCCAAGAAAATATTCTTAGATGGCGAAAACAATCTTGTTAATGATGCCTGTGAATTGACTGACGTAGCATTGGCAGGAGATTCTTGGCTTGTTGCTATTTGCAAAGAGGTTGACAGTTTGATTGCTGCAGCTAAAAAACGATACGCAGATCGCTTCTCGTTGAGCGACATATTAGAGCCTCTTATTCGTGAACCATTTGGCCTATTCGCAAATCAGGCAAACTACGTCGCACTCTCATATGCACTACGAAAGCATAAGGAAGACTTGTTTAATCCCAGTACATCTCAGCCTGTTGGTGACGAGAAACTGAATGATATGATTGAGATTCTTCTCAAGATGTGGGATAATGGCAGCAGCGAGACCAGTAATAAGTTGCTTCTTCGTTTTGGTTCAGCTGAAGAGCGAAATCTAACAAGTATTCTTGGGGAAATCTTTAATCTGAGCGTTGTAAAGGGTGTAAGCCTAAGTGACCTCAAAAGTCTAAATTATGCGAAATGGAGTATCACGGAGTTTTGTAAGCAAATAGCCAAATATCCGTTGTGGTCTTTACTCTATTGCAGCAAGATAGAGGAGAAAGAGGCTTGTGCCGAAGCCATCAAGGATTTAATCTCACTCTTTAATCAAGATAGTTATTCACTCGACAAAATCAAATCTCTATATCATGAGATAAAAGAAGTTGGCCAAGTAGATTTATACAAACTATGTACAAATTCTGCCAACTACCAGGAAGGCTTTAAGAATTTTATCAACAATATTAAGGATGTTGAACTTCAACCCGAATGGTGGGAGGAACTTGAAGAGGAGCTGGGGCATTTACAATCAGAGATTGCTTTCCGCAGAGAGGAAGATGTACGTTCCGCTGTAATGTCTTTCTATATCAATAAGATTAAGAAGCCTGAACCAATGCCTATGCCTGGGGGAATGGCAGCAGAGCCAGACCCAATACCGACACCTGTACAAGCAAAGCCTGATGATATTAAGATGGCAAAGACATTGGTTCGCGAACAAACCATGCCAAGCATGATGTGGCAGAAGGTTATACTTGACTTGATAGAGGAACACCCAGAAGTTTCTCAATTTCTGATATCATATCTTGGGAGCTAAAATCGAATGGTCATGGATTCCGCAGAGAAAATAACCGTTTTTAAGTCCTTTGAGGATTTGACTCGCGAAATTATCCAAGATAGGGATAATGACGATATGTTGGCACAGCGATATGCTATTCGTTTTATCATGCTCAATAACTTCAATGAGTTTAAAAACTTAGCGAAGTTTATGGTAAACATTG
>ODAJ012169481.1_pt1 | contig 10506 bp, 10 predicted proteins | sample 1539241 | NCBI WGS metagenome assembly ODAJ01 (sample SAMN02144231, study PRJEB22623) | gut metagenome | biome: sheep rumen | host: Ovis aries | place: New Zealand
ACGATGGGCTTCATGTTCGCGTTGGCGGCGATTTCATCGGACAGATCCTCGTACTGAGACAGGGTATGCTGAAGCTCGTCAGCCAGCATGGCCTTATAGACCAGCTGTTCGTTTTCCGCGAGCAGGGCATTGTATTCCGCCTCCAGATTCGCCCGCAGCTTCAGCGTGCGGAAGTAGCCGAAGATGGACTCCGAAAGCCCGGAGAAGAAGGACTGAACCGGCGTCACGACCTCGCTGACCGCTGCCTCCGGCGCGCCCAGGCCGGGCACCTCAGGATAGATCCGGTGAAGAATATACAGGCCGATGGTGATCAGCAGGACGCCGGTGACGGCGATCAGAATGATCAGCCGCAGGACGGGATGCCGCCGGCGCTCCCTGGCGGCAGGCTGAATCTGCTGAAGGTTGTCATCGAGCATGATGCCGGAGGAATAGACCTTCCGGGGTTCGGCGGGAGCTTCGGGCTCCGCGCCTTCGTCCTGAGGCGCTTCTGAATCCGCCGCGCCGGATTTCCGGGAACCGTGAAACTGGGAAAGGGCGTCCTCCGGGGTTTGAGAGGCGGAAGACACGGCGCCGTCCTCCTCGGGGTCGTCATAGATGAAATCATCCTGAACGACCGGGCGGTCTTCCTTCGGCTCCTCATTTTTACGCCTGAACCGGGCCATGATCTTTCACCTCCTTTGCCTGGAATGATTCATTCGGGTTTCTTATTTGGCTGCGGCAGCCCGCCTGCTCTGGGGAGAGATCAGCTGGATGTTCTCGGTCAGGTACCCGATGCCGAGAATGCAGCAGTCTCCGGGTTCCCGGGCCAGCAGCACGGGGACGCCCAGATTCTCGGACAGGAACCGGTCCAGCGCGAAGAGGCGGGAGCCGTCCCCGGTCAGATGAACGCCGCTGCGCATGATGTCCGCGGAAAGCTCCGGCGGGGTTCGCTCCAGCACCCAGCGGATGGCTGTGACGATGGCGTTGCAGGCGGGAGCGATGGCCTCCTGCGCCTGCTCTGAGGAAAACTGGATCGTTCCGGCGGAGGTGTTGAGCTGATTGATGCCCCGCACGAGAATGGAACGGGACTCCTCCAGCGGCAGGGCGGAGGCGAGATCCTTCTTTACATTCTCCGCCGTCTGCCGGCCGATGAGGATGTTGCAGCGCTTGCGCATGTAATCCACCAGTGCGTTGTCCAGGGTCTGGCCGCCCACCTGAACGCTCTGGGAAACGACCAGACCGCCCAGGGAAATGACGGCGATGTCCGTCGTGCCGGCGCCGATGTCCACCACCAGGCTGCCGATGGGATCGTAGACCGGGAGGCCGGTGCCGATGGCGGAGGCGAAGGGCTTTTCGATCAGGAAAACATGCCTGGCACCGGCCAGGCGAACGGCCTCGGTCAGGGCCTTCCGATTGACGTCATCCAGACCGCAGGGCACGGATACGATGACCCGGGGGCGATTCAGGTAGGAAACGCCCACGGCCTTGCGGATGAAATAGCGGAGCATGAGCTCCGTCAGATCAAAATCGGAAACCTGTCCGTTCTTGATCGGGGAAACAGCGACCAGCTGATCCGGAGCCCGGCCGAGGAGAAAAAAGGCTTCATCGCCGATGGCGCGGATGCTTTTGCGCTGATTCCGGTCCAGCACGATGAGCGTAGGCTCGGAAATGACGATTCCGCGGCCGCGGACATAGACGCTGGTGGTTTCCGTGCCGAGATCGATACCGATATCAGGAGCCACAACTGGCATATGATTTCCTTCCTTAATATCCAAATTGCCGGGAGGGAGTCCGCCCGGTTTCTCCGGCCTGACGGTCAGGCGGGAAAGGAGTAGCCGGCATCCAGAAGCAACCGGCGGACGAGATACAGCGGGAGGCCGATAACGGAGGAGTCACATCCGTCCAGATGGGTGACCCAGAGACCGGCGCGGCCCTGAATGCCGTAGGCGCCGGCCTTGTCCATCGGTTCCCCGGTGGCGATATAGGCGCGCAGCTCCGCCTCCGGGATGGCGGCAAAGGTGACCGCGGTGATATCCACGGCAGTGTGCGCCTCTCCGGTCGGGGAGAGGACCGAGACGCCCGTCATGACCTGATGCGTATGGCCGGACAGGGCGGAAAGCATGCGGAACGCCTCCTCCGGGGTGCCGGGCTTGCCCAGCGCGCGATTCTCCAGGGATACGAGCGTGTCCGCCGCCAGAATAAAGCGGCCCGGAAAATGCGGAGCGCAGGCGGAAGCCTTGCGCGCGGAAAGGAGCGCGACGGCCTGTGCGGCGGGAAGATCGCAGTGCTCATCCACATCCGGCACGAACACCTGGAAGGGAATGCCGACCCGCCGGAGCAGCTCCTTCCGCCGCGGAGACTGGGAAGCCAGAACGATCGGGGTCATAAGCGCCGCCACCTCATCCGTCGAAATCATCCGCGGAGCAGAGGCACCGCGAACCGAATAACCACACAAGTATACCATACTTTTCCAATAAAGGAAAATGAAATCAGCACAGATTGACAAAAAACAGCCTTTGCGCCTATAATTTCAGGATGTGCAGGTGTGCCTGCAGGGAAGGGATGGATTATGACAAAAGCGCTGATTTCGGTCACCGGGCTGGATTCCACGGGAATCATCGCCCGGGTCGCAACCCGGCTCGCGGAGCTGAACATTAACATTCTCGATATCACACAGACCATTCTGGGCGGATACTTCACGATGATGATGGTGGTGGACCTGGACGGGGCGCAGATGGACTTTGACGCCATTAACCAGGCGCTGCAGCCTGTCCGGGATGAGCTGCGCATGGCCATTCACATGCAGAGAATGGATATTTTTGACGCGATGCACCGCATCTGACGGAGGACAATCATGATAGAGACCGGTGAAATTCTTCAGACGATGCGGATGATCCAGGAGGAGAATTTTGATATCCGGACGATCACTCTGGGCATCAATCTGCTGGACTGCTCGGATCCTGTGCCGTCGCGCTGCGCCGAGCGGGTGTATGACAAAATCTGCCGGGTTGCAAGGGATCTGGTGGCAACCGGGGAGCACATCGAGACGGAGTTCGGCATTCCCATCGTGAACAAACGCATCAGCGTGACCCCGGTGAGCCTGATCTGCCAGGGCGACCCGATTCCGATCGCCAGGGCGCTGGACAGGGCAGCCCGGGAAACGGGCGTCAATTTTCTGGGAGGCTATACGGCGCTGGCGCAGAAGGGGCTGACCCTGGCGGACGAGCGTCTGATCGCCTCCATTCCGGAGGTCATGGCCGAAACGGAGCTGCTGTGTGCCAGCGTGAATGTCGCTTCCACCCGGGCGGGCATCAACATGAACGCCGTGCGGGAAATGGGCGAAATCATTCTGGAAACCGCCCGCAGGACAGCGGACCGGGACGGACTGGGCTGCGCGAAGCTGGTGGTTTTCGCCAACGCGGTGGAGGACAATCCCTTCATGGCCGGGGCTTTCTGCGGGGTCGGCGAGCCCGAGTGCGCGATCAATGTCGGCGTTTCCGGCCCGGGCGTGGTCAAGGTAGCGCTGGAGCAGGTTCGCGGCGAGCCTTTTGACATCGTCGCCGAGACGATCAAGCGCACCGCGTTCAAGATCACGCGCGTGGGCCAGCTGGTGGCGCGGGAAGCCAGTCAGCGGCTTGGCATCCCCTTCGGCATCGTGGATCTGAGCCTTGCGCCCACACCGGCGCGGGGGGATTCCGTGGCGCATATTCTGACGGAAATGGGGCTGGAAATGGCCGGGGCCCCCGGGACAACGGCCGCGCTGGCGCTGCTCAATGACGCGGTCAAGAAGGGCGGCGTGATGGCCAGCAACCATGTGGGCGGTCTGAGCGGAGCCTTTATTCCCGTCAGCGAGGATATCGGCATGATTGAGGCGGCCGCCAAGGGCGCGCTGACGCTGGAAAAGCTGGAGGCGATGACCTGCGTGTGCTCCGTCGGGCTGGATATGATCGCCATTCCGGGAGATACGCCGGCCGCGGCCATCAGCGGCATCATCGCGGATGAAGCGGCCATTGGGATGGTGAATCAGAAGACAACGGCCGTGCGCGTGATCCCGGCTCCCGGGAAGAAGGCAGGGGACCGGGTCGAATTCGGCGGGCTGCTGGGCTTTGCACCGGTAATGCCGGTGAACCCCTATGGCAACGACGCCTTCATAGCCCGCGGAGGGCGCATTCCTGCGCCCCTGCATTCCCTGAGAAACTGACAAAACAGGAAAGCGGAGAAAATGGGTAATTTTGTAGATCGGGTCAGAATCACGGTCAAGGCCGGCAACGGCGGCAACGGTTCCACCTCCTTCCACCGGGAAAAATTCGTGATCAACGGCGGGCCGGACGGCGGGGACGGCGGCAACGGGGGAGATGTCCTTCTGTATGCCGATCCGAACATGCACACGCTGCTGGACTTCCGGTTCAGGAGCAAGTATACCGCCGAGAACGGGGAGGATGGCCATGCGGGCCGGTGTACCGGCAAACGGGGCGAACCCCTGACGATCAAGGTGCCGGTCGGAACCGTTGTGCGCAATGAGGAAACCGGCCGGATCATGGCGGACATGGATCAGCCGGGGGAAACCCGGGTCCTGCTGAAGGGCGGACGCGGCGGATGGGGAAATCAGCATTTTGCGACGCCGACCCGTCAGGCCCCCAATTTTGCCAAGCCGGGGATCAAAACGCAGGTGTATACCCTGAAGCTGGAGCTGAAGACGATTGCGGATGTAGGTCTGATCGGCTATCCGAATGTCGGAAAAAGCTCGATCCTCAGCGCCGTGACGAGCGCCAGGCCCAAGGTAGGCAACTATCATTTCACCACCCTGACCCCGAACCTGGGGATCGTCCGCCGCTTTGGACAGGATATCGTGCTGGCGGATATTCCAGGGCTGATTGAGGGCGCCGCGGAGGGCGCCGGGCTGGGACATGATTTTCTGCGCCATGTGGAGCGGACGCGCCTGCTGCTGCATGTGGTGGATATTTCGGGGAGCGAGGGGCGCGATCCGCTGGATGATCTGGATCAGATCAATACCGAGCTGGATCATTACGGCCAGCTGTCCGAGCTGCCGCAGATCATCGTCTGCAACAAGATGGATCTGCCCGGCGCGGAGGAAAACCTGAAGCGGATGCGGATCCTGGCGGAGGGCATGGGATGCCCGGTCTTTGCGGTGAGCGCTGCCACCCGGCAGGGCTTTGATCCCCTGCTGGACGAGACGGCCCGACTGCTGGAAACGCTGCCCCCCGTGCTGCACTTCCAGGAGGAGGAAGAGCCGGAGGAGGAGAAGCCGGAGGAGGGCTTCAGGATCGTGTTTGACGGCGCGACCTATGAGGTTCTCGGTCCCGGGATGGAACGGCTGATCGAGAGCGTCAACTTCGATGACAACGAAAGCATGAACTGGTTCCATAAGATGCTCCGGAAGCTGGGCGTCATCGACGCGCTGCGGGAAGCGGGCGCCGGGGAAGGTGCCACGGTCCGGATTGCGGACATGGAATTTGATTTCATTGAATAGGAGAAACAGCATGACAGGAAAACAACGCGCGAAGCTTCGCGGGATGGCGAACACGATTGAAACCATCCTTTATATCGGCAAGGACGGAATTACCGAGAACACGGTCAGGGAAACCTATGACGCGCTGGAGGCCAGGGAGCTGATCAAGGGCTGCGTTCAGCAGGGCGCTCCGCTGTCCGCGCGGGAGGCGCTGACCGCGCTGTGCGAAAAAACCGGCGCGGAACCGATTCAGCAGATCGGGCGGCGTTTCGTGATGTACCGTCCCAGCAGGGAGCATCCGACGATTTCACTGGACGAGACGCTGCAGGAGCAGGGGAGATGATCATACGGTGAGTGGCACGCAAACCATACCCCGGATCCGGGATTACGCCGGAAAGCGCATCCATCTGATCGGCATCGGCGGATCCAGCATGAGCGGGCTGGCGATGATGCTGATCCGGGAAGGATACCGGGTTTCCGGAAGCGACCGGGACGAGGGTTATCTGATCCGATATGTGCGGGAGGCCGGCGCGGAGGTCATGATCGGCCACCGTGCGGAAAACGTGCATGGAGCGGATCTGATCGTTTATTCCGCCGCGATTTCTCCCGAGAATCCGGAACGGCAGGAGGCAGATCGCCTGGGCATTCCCTCGATGGAGCGGGCTTATCTTCTGGGCCAGCTGATGCAGGGCTTTTCCAGGGCAGTCGGCATCTGCGGCGCGCACGGAAAAACCACCACCACCTCCATGCTGAGCCAGATCCTGCTGGAAAACGGCAAGGATCCCAGCATCCATATCGGCGGGCGCCTGGATGCCATCGGCGGCAGCACCCGGGTGGGAAACAGCGATATCTTTGTGGCGGAGGCCTGCGAGTTTAACCGGAGCTTTCTGAGAATGAATCCGACCGTGGCGGTGGTGCTGAACATTGACGCGGATCATCTGGACTGCTATCGGGATCTGGACGAGATTGAGGAAACCTTTGGACAGTTCCTGGCGCTGCTTCCGGCGGACGGGCTGGCAATCGGGAACGGTGACGATCCCCGGGTCAGGCGTCAGATCGAGCGGGCGGGCAGGAGACATCAGTTCTTCGGCCTTTCCGCGCAAAACGACTGGTATCCGGAGGCCTATGAAGAGGACGAGCGCGGGTACGCCTCGTTCCGGCTGATGTTCCGCGGAGAAAAACAGACCGAGGTCCACATGGGCGTTCCCGGAGAGTTCAACGTACTCAATGCGCTGGCGGCCATCAGCACCGCGGTGGCGCTGGGGGTGGACGCCGGGGACGCGGCGGCGAGCCTGGAGCGCTTTGTGGGCGCACACAGGCGCTTTGAGCTGACCGCTACGGTGGACGGCGTGGAAATCTTCCACGATTACGGGCACAATCCCGCCGAGATGCGCAACGCGCTCTCCATCGCCCGGAAGAGGTGCCGGGGCAGGCTCTGGGCGGTGATGCAGCCGCATACCTTCAGCCGGGTGCGCACTCTGTTTTCCCAGTATCTGACCTGCACGGAGGCGGCGGACATCACCCTGGTGACCGATATCTGCGCGGCCCGGGAAAAGGATCCCGGCGACCTGAACAGCGGCATGCTGGTGGAGGGGATGCGGGAGCACGGTCTCGACGCGGTCTGGACCCCCTCCTTCGATGACACGGAGCGGTATCTCCGGGAGCACTGGCAGCCGGGAGATCTGGTGCTGACGATGGGGTGCGGGGATATCAATCTGCTGAATGAGCAGATCAACCGGCATGAGGCGGAGAGAAAGGCGGAGGAAGAAGCCCGCCGCATACCGAGAAACCGGAGAATCATCGACGCGCCGCAGCTGTGCCGGAATATGCAGGTGATCCGAAGCCAGATTCCGGCTTCTGCCAGGGCAATGGCCGTGGTGAAGGCGGATGGTTACGGACACGGCGCCGTGGCAGTCAGCCGTGCCGCGCTGCAGGGCGGAGCGGAGATGCTGGCTGTGGCCTCCGTGGACGAGGGAAGAAAGATCCGGGAGGCCGGCATTGATGCGCCGATCCTGGTGCTGGGCGTCGTAACGGCCGCCGACGCGGCCGAGGGGGTATCCCTGGACCTGACCCAGACGGTCTGCTCGCCGGAAATGGTGCGGGAGGTTGAAAGCGCCGCGTGCCGGCAGAAAAAAAAGACCAGGGTCCATCTCAAGGTGGACACCGGCATGGGCCGTGTCGGCGTGCGCACGCGGGCGGAACGGGACGCTGTGCTGCGCGAGCTGGAGCTTGCGCCTCATGTGGAGCTGACGGGGGTCTTTACCCATTTTGCGGACGCGGATGGGGATGAGACGGGCACAGCCTATACGCGGGAGCAGTTCAGCCGCTTCCTGGAGATGACGGAGGATCTGCCCGGGACGGTGCTCCGCCACTGCGCCAATTCCGCGGCGATTCACCGCTTCCCCGAGATGGCGATGGATATGGTGCGGGTCGGCATCAGTCTGTACGGGTATCCCCCCGTGAAGACGGAGGCGGATCTGAAGCCCTGCATGCGCTGGACCGCGAAGGTGAATTATGTGAAGGTGGTTCCTGCCGGCTCCGCAATCAGCTATGGCCGTACCTGGGTGGCGGAAAGGGCAACGCGGATTGCCACGGTCACCTGCGGGTACGCGGACGGATATCACCGCTGCGCCGGGCCGAAGGCGCAGGTGCTTATCCGGGGCTGCCGCTTTCCGGTGATCGGCCGGATCTGCATGGATCAGATGATGGTGGATGTCACCGGAAATGACCAGGTTCGTGCGGGGGACGAGGTCGTGCTGATGGGCAGGAGCGGTGAGGAACGGATCACCGCGGAGGACCTTGCCGCCTGGAGCGGAACGATTTCCTACGAGATTCTGCTCAGCGTCGGCAGCCGGGTTGAGCGTGTGACCCTGCCGCTGGCGGGACCGGCAGAAGAGGCCGGAAGGGAAGCCTGAATGGACGGAAAGGAGTGCCTGGGGCATGACAAAAGGAGCAAGCAAAAAGATAGAGCCGGTTCAGAAACCGTTTCTCAGGGGGCATGTGAAGGATGAGCGGACCTGGAAGAACGCTGTCGTGTTTTTCGGGCTGATTCTGCTGGCCTCGGTGATGTGCTTCCTGGTATGCTCGATGACGGGACTGGATCATGTGGTGCTGCGCGTGCTGCTGAACACGGTGATCGAAGCGCTGGTGCTGATGATCTTTTATTCCCGCGGCACCGCGCTGGGCACGGATGATGTAGCCCGGGGCGAGGTGCTCTATCAGCGGCAGGAGCGCGGCATGGAAACGGCCGCCTCCGAGCGCGCCATGTGCTATCATCCCGCAAAGGGTTTTGTGATCGGCCTGCTGGGAACCGCAGTGCTGTTCCTGGCAGCGCTGGTGTTTGCGCTGAAAACGGAGCCCCAGGCCCTGGGCGCCGGCGTGCTGCCCGGCTGGCTGCAGCCCTATCTGGGACGGGATGAAATCGGCGGACCGCTGGCTTATTACACCCAGACGGAGGGCCTGCAGTGGATGGATATGCTGCGGATCCTCATCCGCATCTGCGTGATTCCCTTCGTCAGCATGGTGGGTACGGCCAACCGGACCGGCGTGGTCATGGTGGAGCGGCTCAGTCCGGTGCTGATCCTGCTGCCGGCCATCGCCTACGGTCTGGGCTATCTGCGCGGCCCCGGCGTCCGGTCCCGGGTGCATACGGAGATTGCTGAGAACAAGAAGCGCAGAGCGCGCAGGGAAAAGCGGGAGAGGCGCGCGCGCATGAAGCGCAGCGCCCCGAAGGGACCGGAGCAGCTCAACTGAGCCCGCCCGGGGAGAAACGATGAGAATCATTGCAGGAACGGCCCGGGGTGCCCTCATACAGGCGCCGGAGGGCAGAAATACGCGTCCGACGCTGGATCGGGTGCGTGAGAACCTCTTCAACATGCTGCAGGGGGACACAGCGGAGGCGCGGGTGCTGGATCTGTTTGCCGGCAGCGGTGCGCTGAGCCTGGAAGCCCTGAGCCGCGGCGCGGCCCGCGCGGTGATGGTGGATCGGGACCGCGCCGCCCATGAAACGGAAGTGTGCAATCTCCGGAAGCTGCGCTTCGAGTCGCGCTGCGAGACGATGCTCTGCGACTGGCGGCGGGCGGTGGAGCGCCTGCGGGAGGCCGGGGAGGCCTTCGATCTCGTATTTCTGGACCCGCCCTACGCGATGGAGGGGCTGGAGGAGGTTTTTCTGGCGCTGCCGCCGATTCTGGCTCCGGAGGCGCTGGTGATTCTGGAGCACGAGGCCAGGCAGTCCCCGGGATGCCCTGAGGGCTACGAAGTGCTGAAGGAGAGAAGCTGGGGATACTGCGGTGTGACCTTCTATGCCGAAAGGAGGAAACCGGAATGAAATCCTGCGTTTTTCCGGGGACGTTTGATCCGGTGACCGTTGGACATCTTTCCGTGATTGAGCGGGCCGCGAGGCTCTTTGATCAGGTGACGGTTACGCTGATGGTCAACGTTCGCAAGCACTGCGTTTTTTCCCTGGCTGACCGGAAGCGGATGATGGAAAAGGTCTGCGCCCCCTTTCCGCAGGTCCGGGTGGACGTCTGGGACGGCCTGCTGGCGGATTACATGCGGATCCGGGGAGAAAGCTGTCTGATCCGCGGCGCGCGGGACGCGGCAGAGTTTGAGGCTGAAATCAAGGCGGATCAGGTCAACCGGCTCCTGTATCCGGGGATGACGACGCTGCTGATGCCGGCGGAGGAGGGACTGGGCTCCGTGTCCTCCAGCATGGTGCGGGAGCTGGCCGCCTTCCGCGCGGATATTCGTCCCTTTGTGCCGGCCTGCGCCGCGGAGGAAATTGCGCGCATTCTGTCGAAAGAAGGGACATGACCGCGCGGGAAGTTATTTTGCGGCGATCGGATTTGAAACGAACCGACGGGAACGTCGTTTTTTCAGAAAGGAGACATGGACATGGCAGGGGATATCAACAGCGCGGAAAAATGCCTGAAGGCCATTCAGACCCTGAAGTCAGAGCTGGCCAACGCCAAAAAGAGTCTGCTCAGCAGCGAGACCTGCACGGTCAACCGGAACCTGATGCAGGCTCAGCTGGAGTATCTGGAGGATCATCTTCCGGA
>ODAJ012106360.1_pt1 | contig 10500 bp, 10 predicted proteins | sample 1539241 | NCBI WGS metagenome assembly ODAJ01 (sample SAMN02144231, study PRJEB22623) | gut metagenome | biome: sheep rumen | host: Ovis aries | place: New Zealand
AATGCCTTTGTCGCCGACTTTATCGGAGAAAGCAACATCTTCAACGGTATTATGACCGGTAAACTCCGGGCCCGTTTCTGCGGCGGCGAGTTCGAATGTGTTGACGATATTGATGAAGGAACCCACATCACGGCTGTCGTCCGGCCGGAGGATGTAGAGATCACCCCGCCCGAAGAGGGCACGATCCGGGGCATTGTCAGTTCCGTTATTTTCAAGGGCATGCATTATGAGATCACCATTGAATCCGGCAAGAACGAAATGGTGGTCCGTTCCGTCCACAGCGCCAGGCCCGGTGACACAGTAGGCATGCGGGTGGAGCCTGACAACATCCATGTCATGATCGCGGAGAACCATACCAACTATTTCACAGCCGAGATCAACAGCGATTTCCGCCTGGAATATAATGATAAGCTTCTGGATACCAGCCTGACGAAAATTATCAAAGGCAGCCGGCGTACGGAAGACGGTACTCTTCTGGACGGCAGCGGAGACGCCATCGATCCCAGAAAGACCCGCATCCTGGTGTCGATCCAGCCCCAGGACATTATCATGACAGACCATGTGGAAGAAGGCCTGGTGGAAGGAAATATCCGTAACCTGATCTACAAGGGCGACCATTACAGCTATGTCATCCATACCGACCTGGAACAGGATTTCATCGTGGACGATGAATATTTATGGAACATGGATGACCATGTAGGCCTTATTATGCCGGTGGAAAAAATGACCTTCCAGCTGAAAAAATGACTTTTGATTTAGAATAGAGGAGGAGAGGGTATGCCTGTTTTCGGTCTGACCAGAAAAAGTCTGCGTATTCCCTATGTTCTGTTTCTGGCGGTATTTGTAGTTGCGCCGCTGTTCGTACTGATCTACTACGCTTTTACCAACGGGTCCGGCCAGCCCACCATGCGCAACCTGACCGGTTTCTTTACGGACCCCAATACACTGGGCACCCTGTGCTACAGCTTTGCCATCGCTTTTGTCTGTACCCTGGTGTGTCTGCTGATCGCCTATCCGACCGCTTATATCCTGGCCAACAGCGGTTTCCGGCATAAATCAGTCCTGCTGATGATCTTTATCCTGCCCATGTGGATCAATTTTTCCCTTCGGATCACGGCCCTGAAAGAGATCCTGACCATGATCGAAGGAAATCTGGCCATGTATCCTTTTTTTAACGCCGTACTCGGCATGACCTATGACTTTCTGCCTTTCATGATCCTGCCCATTTACAATACACTGTCCAAGCTGGATCCCTCGCTGATTGAAGCCGCCAAGGATCTGGGCGCGGATGAGACGCATGCCTTTTTCAGAGTGACTCTGCCCCTGTCCGTACCCGGCATTATCAGCGGGATCTCCATGGTATTCCTGCCTTCCATGACCAACTACGTGGTCCTGGATATGCTCTATAACAGCACCTATATCATGGGCAGCCTGATCGGATCCTACTTCGCGGCCTACAACTGGCACGGCGGTTCCATGATTGCCCTGATCCTGCTGGCCATCATCTGTCTGTTCACACTTGTGACAGAAAGCTACACAGAGGAAGACTCCAAAGGAATAGGGGGTGCCATGCTGTGAAAAATGTATGCAAAACCGTGTTTATTACCCTGGTCCTGATCTTTCTGTACGCGCCTATACTGATCCTGACGGTCTACAGCTTTACAGACGCTACTACGATCGGCGCCATCAGGGGATTCTCCCTGCATAACTATGTGACCCTGTTCACAACGCCTGAGCTCAGGGACATGATTTTTGGAACTATAACGCTGGCCCTTGGCGCGGCCCTGCTGGCTACGGTCCTGGGCACACTGGGCGCTGTAGGATCTTTCTATTCCGGTAAAGTTTCCAACAGTGTCATCACCGCGGTGAACCAGATCCCGGTCGTCAACGCGGATGTCGTGACCGGCTTTTCAGCCTGTATCCTGCTGGTCGTCGTACTGGGGATCACAAAAGATACCTTTATCCCCCTGCTGGCGGGCCACGTGACCCTTTGCGCGCCGTTTGTATTTCTGTCTGTCGTTCCCAAACTCAAGCAGATGGATCCCAGCATTTATGAAGCCGCCCTGGATCTGGGCGCCTCTCCGGCTACGGCCCTGCGTAAGATCGTTTTTCCTCAGATTTCTTCCGGCGTTTTTTCCGGTTTCTGTCTGGCGGTCACCCTGTCACTGGATGATTATTTTATCGCCACCTATACCAAACCGGCCACATTTGACACGATCAGTACCTACGTCGTCAACGCCACAAAAGGCGCCCGGACGGAGATCAAGACGGCCCTGTGGGCCCTTTCCGCGGTCATTTTCCTGATCGTGCTCCTGATCGTCGCGGCCGCCAATTTCCGGGCTTCCGGCAGTGAAGCGGAGAGGAGCCAGGTATGAGGAAAAATGTAAGAAGAGCCTGTTCCCTGTTCCTTGCGGCCTGTCTGGCGGTCCCTGCAGCTTTGCTGACTGTGAAACCTGCTTCGGTACAGGCGCAGGATACCACAGCAGAAGAAGCGTCCGCGGAAGAGGATGATACCATCGTCCTGCGGGTCAGCAACTGGGAAGAGTATATCGACCTGGGAGACTGGGATGAAGAAGAGACCATAGACCTGGAATCCGGCGATATCATCGGTGAAAATTCCATGATCGAGGATTTTGAAGCCTGGTATGAGGAGACCTATGGCAGGAAAGTAAAAGTAGAGTACTCCACCTTCGGAACCAATGAAGACCTATACAACATGCTGACCCTGGGCGATGTCTATGACCTGGTCTGCCCTTCGGAATACATGTTCATGAAACTGATGGCGGAGGATATGCTGGTGCCTCTGTCAGACCATTTTTACGATACATCCGATCCCAACAATTATTATGCCATCGGCGTTTCCCCCTATATAAAGGGGATCTTCGATGCCAAGACCATTGGCGGGGAGCCCTGGAGCAAATACGCCGCCGGCTACATGTGGGGCGTGACCGGAATCGTCTACAATCCCGAGGTCGTAACAGCAGAGGAGGCTTCCACCTGGAAGATCCTCAATAACAGCAAGTTCAAACGGCAGGTCACCATTAAGGACAATGTCCGCGATTCTTATTTCGCGGCTGTGGGCGCCATCAAATCCGACCTGCTGACCAGCCCGGAATTCCTGAACGATCCGAATTATTCCCAGCGTCTGGAAGAGGAAATGAATGATGTATCCCCTGAGACCATCCAGGCGGTACAGGATTACCTGCAGACGGTCAAGAATAACGTCTATTCCTTTGAGACCGATTCCGGCAAGGCGGATATGATCACAGGCAAGGTCGTTGCCAACTACCAGTGGTCGGGCGACGGCACCTATACCATGGACCAGGCGGATGAAGATGACTTTACCCTGGCTTTCGCAGTACCTGTGGAATCCACCAACATCTATTTTGACGGCTGGGTCATGCTCAAGTCCGGCCTGTCCCAGGATCCGGCCAAGCAGCACGCGGCGGAAGCCTTTATCAACTTCAATTCCCGGCCGGACAATGTGATCCGGAATATGTACTATATCGGCTATACCTCCGTCATCTCCGGCGGGGATGATCCCCGGATCCTGGAATATGCCGACTGGAACTACGGCGCGGAAGAAGATGAGGAAGAGACTGCCGACTATCCTCTGGGTTACTTTTTCTCCGGCGATCCGGACGATGAGGACTATATGGTCACCGTTCCGGCCGACCAGATCAACCGGCAGATCAGCGCCATGTATCCGCCTCAGGAGGCCATTGCCAGATCCTCCATCATGGTCTACTTCGACGCGGACGTGAATGAGAAGATCAATCAGATGTGGATCAATGTCCGCTGCTATAACATTTATCAGATCCCGGTCTGGGCCTGGTGCCTGGCCGTCCTGATCATCGGCGGCATTGTCTTCTTCCTGATCCGCTCCAGGCGGAAGAAAAACTATGATTAAAACTGTGATGCATAAAGAATCGTATGCAGTAATCTGATTACGATAAGCAGGAAAGCAAGTCAAATCCATACCTTTGGTAATCCGCAGATTATCCGTGTGGTAATACCGGACAGGGCCTCCTGTCCGGCAGAGACTTGCATTTCCTGCTCTTTCTGTTTAGAATGAGTTTACAACTCCATATGTTCAGCGGACGGTGCCGCCGCGTGCCCCGGGCATGCCGGCGGGTAAAAGGGAAACAGGTGTGATTCCTGTACGATCTCGTCACTGTGACAGGGGAGTATATGACAGAGTCCCTGGAGGGACAGTCACTGGCTTTGAGCCGGGAAGGCAGTCATATACGAAGATCCTCCAGCCAGGAAACCTGCCGGCCGTAATAGTACAGGATCAGCAGCTGAAGATCCGGACCACGAGGCATTGGTCGTACTGGGACCTGTTTTCAGGTCTGTTTGCTGTGCCCGTTACGTTACGTAATGGGATTTTTTTGAGTGCGGGCCTTTCAAGCTGCGCCAAGCATGTGTGCCGGCGGCACAGGAAAGAGGTTTTTATGAGATACAAATTGATCAGGATGCTTATGGCAGTCACCGTCAGTGCCATTCTTCTGGCAGGCTGCGCTTCTTCAGCACCCTCTGCGGCAGCAGGAAGCGGGACCGGCGGCGCGGATACCACCGGCGAAGCCCCTGTGGAAGAATCTGTCACAGAAGCGGAAGAGGACAGTGAAACTTCCGTGACCGGCAATACAGCCGCGGCGGAAGAGGAAGAAGAAGAGAATTACGGGACCGGTGACGCCGGCCTTGACAATCCCCGTAACCAGGATGAAATCGGAGACAAAGAACTGCTGGTCGTCAGTTTCGGTACCAGCTATAATGACAGCCGCCGTATGACCATCGGCGCCATTGAGCAGGCCCTGGAAGACGCTTTCCCGGACTACTCTGTCCGCAGGGCCTTTACTTCCGACATCATCATTAAGCACGTGGCACAGCGGGATGGTGTACAGATCGATAACGTGGAAACTGCCCTGCAGAGAGCAGTTGATAATCAGGTAAAAGAACTGGTCATCCAGCCGACCCACATGATGGATGGTCATGAATATAATGATCTGATGGAACAGGCGGCTCAATACGCCGACGCTTTCGAAAAGCTGACAGTCGGTATCCCCCTGATCACCAGTGAGGAAGACTATAAAGCTGTGGAACAGGCCATTACAGAGTGGACAGCCGAATATGATGACGGGAAGACAGCCATTGTATTCATGGGCCACGGGACCAGCGCGGATTCCAACGAAGTCTATCAGAATCTGCAGGACCATCTGACAGCGGACGGTTATGACAATTATTTTATCGGCACAGTAGAAGCCACCCCCAGCCTGGACGATGTTCTAGCCGCTGTGAAGGCAGGCAGCTATGAGCGGGTCCTTCTGGAGCCCCTGATGGTCGTTGCCGGTGACCATGCCAATAATGACATGGCAGGCGACGAAGAGGATTCCTGGAAGTCTGTTTTTGAAAAGGAAGGCTATACGGTCGAGTGCCAGCTGCGCGGTCTGGGAGAAAATGAGGCCATCCGTCAGCTCTATGTCGAACATGTAAAGAGCATTCTGGAACAGTAAACTATGACAGGAGAAACAGGAACATGAAAAACAGAATTGCCGCTATACTTGTCACAGCCGTTATATCGGCAGCCATGATCAGCGGCTGCGGCCAGAAAGAGACACAGACCGGACAGACTGCCCCGAATGAGGCAGAAGAGTCCGCAGATAAAGCGGTAGAGGAAGCTGCCGCAGCAGAAGCCGTTTCTGAACAGACAAAAACAGATACATCTTCCAATACCGCCGATACAGCCAAAGATTCAGATCCCGCATCCAAAGTAGCTGACAAATCTGAAATGACAGAAATCGAGGAAGTCGTTGAGGATGGAATGGTGCCTGTGACCGGCAATCAGATCAAAGACGGTGTTTATCCGGTCTCCGTTTCTTCCAGCTCTTCCATGTTCAGAATTGAGAACGCGCAGCTGACCGTGCAGGACGGCAGCATGTCCGCGGTCATGACCATGGGCGGCACCGGATATCTGTATCTGTACATGGGGACAGGAGAGGAAGCTGCCGCGGCTTCAGAAGAAGACTTCATTCCATATGAGGAAACAGAAGAGGGAACGCATACATTTACCGTCCCTGTGGAAGCCCTGGACCAGGGCATTGCCTGCGCCGCCTTCAGCAAAAAGAAAGAAAAATGGTATGACAGGACCATCCTGTTCCGGGCGGATTCACTTCCGGCGGACGCTTTCGCGGACGGTTACCTGACGACGCTGGAGGACCTGGACCTTACGGACGGCAGCTATACGGTGGAAGCTTCCCTGCAGGGCGGCTCCGGCAGGGCATCCATTGATTCCCCGGCCGCTCTGACAATATCCGAAGGAAAGTGTACATTGACAGCCGCCTGGTCCAGCCCCAACTATGACTATATGATCGTCGATGGAGAAAAGTACCTGCCGGTCAATACGGAGGGGAACTCCGTATTTGAGATTCCCTGGTCCGTTTTTGACGCGCCCGTGACGGTTCTGGCGGACACCACCGCCATGAGTCAGCCCCACGAGATCGAGTATAAAATACAGCTGGATTCCTCCACCCTGCGGAAAGCAGAATAAGTCCAAAAGAGTATGCAGCGCCTCCTGCGTCGGATCATAAATCATAGAATCAGGCGGAAGTGAACGGCGAAAATGAACTGCCCCTGTATACATATCTGAAATCCCAGAAAGGTTTCGAGGGATTCAGCGAGCATCCCTACAAGGAGCTTCTGGAGAAGATGTTCTCCGAGGCTGATCCGGACTGGGACAAAAATCTGATATGTTAAGAGCCCCGGACTTTGGTGGTCCGGGGCTTTGTTTTTTCCGGGATCAGTTCCTGATTCCGGTCAGATAAATGTTGTTTTCAGCTGTGTCAGGAGCCGTTCCGCGATCGGCGAAAATGTCTGGTACTTTTTCCATACGAGATACAGTTTCGTTTCCAGCCGCGGCGTGAGCGGACGGAATACCAGCCCGCTTCCGGGAGAGGTATCGACCAGCTTATTGAATGTCAGGTAGTATCCCAGATGCTCTCTGGTAAAAATGGACGCGTTATAGGCAAGGCGGAAGGACCCTTCCAGATGCAGGTCGTCCATCCGGGCACCGGCCCAGCGGGGAATATCATTCTTCCAGCTCTGCTCTGAGCAGAACAATGGCAATCCGATCAGATCTTCCGCCTGAATTGCCTGTTTCGACGCGAGGGAATCATCCTCCGGCATGATCAGGCCCCATTCCTCTGATTCCGGAAACAGTAGAGATTCATATTTACCCGCCGCCGGCGATTCCGCCAGCACAATAAAGTCCAGTAATCCTTTATCCAGTTTCTCGATGACCTGTTCCGTGTCACCGCTGGTGATATGATAGCGCAGGTGAGGATACGTCTTTTTGAATGTATGGATCTCTCTGGCCAGGTAGCGGATCTGGTAGGATTCCGCCAGACCAAAATACAGATCCCCGCCGGTGATATCGTCAAGAGAAATAAACTCCCGCTCGATCCTGTCCGCCATGCTGACCAGGTCCTCCGCACGGTTCCGCAGAAGCATGCCCTCATCGGTCAGTTTGATATTAAAACTCTGCCGGATGAACAGTTTTTTCCCCAGTTCTTCCTCCAGGGATTTCAGGGCCTTTGAAAGGGTGGGCTGTGTCACATGGAGCGTCTCTGCCGCCCTTGTCATATTTTCTTCCCTTGCTACCGCAAGATAATACCTGAGTGTCCGTATTTCCATTTCTTTATCCCTTATCTTCCTTCTATTGACATTCCAAAAAAGAATATCACGATATTCATTATAACCATTAGCACAAGTGTCATCAAGCCGTCATAATAAAATCAGAAAGCAGCAAATGAAAGTCAGAAATGAGGAGCCGTATATGGAAAACGAAAACGCAGTAAAAAGCAATCTGCTGGATGCCGGGTGCAGTGACCAGTCCGCCGCGTGGGTGGACCAGCTGGTGCAGGCTGGCAGGCTTTCCGACGCGCTCCATGAAATGAAGGTGATCCGATGTGACCTGATGGAGGCTCTCCATCAGAGCCAGCGAAGAGTAGATTGCCTGGACTATCTGATACGGAAGACAGAAAAAGAGATCATTACAGACAAAGAAAGGCGGTAAGAATGATGATGAAAACAGAACAGCTCAACCTGGTACAGGAGTGGGATAAGACCTTCCCCAAAAGCGACAAAGTAGAACACAGTAAAGTTACATTCGTAAATCACTTCGGCATCACCCTTGCGGCGGATATGTACGTTCCGAAAAACGCGGCCGGAAAGCTGCCCGCCATAGCGGTTTCGGGTCCTTTCGGCGCCTGCAAGGAGCAGTCCTCCGGCCTGTACGCCCAGGAAATGGCAGAACGCGGTTTCCTGACCGTCGCCTTTGACCCTTCCTTTACCGGTGAGTCAGGCGGATTCCCCCGCGCCATGCACTCACCTGACATCGATGTAGAGGATTTCCAGGCGGCTGTCGACTTCCTGTCCTGCTGTGACCTGGTCGATCCCGACCGGATCGGCATCATCGGTATCTGCGGCTGGGGCGGCATGGCCCTGCAGACAGCCTGCGTAGATACACGGATCAAAGCCACCGTAACTTCTACTATGTACGATATGTCCCGCGTTGCCGGCAATGGCTACTTTGATGGCGCCGACAGTAAAGAAGCGCGAAAGGCGGCACGTGAAGCAGTCAACGCCCAGAGGACGGAAGACTATAGAAACGGCAGTTATAAGAGAGCGGGCGGCGTGGTCGATCCGCTTCCGGAGGACGCGCCTTTCTTCGTAAAAGATTACTATGACTATTACAAGACGGAACGCGGTTATCATGCCCGTTCTCTCAATTCCAATGATGGCTGGACTGTCAATACACAGACCTCCCTCATGAATATGCGCCTGTTCACCTACGCGGATGAGATTGACAGCGCCGTGCTGATGATTCATGGCGACAAGGCCCATTCCTGCTATCTGAGCCGTGATACCTTCAAGCTTCTGAAAGGTGACAATAAAGAACTGATGATCATTCCCGGCGCGGTCCATACGGACCTGTATGACCGGAAGGACATCATTCCCTTTGATAAACTCCAGCATTTCTTTGAGGAATATCTGAAATAAAGATCATTGTATTCAGCGGCAGCCCAAGGCCAGGTGAGTTCCCTCATCTGGCCGGTTTTTTTTATAAACAGTAAAGTCAACCGGTCCGCCGCTGTGATGACCGATTCTTTACGTCCCGTCCTGTATTTTCATGACCATGTTGGCCAGCGTCAGAAAATCCTGCGCTTTCATGATGGCCATCCCCTGGGTCTCGTCGCCCAATACGACAAGCTGGTCCCCCGCGGAAATATTGAATATCTTTCTTGCCTTGGCCGGTATCACGATCTGTCCTTTATCCCCAACGGTCACCATCCCGAACAGGTGCTTTCCTTTGGGCGGAACGCCAAGGCCCAGATTGTCTTTGGACTCGTAATTTGCCAGATCGTCGAGTGATACCCCGAACAGGTCCGCCAGAATCTTGCATTTGTCCAGATCCGGTACCGTGTCACCGGATTCCCACTTTGCCACAGCCTGTCTGGACACGCCGACCTTCTCGGCTACGTCTTCCTGTGTCAACTGATGTATTTTCCGCATCTGTATCAGGTTGTCCCGAAACATCCTTTCTTTCTCCTTTCTGTTCCGGTCCGCGGTGTGATCTGTCATCGGGCGGACCTTGTTTTCTTTATTCCGAGCACAGCCCATCTATAGACAGGGATCCTGGAGATCACCTCGTACAGGATATATCCTGCCGCGAATCCGGCGGCAAGACTGCAGGCGTAAACAAACGCCGGGGGAAATATCCCGGATCTTCCGATCAGAAGGGCCACGGTCGAAATACCCAGATAATGAAATACATACAGCCCGAAGCTGTGCCCGGCCATCCACCGGGTAAACGGGGTCTCAAAATCCAGATACCCTGCCGCGCCTCCGAGAATCGCCAGAGAAGCGAACCAGGCATAGGCTGTGAACAGGAAGGTCCGGTTCACCGGAGCGTCCGCGTAATTCTTTCCGAAGTTGATCAGGCAAAAGCTGATTCCCAGGACCAGCGCGGCCATGAGCAGCCAGCCGAAATGCTTCCGGAGCCGGTCCATCACTTCCTCATGGGAAAATACGAAATAACCAAGGAAGAAGGCCGCGGCATAGAAACCGAAGCGGTAGACCGCGATGACCGGCGTATTCAGGATCTGCGCGGCTGCCCAGACCGGAACCGCCATTGCTGTAAGCAGCAGTATGCCGGTACGGGAACCGGCCATCCAGAGGCGGTCCTTTTCTATTTTACGGACCGGAACCAGCAGGACCGAATACACCCAGAGTACCTGTATGAACCAGAGAACGCCCGTACCGCTCACAACTATGATCAGATAACGGATGACCGCGGGCACCTGCATCAGCGATTCAAATCCACCCGCGATTTCCGCGCTGATCATCCCCTGTATAAAATGGAACGCGAACAGGCCGATCGTCGAAGGCACCAGGAGCTTCGCGGTCCTTGTCCTGAGGAACTCACGCTCACTGTGCCGGGTG
>ODAJ012121679.1_pt1 | contig 10500 bp, 8 predicted proteins | sample 1539241 | NCBI WGS metagenome assembly ODAJ01 (sample SAMN02144231, study PRJEB22623) | gut metagenome | biome: sheep rumen | host: Ovis aries | place: New Zealand
CGGCGCGGCTGTCGGTCGCGTAGGCTTTTGTGTCGTAGACAAGCTCCTCCAATGTGCCTTTATGCGCAGCTTCCGCCGCATCAAACGTCGTCGGCACCGCCCAAAGCTGTCTTTTGGCGTGACCGGTCCATGCCTTATCCGTCCGCGTATGCAAGCCCCATGTCAGCAGGAATGTGATGAGAATGACCGCCATCGCGCCGAGCGGCAGAAGGGGCAGCTTGTTGGATTTCTCCTTTTTCCAAAGCAGCAGCGCGGTGCCGCCTACTGCCCATAGTGCGCAGACGATAGCTTCGGGCAGGAACAGCATATTGCAGTTGCCGAGATTTGCATACGCAGCCGAGACCATGTTGAAATACAGCACAAAGCACAGCACGGCGCCGAGCAGCATCAAAAACGGCATTCTCCCCCGCCATGCGGCATAGCCCAAGAGCAGTACAAGCGCCTCGATCACAAGCAGCGTCACAAACGGTTCGAGCGCGCCGAGCACGATATACTGCACCGTCTGCACCGCAAACAGGGCACAGAGCAGCCAATACGCCCAAAGCCCGATCCGGTCGGTCAGGGTTCCCTTTTGTTTTTCCATTCTCTCCTCCGATTCGATGATTCTCCCGCATGGGAGGGGAAGCATCAAAGAACGCGGGCCTCTCCCCCGTTTTTTCATGCCTCCGTTCGGAAAGGACGGCGGCAGCTTTTATGCCGCCGCCGTCTTATGGTTGGTTGCCTTATTTCTCTCTCTTTGCTACGCCGAGGAACGCGCCGATCACGGCGATCAGCCACGCAACGCCGGTGAAAGCGGCAAAGGTGATGAAGCCGGTCAGGTTGGTCTGCGGATTCAGGCCTGCATAGACAAGACCCATTTCGTTGACCATCGGGGCAATCGAGACGCCGAGCGCCGCCATCAGCAGCACCGCGTGCGCGGCTGCAAGCAGGTTCGGGATCTCCTTGCCGAGCGCAACCGCGAGGGCAAGCGCGCCCGCACCGACGATGGCTGCAATGATCAGCAGCGTGTAGGTCTGCGGCGCCTTGATGTAGGCGAAGTTGTACAGGATCGCGCTGACAATCGCAAGGACGGTCGAAGCGCAAACGAGGGCAAAGCCGATAAAGGATACCTTATTTTTCATGGTTACGACCTCCTTACGCTTTCTTTTCCTTCTTCGGGAGCAGGGATGCGACATACCACAGGCAAGCCGCCGCCGTCAGAACACCGAAGCAAACGTTGACCGCAATCAGCGTGACCTCCCACCACGGATAGACGCGAACGATACGGGTATCGGTCGTGATGCCGTTCATGGTGTTGGAGTTGACGAACGTATACAGGTCGTACTTCAGCATCTGCTTCAGCTCCTGCTGGAACGCGGTGTCCTTCTGGATCTTCTTCATGTTGTCCGCCGACACCGGATCGCCGATGATGGATTCCGCATAGGCGTTCTCGGTGAGGCAGCCGCCGCCGCCCGCGAACGTCACGTCACGCCAGTTCATGTATTCCGGTCCGTTGATCATGTCGGTGACGACATAGCCGGTGTAGCCCCATTCGTTGCGGAGGATACCGGTGAGCAGGCCGCGGTGTGCGCCGGCATATACGGTGCCGAGACGGTTGAACGCGGTCATAACGCCCTGCGCGTAGTTGCCTTCCAATGCGCCCTGGAAGCCTCTCAGCTCGATCTCACGGGCTGCCTGCTCGGAGATGAACGTGGACGTACCGGAGCGGTTGGCTTCCTGATGGTTCAGTGCGAAGTGCTTCGGCTCCATCATGAGGCCCTTGGACTTGCCGCCCTTGCAGGCCGCAACGCCCATGAGGTTGGTCAGCATGGAGTCTTCGGAATAATACTCGTGGTTACGCGAGCAGTAGGTGGCGCGGTGGTTATTGAGGCCCGGTCCGAAGATGGAGCAGGCGTTCGACCACAGGGAGTCTTCGCCGAAGAGCTCGCCTTCGCGCTCGACCAGTTCCTTATTGAAGGTTGCCGCGACGACCGGTTCGGTCGGCATCGTCGGCATCTGCCACATGGCATATTCGCTGTCCGGCCCGACATAGGTGGGCTCGGAGGATTCGGACGCCGTCCAGTTGGAGGTGTAGCCCGGCACCTGATCGGATACGAAGCCGACAGGTCCGTCATACGCGGTGACGACGTGCAGGCCGATCGAGTTGAGCGGCTCGAAGTTGCCGCCCGCGCCAGCCATGAACGCAACCGCTTCTTCGAGCGTGACGTTCTCCAGGAGCTGATCCCACATCGGATCGTCAATGGCGACGGAGCCGGCATAGTTGCCGTTGTCGTCGGTGATCAGCATGTCGATAATACGCATGCCGTTGCTTGCGCCCCACGTCTCGCCGCTGCCGTTCTCGGTCAGCTCATAGACGTTGTTCTTGAGGTTCTTCAGCATCGCGTCGTTCGCGGTGATGCCCCAAACGGGCTCCCAGCCCTTGGTCCAGTCCGCACGGGTGATGAATTCCACGCCGCGCTCCGGCAGCAGCTTACGGATATCGCCGTCCTGCAGCTGGTTCTGGACGCCCACGGAATAGGTTTCGATGTCCTTGCTGCCGATGGTGACCTTCTTCGCCGCATCCGCAGAAATGACTTCGTCGTCGTTGATCTTGACAAGGTTCGCGTCGCTGCCGGTCTTGACGGCGAGGACGTTGTTCAACGCTTCATGCGCGCCGTTGCCGACCGCAAAGTAGTAGTCGCCCGCGTCGAGCAGCCAAGCGCCCTGCGTACCATCGGCCTTGACAGCATTCTCATCGTAGGACGCGACATACTTGGCGTCGAACGTGACGGTTACGGTCTCGGATGCGCCGGGCTCGAGGGTCTTGGTCTTTTCAAAGCCGACAAGCTGGATCGCAGCCTTCTCGACGCCGCCCGCAATGTACGGAGCCTGCGCGTAGAGCTGTACAGCACTCTTGCCCGCGACGTTGCCGGTGTTGGTGACGGTCACGACCGCCTTGCTCTCGCCGCCGATGTTGAAATCAACGCTGTCGAGCTTCTGCGTGAAGGTGGTGTAGGACTTGCCGTAGCCGAACGGATAGGCAACTTCCTGCGCATAGTCCCAGGTGCCGTTGGAGGCGAACACGCCGGCCGCGGAGGCCGCGTTGCCCTGGTTCAGAATCTGATCCTCATAACGAGTCTCGAAATACTTGTAGCCGACATAGATGCCTTCGGTCTCGATGATGTACCAATTGCCCTTGTCGTTGCCCGCGTCGATGTCCTCGTTCGTGTAGAAGAACAGACCGAAGTTCTGCATCGACGGCGCCGCGATGGAGCTGACCGCATACGTATCGGAGATATGGCCGGACGGGTTCACATCGCCCGCGAGGACATCCGCGACGCCGCGGAAGCCGTAAGCGCCGGGCAGACCGGCCCAAACGATAGCGGAGATCGCCGGATCGTTCTTGAGCTCGGCAATTTCCATCGTCACGTCGGAGTTCAGCACAACGATGACCTTGCCGTTGGAGTTCTGCTTGGCAAGCTCGATCATGGCCTTTTCATTGTCGGACAGGGCCATCGGACGAACGAAGTTGTCGCCGTTCGGGTCCTTCATCGTGTCTACCGCATAGTCGGACGCTTCCGAGCTGTCACGGGACAGGAAGACGACAGCCGCGGTGTCCTTGGCGGCATTCAGCACATCCTGCGTGTAGAGGCTCGCCGGCGGTTCGCCGATCATGTAGCTGTCCGCCGTGGCGAACATCGGCCAGAATACCGGGATCAGAGAGTGGCCCGGAACCTCCTGTCCGAAGAACGCCGCCTTGCGGCGATAGGCATCGACCGCGCTGCTGTTGTAGAACGCGAGCATATCCTCGTTCAGCGTGAAGCCGATCTCCTTCATGGCGTCGATCAGCGTGATCGTCGTCTGACCTGCTTCGTAGTTGACGGAGGTGGTCGAACCGATCAGACCGCCGAACGTCGGGGCAAGGCTGTTGAGGCCCCAAATGGTGACCTTTTCGCTCGCCTTGTTCAGCGGCAGCGCGCCGTCGTTCTTGAACAGCACGGTGCCTTCCTGCGAAATCTCACGCGCAAGGGCTTCCTTGGCGTCGATGACCTGCTTGACCGAAGTGAACTCGGAATCAAAATAGATACCGTCGCCCGTGTTCTCGCCGGTCTTTTCGGTCTTGTAGCTCGAGGTGCCGAGGAAGGTGTTGATCTTGCTCGTCCACGTCTGTGCGATGCTTGTGGCGAACAGCGACAATACGAAGATCGACGCCAGAACGACCGCAAGACCGCGCTTCAAGCCTGTTTTTCTGCTTTTCATGTTCTCCTCCTTTGATTATCCCTCTGTGTTCCCCCGATTTTGCAACCGCATTACCGAGACTTTACACAGGTTTTATAATAACATATTACAAGTCGAAAGTACACCGTTTGTCGCGGATGACATGTTTTTGAGCGTAGATGACGGGTAAACGAACATGCAAAAAGCGCCCCGCCGAAAGACAAAGGCGGGACGCCAAGGATGCGTTTCTTATAAGGGGATCAGAATATCGAGGCGGAAGCGGCTGTCGTCCGTGCGGACGGTCATGGTGCCGCCGTATTTTTGCACGACGTGCCGAATGCTTAAAACGCCGAAGCCGTGGTAGTTGCGATCCTCCTTGGTCGTAACCGGCAGACCGTCCACGACGCGCAGCGGCTGTCCGAGGTAGTTTTCGACATGCACGGTCAAAAACGAGCCGCGCTGCCCTACGCGCAGGTCGATCCGGCGGTTTTCCACCGGCTCATGCTCGACGGCCTCGATGGCATTGTCGAGCGCGTTGCCGAACAGCGAATAGAGATCCATCGTGTCGAGCTTGCGGAGCGGCGTTCCGTCGCAGATGCATGTCAGACTGATCTCGTGCGCTTTGCAATAGAGCTGCTTTTCCATCAGGATCAGGTCGAGCGTTTCGTTGCCGGTCTTGGCCGCGCTCTCATAAAACAGCACCGCGTCCTCGATCTGCCCGATATATTCGCTGCGTTCCTTTTCGGATTTCATCCGCTTGAGCCCCTCGATCTGGTGCTTTAAGTCATGGCACTTGCGGTTGATCAGATCGACGTTCTCAGCGGTCATGCGCTGTTTTTTCTGTTCCGAGGAGAGCAGCTGCTCCATGATCGAATATTTCAGCGCGATATTGGTTTCGGAAATCAAACCGATCTGCATGAGAAGTGCAAGAATGTCGGCAAAGATATAGGCAAGATAGATATAGATTTCCCATTTGGACCCTTCGGCGCGGCGGTTGAAGAAGATCACAAACGCGATAATGACGACGGCGTTTTGTATCACACGGAAGCGCGGCAGCGTATGTCCCTCGCGGTCGTCCATCCAGCGGCGGAAAAACGCATAGACAATGCCGTACACAACCGCCATCAGGCTCCACGAAACGACAAGTGACACAAGGCCGTATTCGTCAAAGCCGAGCAGCGTTTTCAGAATCCAGAACAGATTGAACACGGCGTTCTGCACGGGCATCGAGCAGGTCGAGGAAAAGAGTGCCTCGCGCGGGGTGCAGCGATAACACAGAAGCAGCATACAGAAGTTGTATGCCGTCGGCAGCAGCAGAAGGGCGCGGTCGAGGATCGGATACGGATTTAAAATGCCGGACGGAAAGAGCTGCACGGAAAGATCGAACAGGATCGGTACCGGCAGCGCCAGCAGGATCGCGCGGAGCCAAAAATGCGGACGCCGCCGAAACGTCGGGTAGGCAAACAGATGCACGGCAAGCAAAAGCTGAAACGGATATGAGCCGAACATACGGATGATGCCTGCTCCGATCTCCTGCCAAATCAAAGGATTCATAGCACGGAATCTCCGAAATACTGGGTGAGCTGCTGCAGAAATTCCCTGCGCTTTGTGCGGCCGATCGGCAGCATATCGCCGTGGACGCAGATTTCGCTGCCCTTCAGCTCGGTCACATGGCGCAGATTGACAAGGAAGCTGTTGTTGCTGCGGACGAAGTCGAACCGGGACAGCCGCTGTTCACATTCCTTGATCGAGCCGCGCACCGACAGAATACCGTCCGCGGTGTGATACAGCAGGGTATGGTTCATGACCTCGATATAAAATATGTCCGACAGCAAAAGGCGCTTGACGCCGGTGGCGGTAGTGACGACGATTTCATGCCGCGCGCTTCTGTCCGAGGCTTCGAGCGCCCGTTTCATTTTGGCGGCAAAATCGGAATAGTCGATCGGCTTGACCAGAAAATCGAGCGCGCGCACCGCATAGCCTTGGATTGCGTAGTTTGACAGATATGTGATGAACAGCAGGCAGACCTCGGCGTCGAGCTCGCGCAGGCGCCGTGCCGTCTCCATCCCGTCGCTGCCGGGCATCTCTATATCCATCAGCACGATTTCAAAGTCGCGGTCATAGCTTTTCAAAAATGAATCGCCGTCCGAAAACAGGCGCACCTGCAGGTCCGTCCCGCTTTCCTTGCCGTACTGCTGCAAATACGATTTCAGCAACGCCGCATCCGCGTCCGTATCCTCTACCACAGCTATCCTGTACATGTCTATTCCCCCGAACATGTCCCCATACTTCTGCACTTTATTTGATTATAAAACAAAACCCACCGGTTTGCAAGTATTCCGGCGCACAGCGGTTTCATTTTTACCGCGCCGATAAAACGGAAATCCCGCCCGCATACACGCGGACGGGATTTCCGAACAGGAGGATATAGACAGAGAAGAGAATTGCTATAGGAGGGCGTTTACCGCGCCGCAATCGCATACACCGATGAAAGGCAGGCCTCGCGCTCCCACGTGCCGAACAGCCAGAGCTTCACGACGCCGAGCGCCTCGCGGATATACATGCCGGTCATATACAGCGGGTAGCCGTCCGCCCCCGCAAGGCCGACCGCCTGCATACCGAGCGACGCCGCCATCGCCTTTGCGCGATACAGATGATAGCCGCTCGACACGACAGCGACATGTTCCGCGCTGCCGCCGTCGTTTTCGATCACGGTTCGTGAGAACGTAAGGTTTTCCATCGTCGAGGTCGAATGGGCTTCGAGCAGGATGCGGCTTTCGTCGATCCCGTTTCGGAGAAAATACCGCCGCATACATTCGGCTTCGGAAATGTCCTCCCCCTCGCCCTGCCCGCCGCTGGCAACGACCTTTGCAGAGGGATGCGCGGCAAGGTACTCGACGGCGCGATCCATCCGGCTTCGGAGGGAGATCGACGGCGTTTCGCCGTAGACCGCCGCGCCGAGCACGATCACGTAATCGGCTTCCGTCTCGTTCTCCCGGTTGGCGGCCGCTATGATCGGCGCTTCCACAAGCAGCAGCGCGACAAGGCCGAGCGCCGCGAGCACGCTTGCACCGATCTTTACGCCGCGCCCCGCAAAGCGGAACACAAGCACAAGCACGATTGCCAAAAGCGGCAGCAGCGACGTATACCGGTACCCGGCGGGGCCGAACGCCCACAGCAGAACGACGAGGCCCAGCAAAACGAGCGAGCACGCCCACCACCATGTCCGCTTCCAAATGAGCGGCACGACGGCGAAAGCCGCAATACCCACGCCGATCAGCCGGTAATGCGGATGCAGGCCGAACGCGACGGCGAACGCCGTCAGCAGGATCAGCGCCGCGCCTGCCCACGCGCCAATGCGCTCGCCCTTGGTCGGTGCTGTTTTTGTATGATAAACGGTTTGTTCCATGATTTGTTCCCCCATCCTCTCGGTTCGTTTTCAGTATAGCAAGGAGTTGTCACAAAATTGCGTCCGAAAGTCGTCCAAAATGCGGAATCTTTATGAAGGATTTGATAAGGATTTCCTTAAGCGGTCTTAAAACTTTCGGCTTTGTTCCGGTATTTCCCGTACATTTTACTTTTGTGTTGCGAAAAGGATTGCGCCGTGCTATACTCGAAGCGGAACAAGAGGCTTTCTTTTTTCCAATTCTGAAACGGGAAGGAAACGATATGAGAGACATTTTACTGGCGACCTGTCCCATCGGGATTTGGTGCATCGTTGTTTGTGAAACCATTTTGGCGGTACTGCTGTTTCGTCTTGCCGGCAAGACGAAATCCAAGATCGCGCTGTGCTCCGCGATTCTGACGCTCGGCCTGATTTTGGACGCTGCGATCATCGGCCTCGGCGCGTTCCTGTCCCCTGCCGTACTCGGCGCGATCAGCCCCGTTCGCTTTATCGCCCACGGCCTTTTGATCCCGCTGCTGTTCCCGATCTGCGGCTATGCGCTGCATTTGAAAAAGTCGGTCATGATCGGCGTTTGGGTGTTCACGGGACTGTTGATGATCGCGGGCCTTGCCGAAGCCCTGGCAACCGTGCTTGCGCCGGTCGAGCTGGCGAACGTCGTCCGCTATGCGTCCGTCAAGGGCGAAACGCCGCGCTGGGCCGACGCGATCAGCCGCGTGCTGTCGTTCGGCACCGTGATCCCGATGATGATTGTCGGCGTGATCGTATGGATCAAGCAGAAGACACCGCACCTGTTTCTGTCCGGCTTTTTGATGTTCGCCTTCTCGGCGCTCGGCCCCGCGACCGGCAACACCGATCTGATCTTTTACATCAGCATGTTCGGCGAGCTTTTGATGGTGCTGTTTTTGCTGCTGTATGCGAAAAAGGAAGCAAAGAAGGCATAAGAGTAAGCGATGGAAAAGGCTGCCCCGCGCGGGACAGCCTTATTGATTTGGTTCTTATTATGGCTTTGTTCGCTTCGACAGCCCGGCATACCGGAAGGTCATGCCCAATTCGTCGATATAAAACCGGAGCAGATCCGCATGGCGGCAGGACGCGGCGATCAAATCTATCACATCCACGTCGTCCCGGACGTCGTTTTCCATAAAGCGAAACAACGCTTTTCCGACGCCCTTGCCGCGACAGGACTGCCGCACGTACAGCTCGTCCAGTACAAACGCCGTTTCCCCGGCGGCATTCAATGACGATGCCGCCGTCAATATCGTTTTGTGTCCCATGGCATAGCCGATGATCTCTTTTCCGTCCAAAGCGGCATAGACGGCACGTTCGCAAAAGTCCTCCGCCGCATTCGGAGAATAGGACGGGCAAACACGCTCGTCCGCCCACGCTTGGGACAGCGAACAAAGCGTATCCAGGTATGTGCGGTACGGTTCGGCGTCCGCCTCCGCCTTTGGGATCCGGAGAACGGTGCAGGTCACGGCCATCTTACAGCTTCTCCATCAGCGCCACAAGCTCCATCGGCTTGTCGATGCGATACTGCGCCGTGGGAACATGGCCGTAGCCGTAAGTCGCCCACACGAACGGGACGCCCGCTTCTGCGGCGGCGTCGGCGTCGCTTTGCGCGTCCCCGACAAAGACCGTGCCGGTAAAGCCGTTGCGTGCGATCACGGTTTGGATATTCTGCCCTTTTGTACGCGGGCCGAGGCGCATATCCTGACAGATCACGTCCGCAAAGTAATGCCGAAAGCCGTAGAAGGTCAGAAAGTTGTTGAGGTACGTCGGCTCGCAGTTGCTTGCGATAAACAGGCTGTACTTCTGCGACAGCGTTTGCAGCATCGTTTCCAGTCCGTCATACAGCCGCCCGCCCTCCTTGAGGATCGTATCGCAGCCCAGTTTTTCGGCATGGCGGAAGATGCGCAGCTTCACGCTTTCATCCGCGTCCTTCAGCTCCGGGAACAAGCCCTCGACATACGGCAGCGCGGCAAGTCCCGTGACCGCATAGACCTCGTCCACGGTCGGCTGATGCACGCCCGGCATATCCTTGACCGCGTCGGCAAAAAAGTCGCGGTAACGCGCCGCATAGTCCCACAGGGTTCCGTCCAGATCAAATCCGATGCTGTCCATCGTTATGCCTCCCAGTCCGCTTTGGGGCGCTGCACCTCGATGCCGAGCGCCTTTTGCAATTTATAGAGCTTATCCGCCTCCAGCATGGCGGTCACATGGTTGCCGTCCGCTTCATAGCTTTCGGAAAGGATCGTGCCGATCTCGCGCACGGTGTTCATCGCGTCGAACTTATCGTATGGGATCACAAGCTCCACGCGCGTCTGCGTGCGGTTCAGCGCCGTTTCGACTTTGTCCAACAGCGTCTCGATGCCGAGCCCCGTCTTGGCGCTGATCGTCACCGCGCCGTCCCGTTTGCGCGGTGCGGCATCCTCTCTGTCCGCTTTATTGTACACTTCGATCAGCGGCGTATCGCCCGCGCCGAGCTCGGTCAATACCTGCTCCACGACGCGCATCTGGATATCGTAATGCGGACACGCGCTGTCCACAACGTGCAGGATCAAATCCGCGTCGCGCACCTCCTCCAAGGTCGAATGAAACGCCTGCACCAGCTCATGCGGCAGCTTGTTGATAAAACCGACCGTGTCGGACAGCAGACATTCGGTGCCGTTCGGCAGCGTCACGCGGCGCACGACCGGATCGAGCGTGGCAAACAGCTTGTCCTCGGCGAGCACGTCGCTGTCGGACAGCGCGTTTAAGAGCGTGCTTTTGCCCGCGTTCGTATAGCCGACGAGAGCGACAAGCGGCACGGCGTTTTTCTTCCGCGCGGTACGCCTAAGGCCCCGCTGCTTTTCGACCTCGCTCAGCTCCTGTTCGAGTTCAAAGACCCGGCGGCGTAT
>ODAJ011689044.1_pt1 | contig 10498 bp, 4 predicted proteins | sample 1539241 | NCBI WGS metagenome assembly ODAJ01 (sample SAMN02144231, study PRJEB22623) | gut metagenome | biome: sheep rumen | host: Ovis aries | place: New Zealand
CAGCAACGGGGTCCTCGAGAGTAGGAATAGTAGCGTCAGCACTAGTCTCGATGCCATAGACAGAGAAGTCGAAAATCTTCACGCCGTACTGTGTGGCTGCCTTGGTGCTGAGGAACTTCACGTAGCGTACACCCTTAGTGCCGTTCTCTGCATCGCCAGCCATGTGATATACGGTGTATGTAGCCATTCCGGGATGCCCCGTAACGGTGAAGGCGGGAGCACCGAACTGCTTCGACGTTCCTGCGAAGGCGATAGTGTAGTCCTCAGAGCAGGCGCCCTCGAACTTTATTGCTATGTTGGTGATGTCGTAACATGCACCGAGGTCTGCTATGAAACCTGTTTCGTAAGTACGTGAAGCAGCATCAGCGCCTGTTACTCCGTGAAGCTCCCAAACGCTTGCCATATTATCGTCGAAAGCACCCACCTTTGAGTCTGTCTTTGTATCCTCGCCTAAAGGCTCTATACGCTCATTCCAGTTTGTGAAGAGGTCTATCTTGTCGCCTTCGTAAGCAACAACAGAAATAGAGTTAGAAGTGATTTCACCTGCCTTAGCAACAATTGTCGCTGAACCTGCAAGAGCAGGAGTATAGGTTGCATCAGAAACGACACCAGCATTCTCAGGGCTAACCTCAAAGGTTACGTCGCCAGTAGCAATCTCGCTACCCAGCTGGTCAAGACCTTTGGCGGTAAGAGTCACAGGAGTACCAACCTTAGCCACGTTAGCAGATGCTGAAAGCACGAGGCTTGTAAGCGCTGGCTCCGGAGCGTTATATACGCCAAACTCGTAGAAGCTGTTTCCCCACTGTGTTCCGCGGGCTATTACATTAAATTTAATGTAGCGTGCATTAACAGCGCCGAACCTCAGGTTCTGAACGTGTGGGAAACCAGAAAGCGACTGGTTCTCGATGCTTACTATCTCTGAGAATGCCTCACCGTCAGACGATGCTGTAATAGTAAACGTCTTTGTGTAGGCACCCTCCCAGATAATCTGGATAGTGTTGAACTCACTTACCTCACCGAGGTCAACCATCCACCACTCGTTGTCAGTCTGTGCCGACTCCCAACGGGTGCCGACATTACCATCGACAGCTGCGGCGGCATCGCCCGACGATGCAGTAGCAGTCTTGTTTAGCGCCAGATTGGTAATCTGCGCCATACTTACGAGCGACATCAGCGCCGCTGCGATAAATAGAACTGTTCTTTTCATTTGTTAATTTGTTAGGTTAATATTTTAATACACTACTAAAAGATTTTCGACGCAAAAGTAGTAACAATACTTATATATACAAGTTTTTTTACTACACAAAAACCTCACAAACGAAAACTGGCGGTACAAATCACTTGCACCGCCAGACAAACATCAAAAACTAAAACTATTAACTTACGAAAAGGATTATCTTATTTGTCTTCTTCGTCTTCCATTGCCCACATCTCGTTTGAGTTGTCCCAGAGATTAGGGTTCTTCAATTCCATCTCCTTAGCGCCAGCCTCGCCTGTGTAAGGTGTAGTATCCACCTTAACGCTAAGAGACATCAAAGCTTCTGTATGTAGCTCAACCACATTCATGGTAGGCTTGATATAATTCTTTTTCATAATCAAATCTTTCATTTTAATTGGTTAATACTACACTTACTTAACAACTACCTTCTTACCATTGATGATGTAAACACCCTTGTTAAGACCCATCTTGTCACCATTCTGACGAACCAGCTTACCGTCGATAGAGTAGATGTTGAAGATGCCCTCAAGTTGCTCCGCTGTTGCAGCGTGGATGCCTGTAGCGTCGTCGAACATTACGTTAATCTTAGCAGGAGCAGAAGCTGCCTGTAAGTAAGCACGGAATGGACGGATTGAAACTTCGCCAGCCTTCTGGAACTGAAGTGCTGTTTCTTTTACAACACCAGGAAGAACGTAGATGTTCTCTGTACCGTCAGTAACCTTGCGGCTATAGTTAGCAACGAATGAAGCATCGGTTTTATCAACAGTCTGTGCTGCCCAGTCAATAATAACCTCACCAGGATTTGACATTGTAACGCCACCTACACTTGAGAAGTAGAGGTAAGGAGTGTTCTTTGTCAGTGTGCTTCCTGCCTCAACCTCTGTGAAGGTTACTGACAAGCCACTTTCATTTGATGTAGCACTCATTGTCCACGCCTTGTCTGTTGCAGGGAGTGTATAGTCGAATGGTATTGTCATAGTGAAGTAGTTGTTAGCATCAGCTAACAAGCGCTGGAAGAACGGATTAACAACATGGATAGGAGCAATCGATGTGTTGATATCGAATGGAGCTGTTGCATTATCTGGTTCAGCGAAGTTCAGCGCATATCCGTTGTAACGGCTGTTCGCCTCATCCCATACTACCTCGTTACGATTAACCTTACCAGGAGCAGAGGTAATGAACATACAGTATGGGTTTGCAGTCTTACCGATCATATCGAGTTGTCCTGTAAATGAAAGTTGTGTGAGGTCGTAGGCAGCAGCCTTATCCATTGCATCGATAGAAGCAAACTTATCAGCATCCCATATACCTGTAAGTATGTGAGCTCCTGTTGTTGGGTCCTCACCTGCATCAATCATGGAAGTAACGTATATTACATTATGGAACCAATCACTGCCACCATCGCCATTAGGACGGAAGAAAATAGTGTAGTTTCCATCAGCAGTAATCTCACCATGCTGACCATAGTCATTCTCCGTTCCATCGGGATAATAGATGGTCTTATCTGTACCATCGGCAGAATAAACAACCTTGAACTGGCTGGTAGTCGTAAGTGCTAACGATGGGAAATAGTATTCTACAGTAGGAGCAGCAGCCTCGTTAAGAGTCAGTTTGTAGTTGTTGTTGATTTCCCAGTCGTTCATATTACCAATAATGTAGTAACCTTCTGTAGGAGTAGGAGCGGCACCTCTTTCTTGCCAGATGATGGTTGGCTGTCCGAAGTTTACTTCACCAGGCATCATCACGTAAAGAGGTGTGTAGAGTTGAGGATCCTGATTTGAGGTTGCAGTAATTGTAAGGGTCTTACCGTCTGCACTTCTTACAAGATTAGCGTCAACACGAGTTCCGCCAACACCATTGATATTCCAAAATGATCCACCAAGACCTTGCATTACTTCATCAGAGGTAATAATCAGTTCATAGTTTTCAGTTCCTATATCGTGGTATCCGTTCAGAAGTATCTTGTGGTCGCCGCTTACTAACTCCTGACCTGTTGGTGCAGCATCGGTTGTTACAGCAACATCCTTGTTGTTTTCGGAAACATTACCAGCAGCATCTTCAGCTGTAACGGTGAAGTTATAGGCTGTTTCAGCAGTAAGGCCTGTTACGGTATATTCAAAGTCTGCGCCTTGGCTTGCCAATCCTGTTGTGACATTGATATTGTTAGTTGCATCCACAATATGGAACTTAACCTTGCTATTATTGTCGGTAGCTTCCAGTGTCAACGTTGCGCTGTTGTGTGTCTTGCTTGCCAATGCAGCAGATACCATCACAGGCTTCTCGTTATCATCTCCAGACTCTTTCCAGAAATAGATATTGTCAACATATACGGTTAGAGTACCTGTACCCTTATCTATCTTCAGCTGATGGCTCAACTGTGTGAAGTCCATACCGGCGAATTGTGTCAAAGGAATATCGATAGAGTTCCACTCTTTAACATTAAGAGCGCCTACAGACTGTGATTTCTCTGTAGCCGTTCCGGAGCCAGCAGCTCTCAAGATAGGAGTAATACCGAAGTCCATTGCCTGCATAGGGAGGATGTCGATATGAACATACTCCATGTCAGAAAGATCCAAGTCTGTTGCATACACAAAGCCGAGATAGTTGAAGTTGGTAAGGTGAAGGATATTGTCTTCTTCAACAGTTTCTGTAGCTACCTGAGTTGACTGTCCCCAAGTGCCATATTCGTATGTTGTTGCAGGCGTGTATGCATCACTGTAGATAGACTTAACGTTAGCAGCAGCCTTTGTTGGTGCGGGAGCAGGAGTAAGAACGAATGCCTCACCTGTTGTTGTTACAGAGAGCTCCTTAATAGCGGAACGATTACCCTTGCCATCGATAGAATAGATAGCGAAGTTATATGTTGTTCCACCATTCAGATTTGAGAACACTGCTGTGGTGTTAGCACCAGCAGGACCAAAGAAGTATGTTGCAGGAATATCGTTTGCAGCTACCTCATAAGTAAGATACTTAGAAGAATTGTCTGTACCTGTCAGTGTGAGAGTGATTGACTCTTCAGTCTTTGCTGCCTCAGAAGCATTGACTGTAGGAGCCTCTGTATCCTCTATGTCGCTCTTCTTAATTCCGTAAACAGAGAAGTCGTAAATCTTTACACCCCACTCTGAAGAAGCCTTTGTGCTGAGGAACTTCACATAACGTGCATTTGTTACCGACTCACCTGAGAACTCCTCAGTATGATTATTGATACCCGTCTTTCCACCTGTGTAAACATTGTCTCCGAATACGCCATCAACACCAGCAAATGCTAATCCGAAATTCTCAGAGCATGCACCTTCAAAGTGAATGCTGATTTTCGTAACATCATAAATAGCACCTAAGTCTACAATAAAACCAGTGTCATAAGTACGTGATGTTTCATCAGCTCCTGTAGTTCCGTGGAGTATCCACAAAGACCCATCGTTATTATCAACCATACCATCGCGTGATGCGGCTTTAGTATCATCGCCAAGTGTGTATATACGTGAAATCCAGTTCGTGAAAAGATCTATCTTCTCACCAGCTACTATCTCAACTTCAACGCCATTAGAAACAATGGTTCCTTTCTTTGCTGTAACAGTTGTTGTACCAACAGAAACACCTGTCAACACACCTGCATCAATAGTTCCAACCGCAGGAGCGGAGCTTTCCCATGTAAGACCATCAGTAGCAATGATACCACCTAACTGATCCCTACCCGTAGCTGTAAGTGTCGTTGTACCTCCAACTGGTATACTTGTTTTATCTGTCTTTATAGTGAGAGTAGTGAGAGTAAGAGGATCTGCAAGGTTATATACGCCAAACTCCCAGAAGCTATTTCCATATCCTGTTGCACGCTTAATTGCCTGGAACTTAACATACTGAGCAGTCTTTGCCTCAAACTGGATATTCTGAACGTATGGGAAGCCTGCTAATGTCTGGTCTGTAACCTTTGCTGCCTCTGTATAATTTTCTCCGTCTGTTGACACCTCAATGGTAAAAGACTTTGAATAAGCGCCTTCCCACATAATAGAAACCGTATTGAAAGTCTTTACCGCGCCAAGGTCTATTATCAAGTTCTCGCTATCCGTAGAAGCCGACTCCCAGCGGGTACCTGTGTCGCCATCAATAGCATTTGCCGCGGTTCCTGTCGATGCAGATGCTGTTCCAATCAAAGCATAGTTAGGGAATTTTGCACTATACTTAATCGTTGACTTTCCGTCACCACCGTCCCATCCTGTAATGATGTAGGCAGCAGAATTTTCAGCAGGAAGAGTGATATCAACTGTTTGATTCCACCTTTCATTCCAATCCTTTGCCTTAGTAGCATTTTCTGCTCTTGTAAATATTACACCAGTGCGGTCATCTGGAATTGTTGCTTTGAAATAGGTTGTACCTGTAACCGGTTCTACGTCATAGAAAGCTGGATCTGACGCACCACCCCAGGCATAGACTGCATATGCCGGATTATCAGTAGCCCAGATGTTTGGTTCTAAATAAACCGTTTTAGCTGCCCACACTCCACTAAGCGTGAACAACGCGATTGTTAGTAATAACAGTTTTTTCATAATTCAGAGTTTTAGTTACTTTTAATATGTTAAACTTTTTCTACTGTCACACATAGTTTCACAATTCGGTGGCAAATATAATGACAATACACGTATGCAGAAGAAAAAACCACCTCACAAAAACCTCACAAAACTCATTTTTTACCCTTACACAAAAAAAGGCGGTGCAATCGCTTGCACCGCCTTTCTACAATCAAAACTACGTTGTTTTGTCGGAATTAATTACTCTTCTTCGTCTTCTAATGCCCACATCTCATTTGAGTTGTCCCATAGATCAGGGTTCTTTACCTCTACCTCTTTTGCTAATGGTGTAAAACCAGAACCGGTGGTTCCGCTAAGAATATCACCTGAGGCAGCTATCATCTGTACGAGTTCAATATTCTGAATCTCCGTATTTGGTTTTATATATTTTTTCATTGTCGTGTTCTCCTATATTATTTATTAAGGTATTTCTTTCCATTCACTATTACGATACCCTTATAGTCCTTGCTTACCTTCTGACCAGCGAGGTTATAAGCATCATTATGCATTATGAATTGTGCATTATAAATTGTATCAATGCCGTCAGTCTCACTTCCTGGCAAGCCGATGAAATCGATGCCTTTAGCTCCTACTGTTGACAAGTTAAGATAAGACTTACCCTGAGTAACAGTATAACCAGCTTCAGCCTGTACAAAGCCAACCTTTCCGCCCATCATACCGAAAGCATAGACTTTGCCTACCTCACCTGCTGTAACTTCGTGTTCAGCATTTGCTGTGCTAAACAGCAAGTTTGTGCCAACAGCATCAGCAGAAGGAATAGTTACTGCTACGTGTGTTCCCTGAGTACCATTAAGTATAATACCCGTGTTAGCAGGAACGTAGGTTACAGGCTCGTAGTGTACGCTTGAGCCGTTAATTGTAGTAGCGATGTAAGCTGTAAGACCAGAATTTGAGAAGTCAAGAGCCTTTGTTGAAGAGTAAGAAGCCCATAGGTTTTTAGTAATGTCAATAGAAATCTCCTGAGCTACGTAAATATAATTTCCAAACCAACCCGTCTTTCCTTCTGGACGGAAGTAAATGTCGTATGTGCCGTCTTCGGTAATTTCTTCTTTTTCACCGTAAGCGTTACCGGTACCTTCTGGATACCATGTGGCAATATTTGTTCCATCTGTTGTTTTTACCACCTTAAACTGGTTTGAAGTTTGAAGCGGCATAGCAATTTTCATATATTCCTCTGCGTCTGCACCTTCATTCTTAGTCATCTTGTAGTCTTTATTCAACTCATCAGAAGTCATGTTGCCTACGATGTAGTAACCAGGAGAAACCATGTCGTATGTTTTACCATCAGTGAAGACAAGGTTCGCAGTCTGGCTTTCTCCAACAACATTTCCTGTTCCATCATTAAAGATTATATTTGTAGGAGCTTCTCCAGAATCAAACGAAATAGTATAAACATCGCCGTTCGTCATTTCTGTTCCAGGCCATCCGCCAAGAGTCTCCGGACCATAAGTGTAAGCATAGACATGCTCCCATCCAATGCTATTCTTGAATTTAGCTGTGTAAGTTACTGGTATATTTCCTGTCTTCACAGCTACAGCTGTCTTTGAATCAGTAGAAATTACATAAGTGTAAGTAACGGTATAAATAGCGTTTTCAGTAACACCTGAAACGGTCAAATTATTATTCGTTCCCCCTGGTATCCAAGTACTACCATTCTTAACAACCTTCCACTCAAGATCATCTGACTTGTTAAGAGTTAAGTTCTCTACAACAAGGGTGTAGGTATCATCGTCAGAAGTAGTCATTTTGTTTTCTTCAGCAGAACCATTCCAACTGATAATTTCATTACCTGCCGTACGGTTCAGAGCAATACCAGATCCTGCTACTACATAAGTATCTGCAGGAGGAGGTGGCGCTTCACCAGTCTTCACAGCTACTGCAGTCTTTGAATCAGTAGAAATTACATAAGTGTAAGTAACGGTGTAGGTGGCATACTCAGTAATTCCAGAAACGGTCAAATTATTATTCGTTCCCTCTGGTATCCAAGTACTACCATTCTTAACAACCTTCCACCCATGATCATCTGATGGATTAAGGTTGACTCCCTCTACTACCAACGTATAAGTATCGTTGTCAGAAGTAGTCATTTTGTTTACTTCAGCAGAACCATCCCAACTGATAATTTTATTACCTGCCGTACGGTTCAGAGCAAGACCAGATCCTGCTACAACATAAGTATCTGCCGCCTTCACAACTACGGCAAATAACATAAAGGTTAATAAAGTTAATAGTTTTTTCATGATAAATTAATAGTTTTAGTTAATGATATTTTTTTGTAATCCTTTTCGTATTTTTCCAGAATCGGGTGCAAATATACAACGAAATCGTTTACGTTGTACTATCTAAAGTATGTAAATTATTTTCCTTTTTGTATTTTTTAACAAAAGGGGCATCGGTTGCCTCACTAATCCTGTTCAATTCTGAAACACCTTACCTTCCACCTCTAACTCCTCGAAACCAAGCAAGCAAACTTACAAAAAAATAGAAAAAAAAATGAAATCTGCCTACATGCATACATAAAATCAGCGGAAACACCTTTATATAAAGGTTTTTTAGCATTAACAGCCTACATAAAACCTACATAAAGCCTACATAAAGCCTACATAATGCCTACATAAAAAGCCCACTTTTTACCATAAAGTGACGCTCTCACCGATAACAAAACAGTCAATCTCCACACCTAAGCAGTATTGATGTAATGAAATTCTCGAGAGAATTTACCCGCAACACGCCTTCATAGCACCCCCAAGTAGGCTACTTAGCACAAAATTCTCTCGAGAATTTCATCATAACCCATAGTGTTAGAGCTGCAAAAGACGCACTCAACATAGCGAAACATCGCTACTTATAGACGATAAAAAGTAGGTGTTTATGCCCAAATACACCAAAATCATGTAGGTTTTATGTAGGCTTTATGTAGGCTTTATGTAGGCTTTATGTAGGCTAAAATTAGCACTATTGCCTGATATGCTGATATTTACATGAATTTTATGTAGGCATGTAGGCATATATGAAAATTTCTGCAAACAATTTGGGGCGCAACATCACTGCTGCGCCCCAAAAGTACTAAAGGACTTTACACTTACTATTGAACTAGTACCACATGATTAATTTACGATTACTTTTTTTCCATTCTTTATCACAATGCCGCGATAGTTGCTATCTACACGCTGGCCTGCGAGATTATATGTTCGTGTCTGGTGATTTGCGACGGGTGATAAAACATTATCTATTCCGTCGGTTGGGTCTTCTCCTTTGTAGTAGTAGATGTTGTCTATGTAGTAGTTATTATTTCCGTTATTATCAAGGTTTATAAGCTTGAGCTGATAAACACGCTGCATTGAAAGTCCCAGTTCAAGGAACTTGCTTATCGGGAAGTTAAGCTGGCTCCACTGGTTAGCGGGGACTACTGCCTCCTGACGCTTCTCTACCTCGTTGCCGCTATCGTCAGCAAGGCGACAGATAGGGATAACACCGAGCTGCAGGGGTTTGTCAACAGGGTAGATGTCCATGTGGAGTCCTTTCTGTGTATTGAGGTCCATCATGTCGTGCTCAGAACCAATGAATATAAAATCCTTGATGAGCCACATATTATCGCCGTCGGCAGTAACGTCAAGCTTTGTTGCCTGACCTGCCCACCACTGAGCATAGTCGAAGTTGTGGTTGTTGATATAGGCGTCGCTGAAGAGTGACACCACCTCCGACTCCGGCTTTGTTGGACTTGGAGCGGCAGGGATGTTGACGACTACGGGGTCGTCGCTCCACTGGTAGTCATTATCGTCGCTTGCGGTACCAGGATGACCTGGATAACCGATGTTCTCCTGACCTTCGAGCTGATAAACGCGTACCCAGTCGATGTACATCTTCTTCTCGCCGTCGGCAAGAGCAGTAATCTTATCGGCATTATTGTTGCCCGTGATTCCGGTGAAGTTACCGCCTACTGCGAGGTCGTAGATAATGAAGTTGTTCTTGTGGAAATAGAGCGCTGTTGACCAGTCGCTGTCGATATTATCGCCATTAATACCTATTTCATAATAGGGCAATGCATCGGGATGAGTGTCGAGGTCGAGATACATACGGATGCTGTTCTCGTCCCAGACACAGGTGAACAGGTGGAACTCTCCGTCCTGAATGCTGTACGGGTTAGTGGTTGACTTGGCATAGTTAGGATAGGCACCGTTCTTGTAGAAACCCCAGTGACAAGCTCCGTTAAAGAACTTCTCCTGAGTATTATGGCTTATGCCGTAGGCGTTACCCATCTCCAGGATGTCCGTCTCACCGCAGCGAGGCCACCCCACCTTATTATAGTCGTTGCCCATCATCCAGAATGCAGGCCACAGACCGTTTGCCGTCTTTGGCAGCAGTATGCGACTCTCTATCTTGCCGTGTTTGAAATACACCTTCCCAAGACTGTTAAGACGTCCCGAGGTAAATTTCTTTCCGTTATAGTCCTCCTTACGTGCTGTGAGTACCAAGCAGCGGGCTCCCGATGTGTGGTTCTCGATAGATACATTCTCGCGGCGGTAGAACTGCATCTCATTATTGCCGCCGCCATTGCCGTTAACCTCGATATTCCACTGATTCTCGTCGAGTGCATCGCCGTTGAACTCGTCGCTCCACACCAGTACATAGCCGTCTGTGGCTCCTGAGTGATCGTTGTTGTCAGCCATTGCCACCACGGGGGTGACAATAG
>ODAJ011999392.1_pt1 | contig 10498 bp, 3 predicted proteins | sample 1539241 | NCBI WGS metagenome assembly ODAJ01 (sample SAMN02144231, study PRJEB22623) | gut metagenome | biome: sheep rumen | host: Ovis aries | place: New Zealand
CCGCCGATAGAACCGTTGGGATTGAACGGATAGCGCGTCGTCGCGTTGCCTCGTCCGTCGACGAAGTGCGCCGCGCAGATCGACGGCGCGAAGCCGTCCGTCCAGACGCGCCCTTCACCGTGTGCAACGGCTATCGGCAGGCGCGACCCCTCCATGCCCCTGAAGAATATCGACGGCGACGGCTCGATCTCGATGGTAGAGTAGCGCGCCTCGAACTGTTCGGAGATGTTCTTGACGAACTTCGGCCAAAGTTCCGCGCCGGGGATGATGTCCTTGAGCTGCGAAAGCATCTGGCAGCCGTTGCAGACGCCGAGCGAGAAAGTGTCGCCGCGGTGGAAGAACCTGCGGAACATTGCCTTCAGGCGGTCGTTGTAGAGAATCGAGCGCGCCCAGCCCGAGCCTGCGCCGAGCACGTCGCCGTAGCTGAAGCCTCCGCAGGCGACAAGCCCGTTGAAATCCTCGAGGTCGACACGCCCCGCGATAAGGTCGCTCATATGCACGTCCTGGCACTCGAACCCTGCAAGCGCGAACGCGGCGGCCATTTCGATATGGCCGTTAACCCCCTGTTCGCGCAGTATCGCCATCCTCGGCTTTGCGCCTTGAGCCGCAGCAGCCGGCTTCTCGTCGGGGTCGTATGTAAGGTGGAACGTAAGCCCGGGGTCCTGTTCGTCGAGGGCGTTGTCGTATTCCTCCTTGGCCGAGACGGGATTGTCCCGGAGCGCCTGCATCCTGTAGGTGGTCTCGCTCCATGCGCGCCGCAGATAGGTTATGTCGGTCTTGACCGCAAGTCGCTCGCCTACATACACCGTGAACTCACGCGAGTTGTGCGTCGCCGTGCCGATGATGCACGCCGGCACGCGGGCGGAATTGAATATCTCAAGCACCTTCGCGAGGTTCGTCTTCTCGCAGGGCGTCTTGGGGCTGTCGGTCACCTGAAGCACGGCGCCAGGCTGCTCGTTGAAGAGCTGTTCGAGCGCATCGCCGCCGGGCAGCTTCGCGACGATGCCGCGCCCGCCGGTGATCGCCATCTCGGCGAGTGTCACGGCGAGGCCGCCGTCGGAGCGGTCGTGGTAGGCGCGGGCCAGGCGCCCTCTGACGATCTCCTGCATGGCGTTGAAAAAGCGCTTGAGAAGCGCCGCGTCCACATCGGCATGCGTGTTGCCGAGCTGTCCGTAGACCTGCGCAAGCGCCGTTGCGCCGAGAGGAGCCTCGCCTGAGGAGAGGTCTGCATAGACGAGATACGAGACATCGTCGCCGCCGTCGGGCTTGAGGTCTGGCGTGAGAGTGAGGCGCACGTCATTCACAGGCGCGAACGAGCTCACCACGAGCGAAAGCGGCGCGACCTGCTTCTTCTGCTCGCCGTGCGAGTCGGTCCAGGTCGTGTGCATAGAGCAGCTGTCCTTGCCGACAGGTATCGATACGCCGAGCGCGGGGCAGAACTTCAAGCCAAGCTCCTTAACAGTGTCGTACAGAACCGCATCTTCGCCTGGGTCGCCGCACGGCGCCATCCAGTTTGCGGAAAGCCTGATCTGCGAAATGTCGCCCACGTCGGCCGCCGCGATGTTCGTTATGGCCTCGGCGACGGCGAGGCGCCCCGACACAGGGCCGTCCAGAAGCGCCACGGGCGAACGCTCGCCGGTCGCCATCGCCTGTCCCTCGTACGTCTTGTAGCCCATCGTCGTCACGGCGCAGTCCGCCGCCGGCAGCTGGTAGCGCCCGACCATCTGGTCGCGGGCGACGCGCCCTGTTACGGTGCGGTCGGTGATGGTGACGAGGAATGTCTTGTCGGCGACGGCCGGCAGGTGCAGAATGCGCGTGAGCGCGTCTATCGGGCGCACGCCCGCGAAGCACGTTCCCTCGTGGCTGCGCTTTACACGCTTGACGTCGCGCACCATGCGCGGCGGCTTGCCGAGGAGGACCTTGATATCCATGTCTATCGGGCGGTCGCCGAAATACCCGTCCTCGAGAACGAGCTGTCCGTCGCCCGTGGCGACGCCTATGAACGCCACCGGGCAGCGCTCTCTGGCGCAGAGGGCCTCGAAGAAGCCGCGCGCCTCGGGCTTGAGCGCCAGCACGTAGCGCTCCTGCGCCTCGCAGCACCAGATCTCCATCGGATTCATCGAAATCTCTTCGTTGTGGACCTTGCGCAGCTCGAACCTGCCGCCGGTCGCCTCGACGAGCTCGGGGCATCCGTTCGAAAGGCCGCCCGCGCCGATGTCGTGCACGGAAAGGATCGGGTTCGCCCTGCCGAGATAGCTGCACGCGTCGATCACTCCCTGGCAGCGCCTCTGCATCTCGGCGTTGCCGCGCTGCACGCTGTTGAAGTCGAGCGCTTCGGAGTTCGTCCCCGTCATCATCGAGCTGGCGGCGCCCCCGCCGAGGCCGATGCGCATCGCCGGGCCGCCTATCTGGACTATAAGCGCGCCGACGGTCACATCCTTCTTCTGCACCTGCGAGCGGCGGATGACCCCCATGCCTCCCGCGAGCATTACCGGCTTGTGGTAGCCGCGCAGCTCGCCGGCGACCTCGCCCTCGTATGTGCGGAAGAAGCCGCAGAGCTGCGGCCGCCCGAACTCGTTGCCGAACGCCGCGCCTCCTATCGGACCTTCCGTCATTATCTGAAGCGGCGTCGCGAGACGCGTCGGGAAATCTGCGAAGACGCGCTCCCAGGGCTGCGGAAAGCCCGGTATGCGGAGGTTTGAAACCATGAAGCCGCAGATGCCGGCGACCGTCCGCGAGCCTGTGCCTGTCGCCGCCTCGTCGCGTATCTCACCGCCTACACCGGTCGCCGCGCCCGGATAGGGAGAAATCGCCGTCGGGTGGTTGTGGGTCTCGACCTTCATAAGCTGGTCGAGCTGTTCGCGCTTGAAGCCGTAGCGGTTCGTCTCGGGGTCGATGGCGAAGACGTCCGTCTTGAAACCGGCGACGACGGCGGAGTTGTCCTTGTATGCCGAGAGAGTGTCCTGCGGACGCTTCGCGTGGGTGTTCTTGATCATCTCGAAGAGCGACTCGGGCATCTCCTTCCCGTCGATGATGAACTTCGCGCCGAATATCTTGTGCCGGCAGTGCTCGGAATTGACCTGCCCGAACATCACAAGCTCGGTGTCGGTTGGGTTGCGGCCTGCGGCGGCGAAGCTCCTGGCGAGATATTCCATCTCGGGTTCGCTGATGGCAAGACCTATCTCTTCATTGGCCTCGCGTATGGCGTCCACGCCTTTGGCGAGCACGTCGTAGGTGCGCCCGGGCTTCGGCGTCCCCGCGGCGAAAAGGTCGGATATATCGTCATACACGCCCTCGGTCATCTTGTCGAAGAGCGCGGCGTAGCACTGCTGCGGAAGCGGCGCGGAAACCGTGAAGCGTATTCCCCTCTCTACGCGGGCGATGCCGGCGAGACCGCAGTTGCGAAAGATGTCCGTCGCCTTCGAGCTCCACGGCGAAATCGTCCCCTTTCGCGGCGTCACGAAGAATGTGGACGCGCCCTGGGCCGCCGGACTGCACTCCGCGCCGGCGTTGAGCAGGCTGGCCGCCCGTTCAAGCTCGTCGGCGGTCGCGCCGCCCGCGGCGGGCAGAATGGCATAGACCCACTTTGCGTCTATTGAAACCGGGCCCAGTGCAGGCGAGAGCTTTGCGATCGCATCCTTGATCGCATCCAGACGAAACGGCGAATAGGCATCGGTGCCAAGCAAAAGAATCATGACAGTATCTCCCAAAAGAAGTTTCGCATATTATACCAAATTCCTCGCCGCCATGCTTGCATCAAGCGTGGGCAGGACTTTGGCAAAGCGTGGGCAAGACTTGGGCAAAGTCTGGGCAAGACTTAGGCAAAGCGTGGGCAGGACGGCAGAATGCAAACCGGGGCAGCTTCCATTCGATGGCGAGCGTGAGGGCGAGGGCGGGTTGGGACGGGGGACAGGCACTAGTTTTTTCCACGGCCGAAGAGTACGACGAGGTTACATGGACCGGCGCCCGGTTCTTCGAAGACCAGGACGAAGAATGGCAAGGCAGTGCCGCCGTGGTATAGGTTGGTTCGAAAACGCCGCAAGCTCTGTGCAACGCTATCTCAAGAGTTTAAGAACCTTTTCAAGGTTCTCTTCCGTGTTCCAGACGTATAGTCTCCCAGACGCCTTGTCTAGCATGTAGCCGGAACCCTCCGGCCACAGAATGCCTTTGATCCGCAGAAAATTGTGCAGCGATTTCGCTTGGTTGCCTTTCTCGGCTAAATCCTGCTGCGAAATCTGGATGCACCAATGCTTTATGCAAGGTTTTTCCGCCTCGTTCTGCGCCTCTCCCGTCCGTGACGCTGCCGTGAATGTCAAGCCACATCCATAGGCGTAAAGCGCGCCGTTTTTCTCGAAGTATTCGCAATACGCCTCTACGGAAAGGCCGTCTTCTTCGAAGACCATCTCAAGTCTGTTTTCGCCGCACTCCTTTTCGCTGAACGATGCAATGCCAAGCCATTTCCCGGCGTCGCCGCAGAATTTCTTGACTTTTGCCTTGATTTCGCCTTTATCCTTGACTTTGACAGCATTGGATGAAGGCGCAAGCTCGATGCACTCCAGCGAATCCGAGGAGTTCCGCCAGAACACCACGTCCTTCAGCCCGCAAACAGGGGAGGAAAGCTTTCTTGAAACCGGGAAAGAGCTCGACGGGTCCTTTGCGTCCAAGGACACGCTTTCTTGGAGACCCTTCCCGAACGCCACGCCAAAGGTCTTTTCCACAAACTCGCGGAGCGAAATCCCGTTGCCGTGAATATGGTTCCCCCGCTTGACGGCAATCGGCTTTCTCCGCAGGACGACCAAATCCCATGAAACTGCGATTTGCAATTTTGCACCCGTCGATGCCTGGCCAAACGGCGACGGAACATTGGCGTCGCCTTGGATGTTTATGGCGACTCCATTGGCTTCGTAATCCTTCTCGTACCGGTCGTCGCCATCCGTTCTCCATTCAGTGGTCGCCAGCCCCTTCATGCCGTCGAAAACAGATAATGCCTTGCAACATTCGTCCAGTTCCTTCTTCATGGCGGCATGTTTCATTTTGTCGATATACGCTAAAGCGTAAACACTGGACAACTCCCCATTCTCCGAGAAATCCAAAAAGACATTGTGGAACTTTCTGAACGATGCCTTGGCTTTGATGGCTCCGGGAAAGGCATTGCCGAATTTCTTGTCGGCTTTTGCTGTTTTGATTATTTTCTGTTCGTTTGTTCCGACCTTGAATCCGCAGAACGAGTCTAAGGGGGAGGAAGGGGTCTTCCCCTGCGCTCTCGCCTCGGTGATGTATGCGACCGCAATCACGGCAATCGCGAGCCTGACAATCGTTGCCGTTTTCATTTCTCCTTTTTGCATTTTCATTTCTCCTTTTTGCTAGCTTCCGATGGAAGAATAGTTGGCAGTATAGCAAATCTTGGCTCAGCGTTCAAGTAAAGCCAGCCTAAGAAAAGCGGCAAAGCGTGGGCAAGACTTTGCCAAAGCGTGGCAAGAAAAGAGTAAAGAGAATAACAACAACAACCGCGCGCGCGAAGATGGCTTTGAAGCCCGAGACCTGGGAACTGTACGAGGGCCTGACGGGGTCCCCGCCAGCTCACCCCTGAGAACCTGTTATCGCACGATCACCACAAACCCGCCCTGCTTGCGCAGTCTAAGACCGGCGGCATCCCGCTTCAGCTTGTAACCGCCAGCCGCGGAAACTTCGTCGACGAGGAACCTGACGGAAGCGGAGGGGGCGGCGGATTCAGGCCATGAGACCACATAGCCAAGCTCGTCCGCAATCGTCGCCACATCCGCGCGTCCGGCGAGTTTCACCGTGACCGTCGCACCGTCGTCGAAGGAGACCTTGCAGCCGGTTTCGCTGCCTCCCGCGTAGCCGCCCGAGTTGGCAAACGCGCAGCTCCACACGCCGCTCCAGGACGCAAGGTCTATCGCAGAGCCGTCCATCATGAGGAGATTGAAGCCGTCCGCGCTCTGCGGCTTGAACGTGCCGTACACTTCGAGCTTGTTGCCGCTGTAGACGGTCTGGTTCGCAAGCGGATTGCACGTGAAGTCGCAGACCGAGGAGTTCCTGTTCGGAGAGCAGTGCTTGAGACGCAGGATCGATGTTCCAAGGTCGAGGTTGAGTCCGTCCCTGCCGTTCAGAGCCGCGAACGCCACCCAGCCCTTGCCCTTGTTGCCGCCCGCCGATGCGTTCACGGTCACCTTGAACGTTCCGTTGCTCACCGTCTCGCCCTCTGCCATGTTGAAGTCCGGATCGCCTCCATCCATGACAAGGTTGAGCGTCTTGCCGCCAAGATTCCAGACTGAATTCTTCGGTACGCGCCAATCGAACGTGACGGATTTTCCATAGACGATGCTCGAATCAGCCGTGAGGTCGATGCGAGACGGAAGCTCGGAATTGGACCCTTTCGTGTTGGTGAGCGTTCCGCCGGCAAGAACAACAGGATTCGCTGAAAGACTATAGCCGTACTGGTCAAATGTTGCCCCCGCGCCAATATAGATGCCTCCTGTTGCGCAGTCGGACAACTTGTACGTCCCCCCTATTACGGCGATACCGCCGGAGCAGGTTTCGCCCACGGCGGCCGTGTAGGTTCCCGTGCCCTCCTTGACGAACCGGACGTTTCCGGAGAACGTCGTCGAAGAATTGGAGAGTGAACTGGCAGTGAAGAGCCGGAACTCGCCTGAATTGCCTGCAGAGGTGTCGTCGACGGCGAGCGTCGGCGCGGCAGTCGAAGCGGAGAGCGTGAGAGCATGTCCGTTGAGGTCGACGGATGAGCCGGACACTATCTTTGAAGCATCAACGCCGCGCAGGCAGGCATCGCCCGTAAGAACGGCGCTGTCGAAGAAGAGTGATGCGCAAGGGAGATTCTTGCCGTCCGCGAGGTTAAGCGTGTGCGTCGGTGTTCCATCCACGGTAATGGCGGTGTTGGTGGATGGAAGCACGTTCTCAGACCAGTTTGCCGCGTTGGCTGGGTCGGAGGAGACTGCACCTGTCCATGTCGCGGTTGCAGGGCCAGCGGCAAGCAGTCCGCCCAGTGCCGTACCGGCGCGTCCGCTTTCGTAGATGCGGCGTATTTCATCGTGCGTGAGAGACCGCGTCCAGAGGCCGAAGTCGTCGATGCCGCCGATGAATGGCTTGCTGTAGTTGCCGGTGGCGTCGTTGCCGATGTAGAACGGGTATCCGCTTTCGAGCGAGAAGCCGGAGAACTCGCCGCTGATCCAGTCGAGCGTACCATCGCTGCGACCTTGGTAGAGAGTGATGATGCCGTCCGCACCGCGCGTGAACGCGAAGAACATCCATGTTGAACCGTCATCTCCATCGTAGTCGAAGGGCCCCATGTCGAGACGGTTGTTGATGTCATTGCTGCCGCCGTCACTCATGTGCAAACCTACACTGGAGTTGTAGCCGGAAAGACTGCAGTGAGCGTTCAACTTGTTGTATCCGCCGAAGAGAAGCACACCCTTCGCGGCGCCAGTCCACTTCTTGTTGGCGACAATCGCCGGATCGCCGTTGACAGGACGCGCAATCTTCATCCAGAGCGTGACTGCGAGGCATTTGCCGCCCTCATAGGAGATGGAGGCGGAGTCAGTACCATCGAGCTTGACGTAGTGGCCGGTGCCGCTGGGGAAGTCGCAGTAGCTGCCGATGACGCCGCCGCCGGTGATGGCGACCGCTCCGCCAGAGGTCGGGGCGATGGACGAGCCTGGCGCCTCGTTGGCAGTTGTGGAGGTGTCGAACGGAAGGTATGCGACGAGACCATCGGAGAGTGAGCGCGCCGCATCGATGGAGGTCTCCCGGTCGCGACGCACCGCGTCAAGACCCGATGCCGAGACGCCGAAATGGGCGAGCGCTGAGGCCGTGACATCGTAGTTGTGTGGAAGGCCAGGGATGCGACCGGGGGCGACGTTGCGCCCGGAGATGGCGATAGGCACCGTGTCCGCCTGGCGTCCATAGGTGACCTGTCCGTGCATGTTGCGGTAGCCGCCGTGGTCGGAGGTGACTATCACGAGCCAGTCCTCGTCGGCGAACGTGGCGCGGTTCGTGATGGCTGCGAGACACTGGCCGATGTAGCCGTCCGCCGTCGCGAGGGCGGCCTTGTATTCGGCGGACATCGGGAAGAAACTGGTGGCATGGCCTGCTGCGTCCGGTCCGTCGATGAAGTACATCGTCGCGTCAGGGGCGTCTGCGGACGCAAGGCGAGAAGACACGGCTGTCGCGTTGCCCTCGTCCGTCCCGGCGAGGAAGGTCACGCCATCGGCCGGTCCCATGTCGGCGTCGTTCGCCCATGTGTAGGCGAAGACGGCGGTCGCACCGGGCTTGGCGTCGACAACGCGCTTGAGCCACGTAGGATAGGTCGCGAAGTTGCCGCTGCCAGTGTTGTCGTTCGAGGTGACTCCGTGCTTCTGAGGCGTGACGCCTGTTGCGATCGAGGCGTGGTTCGGCCCGCTGGAAGGAATGGTCTTGCGCAGTGACGTGCTGTCCACGACCCCGCCGTCGAGAGACCAGGCGGTGTAGTAGCCAGATGCCCAGGTTCCGTTGCGAAGGCCTTCGAGATTGGGCATCTGGCCTGTTTCCACGGCGTCGGCCCTCATTCCGTCCACCATGATCAACAGCGCCATCGGGCGAAGCGCATCGGCCAACGCTGGGACGGCTAGCGAGAGAACAGCGGCGATGGCGAGCGCAATGGTCGCCATGCAGCGGTTTCGAGTAGGTCTTTTCATGTGTTGCTCCTTCCTTTCTGGTTGTCGAAATTGACGATTATGACGAGGCCGCCCATGCGCCTTATCCATGCGCCGCGCTTGTCGCTGGCAATCGAGTAGTCGTTTACGGACAGTTCATCGACGATGGCAGTCAAGTCTACGTCCGGAACGGCGTTCTCGGCCCAGAGGATGATGCGTCCGCCGCTGTCCGCCAGGGCCATGAGGTCGCTGCGTCCGGCAAGGTTGACGGCCACGGTCGAGCCTGCCGCGAACGAGACTTTGCAGCCGGTGCTGCTGCCCTTCGCATAGCCGCCGGAATTGCTGAAGTTGCAGTTCCACGGGGCGTCCTGACCGGAAAGGTCGAGCGTCGAGCCGTTCATGAGCATGATGTTGAACCCGTCCGTGCTCTGCGGCTTGTAGACTCCGTACACTTCGAGCTTGTTGCCGCTGTACACCATTTCGCCGCGGGGCGGCCTGCACGTGAAGCCGCACACGGTCGAGTTCCTGTTCGGGGCGTGGTGCTTGAGGCGCAGGATGGAATTGCCGAGATCGAGGTTAAGCCCGTCGCGCCCGTTGAGGTTCGCGAACTGTATCCAGCCCCTGCCCGTGCCGCCATGCGCTGTGGCATTCACCGCGACCTTGAAGGTTCCGTTGCTTATCGTCTCGCCTTCTTCCATGCGGAAATCTGGGTCGAACCCGTCCAGCACCACGTCGAGCCTGTGGCCGCCGAGATCCCAGACCGAATCCTTCGGCACACCCATGTCGTGGTCGCCTTCAACATTGGCGAAAACGATGTTCGAATCGTTCTCAAGAGTCATGCGCTGCGGGAGCATCACGTTCGTCGACGGCTTGGTGCTTGTGATAGTCCCTCCCGCCAGCGTCACCTCGCAATCGGTGATGTTGTTGCCGTTCAGGTCGAGTGTCGCGCCCTTCCCGATCCATATCCGCCCCGAACCGCGGGTCGGCAGAACGTATGTTCCGCTCTCCACGCGAAGCTCGCCATTTTCCGCCACCACGGCACGAACCGCGGGCTTTCCCTCGTCGTCGCCCGCGCCACCGGAACGGACGAATGCCGCGAGAACGGCGGCAAGAGCGACGGCGCAGACCGCGAAGAATACGGCATGCTTCCCGATCTGCGTTCCCAGCCTGCGCCCAAGTAGCACCCGCGCATAGTACAGCCTGCTCATCACGGTGCCTATCGGCACGGAGAGTATCGCGGCAACTTTCCTGAGGGGCATGTCCATTAAATAGCGGAGCACGACCGCCTCCTTCATGCTCGGAGGCAGGTCCTGTATCGCATCGCGCAGAATGCCGGCGTCCACCGCGTCGAACACACGCTCGGCGCCGTCGCCCGGCCTTTCGGGAAGCTCGTCCGTGTACTCGACGCGCTCGTGCTCCTTGCGGCGTGTGGCGCGCGAATGGCAGTTCACCAGTATGCCGCACAGCCAGCCGAAGAACGCCTCGGAGTCGGAGAGCGTGTCAATGCGCTCAAGCGCGACGCAAAACGTCTCGTTGACGAAATCCTCGGCCAGGGACGCGTCGCCGCACACCTTCCTAGCGTGCGCCAACAGGCGGGCTCGATACTCGCGTTCAAGCCGCCGGGCACCGCTCTCGCGGTTTGTCTTTATTTCTTCAACTATGTCCACAAATATATATGTAGCCTATCGAGGGAGATATATTCAAAGAAATTTTAGCCGTCGGCCTGATGACGATTGCCGGCTGTGTGCGTTGGCTAGTACTCCAGCTGGCTGCCGCCGATCGTCTCGCGCAGAATGGAATCGCCGGGGACCGTGTTCGTATGCGCGGGG
>ODAJ011364523.1_pt1 | contig 10496 bp, 10 predicted proteins | sample 1539241 | NCBI WGS metagenome assembly ODAJ01 (sample SAMN02144231, study PRJEB22623) | gut metagenome | biome: sheep rumen | host: Ovis aries | place: New Zealand
AAAAAGCTATAATAATCAACAAGATTATATTATAATATTAAGAAGAAGTGCATTAAATATCAGTTTTAATGAATTAGAAATAGATTTTAATTCTATAATGCATAACATCAGAAAGGATATTTGTAATGAAAAAAAGTAAAAAGATTTATAAAATACTTATAATTATTCTAATGTTAATGTTAACGACAGGATGTACAAAAACATTAACTGATTCTAATAAAAAGCCTGTAAAAAACGAAGTAACAGGACAAAACTTAACAGAAAATATACTTTGTCAGCCTAAAAATAAAGTAACTATAAAAGCTTACAAAGATAATGGAGTAGACATAAGTAAACTTCCAAAATGTGAAAATTTTAAAATTACATCAGGAAAATATGAAGGATTGTGGAATAGTTTCTTTGTAAAACCATTAGCTTTTCTACTTATATTATTAGGTAAGAATATTGGTAATTATGCAGTATCTTTAATAATAGTTAGCTTAGCAATAAGATTGTTAGCTTTCCCAGTAACTAGAAAGACAGCATTACAATCAGAATTAATAAAGAAAGCACAACCAGAATTAAATAGAATTCAAAAGAAATATGAAGGAAAGCAAGATCAAGAATCAATGATTAAACAAAATCAAGAAATGATGATGGTATACAAAAAATATAATATAAGTCCAATGTCTGGATGTTTATTTTCAATGTTACAGTTGCCACTATTTATTGCATTCTTTGAAGCTGTTCAAAGAACACCGGCAATTTTTGAAGGAAAATTTTTAGGACTTCAGTTAGGAACAACTCCTAGTGTAGGAATTAGTACATCTACATTTATTGTATATATAGTATTGGTTATATTAATAGGAGCAACTACATTCTATTCATTCAAAATGAATTCAACAGGAAATATGCAAGATCCTTCAATGAAAATGATGCCTATTTATATGACTGCAACTATAGTAGTTATGGCAGTATTTATGCCTTCAGCACTAGGAATTTATTGGGTAACATCTAATGCATTTACAATAATTCAAAATATATTAGTTAAAAGGAGTAAAGAAGCAAATGGAAAAGCATAATTATACAGGAAAAACTAAAGAAGAAGCAATTATAAATGCAAAAGAGGATTTACAAGAGGTTGAAGAAAATTTAATAATTAAAGAAATTAGTTCTCAAAAAGGTGGCCTATTTAAATCTTCTAAAGTAGAAATAGAAGTAGTAGAAAAAAGAGAAGTAGTAAAATATATAAAAGAGTATTTAATAAAGTTACTAAAAGACTTAGGATTTAATGCACAAGTAGAACTAAAAAATAAAGAAGAAGTACCTAGTTACATGATATATTCTGATAACGATGCCTTATTAATAGGAAAAAATGGAAAGAATTTAAAAGCATTATCATTTTATATAGGATTACATATTAATAAAATGATAGGTAAGAATTTTAAATTTGTAATAGATGTAAATGAATATAATAAAAAGCATGAAAAGAGAATTGAAAGTTTAGCAAAAAAAGTAGCAAAAGAAGTTGCTAATACAAAAATAGAAGCAAAATTAGATTATATGAATTCTTATGAAAGAAGAATTGTACATAATGCTTTAACTAATAATAAAAAGGTATATACAGAAAGTGAAGGGGAAGAACCACATCGTTGTGTAGTAATCAAACCAAAAGAAGATTAAATCTTCTTTTTTTTATTATAAATATATGCTATAATATGTGCAGGAAAAAGGAGGTACACTATGAATGATACTATATGTGCAATAGCAACTAGTCAAGGAGTAGGGGCAATAGCAATTATACGTGTTAGTGGTGATGAATCTATATCTATAGTAAATAAGATATTTAAAGGAAAAAATCTTGAGAAAGTAGATTCACACACTATTAATTATGGACATATAATAAATAATAATGAAATTATAGATGAAGTATTGGTTACTATAATGAAAGCTCCTAAGACTTTTACAGCTGAAGATACTGTAGAAATAAATACACATGGTGGTATAGCTCCTACTAATAAAGTACTAGAATTATTATTGGAAAATGGATGTAGATTAGCGGAACCAGGAGAGTTTACTAAAAGAGCATTTTTAAATGGAAGAATAGACTTATTAGAAGCAGAAGCAGTAATGGATATGATAAATGCAAAAACTGATTCACAAAGAAAAATGGCAGCTAATCAAATAGAAGGTAAGACATCAAATCTTATAAATGAATTAAGAAATGACATGGTTCAAATAATATCAAATATAAATGTTAATATAGATTATCCAGAATATGATGATGTTGAGATAATTACTCAAGATATTTTGAAGCCAAAAATAAGTAACTTAAAAGAAAAAATTAATAAAATCTTAAAAGAATCAGAAAACGGCAAAATAATAAAGGATGGAATAAAAACATCAATTATTGGAAGACCTAACGTAGGAAAAAGCTCATTATTAAACACATTATTGGAAGAAGATAAAGCAATAGTAACAGATATAGCCGGTACTACAAGAGACATTGTAGAGGGTCAAATAAAAATAAATGGTATTATTTTAAATATGATTGATACAGCTGGAATTAGAAAAACAGAAGACAAAATAGAGGCTTTAGGAGTAGAAAAAAGTAAAAAAATAATGGATGAATCAGATTTAATATTATTTATGTTAAATAATAATGAAGAATTAACAGATGATATTAGAGAATTATTAACAAAAATAAATGATAAGAAATATTTAGTAATAATAAATAAGAATGATCTAGATTCTAAACTTAATAGAAATGAATTAAATGTTGAAAAAGAAAAAATAGTTGAAATAAGCTTATTGGAAAATAGAGGAGTAGAAGAATTAAAACAAAAAATCTCCGAGTTATTTAATATGGAAGAAATAGAAACTAAAGATCCTACATACTTAAGTAATACAAGAAGTATAAGTATTTTAAGAAAATGCCTAAATAGGGTGGAAGATATTGAAAAATCTATAAAAAATAATATTCCAATAGATATGATAGAACTAGATATAAAAAATATATGGGAAGAATTGGGAACTATAAATGGTTCAAGTTATGAAGAAGAATTATTAGATGAAATGTTCTCAAGATTCTGTCTAGGAAAATAAAGAAGGTGAAAAAATGTATGACATTATAGTAGTAGGTGGAGGACATGCAGGTTGTGAAGCAGCTCATGCCTCAGCAGTAAAAGGTCATAAAACACTACTAGTTACAAGTAATATAAAGAATATAGCAGATATGCCTTGTAATCCACATATAGGTGGAAGTGCTAAAGGTATAGTTGTACGTGAAATAGACGCATTAGGTGGAATTATGGGTAAAGTTGCTGATAAGACTCACCTTCAAATAAAAATGTTAAATAGTGCTAAAGGACCTGCTGTACAATCCCTAAGAGCTCAAGGAGATAAAATAGCTTATCCAAAAGAAATGTTAAATGTTTTAAATTCACTAAAGAATTTAACTATAAAAGAAGGAATGGTTGAAGATTTAATAGTAGATAATGGAAAAGTTAAAGGTATTGTATTAGAAAATGGAGAAAAAATAGAATCAAGCATTGTTATTTTAACAACTGGTACTTATTTAAAGGCAGATATCTTAGTAGGTAATACTAGAACAAGACAAGGCCCTCATGGAGAAAAACCATCTAATCACTTAAGTGATAAGTTAAAAGAATATGGATTTACTATTAAAAGATTAAAAACTGGTACTCCTCAAAGAATAGATAGAAAATCAATAGATTTTAGTAAAACAAGAGTTGAACCAGGAGATGATAAGTACCTTACATTTAGTTTTGATTTAGAACCACAATATAAGATTGAAGACCAAATACCATGTCATCTAACATACACTACAGAAGAAACTCATAGGATAATACGTGAAAACTTAAATAAGTCAAGTATGTATGGAGCATTAGACGATATAGAGGGGATAGGTCCTAGATATTGTCCATCAATAGAAGATAAAGTAGTAAGATTTTCTGATAAGGAAAGACATCAATTATTTATAGAGCCTGAAAGTAGATATTATGATGACATGTATTTACAAGGATTTTCAACTTCTATGCCGCCAGAGATACAAGACAAAATGGTTCATTCTTTGCCTGGATTTGAAAATGCAAAAATTTTAAAATATGGATATGCTATAGAATATGATGCAATTTATCCAACACAATTGAAAAACTCTCTAGAGACAAAAGTATTAGAAAATTTATTTACTGCAGGTCAAATAAATGGAACAAGTGGTTATGAAGAAGCTGCTTGCCAAGGATTAATGGCTGGAATAAATGCATCATTAAAACTAGAAGGAAAAGATCCTTTAGTATTGAAACGTAATGAAGCTTATATAGGTGTATTAATAGATGATCTTATTACAAAAGGAATCAGAGATCCATATCGTTTATTAACTTCAAGAGCAGAGTTTAGATTATTATTAAGAAGTGACAATGCGGATCAAAGACTAAGAAAATATGGATATGATGTTGGTTTAATAAATGAAGAACAATTAAAAAAATTAAATGAAAAAGAAAAAAACATAAATGAATTATTAGAATGGGCTAAAAATAATAAACTAAAAATAACAGCAGAAGTAGAAAAAGAGTTTAAAGAAAACAATATTCAAATTCCAAATGCAACTTTAACATACGAACAATTACTTAAGAGACCAGAAATAACTATAGCATTTCTAGAAAAATTTAAAGAAATACCATTTGATAATGAAATAAAAGAACAAGTAGAAATATTTTTAAAATATGAAGGATATATAGCAAAAGCATATAAAGAAGCTGAAAAACTAATAAAATTAGAAAAGAAGCAAATTCCACAAGATATTGACTATGACAAAATAACTAATATAGCTAGTGAAGCAAGACAAAAACTAAAAGAGGTTAGACCTACAACAATTGCACAAGCAATAAGAATTAGTGGAGTAAATCCTTCTGATATATCCATTCTTTCAGTTTATTTAAAGAAGGAGTACGGAAAAAATGAATAAAGAACAATTTATAGCCGAACTAAAGAAAATTGATATAGATATAACAGAAGAACAATTAAAAAAACTAGATAGATTCTACAATTTATTAATAGAATGGAATAAGAAAATAAATTTGACAAGAATTACAGAAGAAAATGAGGTATATTTAAAACACTTTTATGATAGCTTAACAATAACAAAGGTAATAGATTTAAATAGAATAGAATCATTATGTGATGTTGGTACTGGTGCTGGTTTTCCAGGAATTGTATTAAAAATAATGTATCCAAATTTAAAAATAACACTAATAGATGCATTACAAAAAAGAGTAAATTATCTTAATGAGATAATAAAAGATTTAAAATTAGAGAATATAAGTGCAATACATATTAGAGGCGAGGATCTTAAAGAAAAATATGATATTGTTACAGCAAGAGCAGTAGCCAATATAGAAAAGCTATTAAAATATACAATGCATTTATTAAATAAAAATGGTAAATTAATAGCTATGAAAGGAAATATAGAAGAAGAAATTACTAGCGAAGTAAAAAGTAGAATAGAAAATAAATATATAATTGAAAAAATAGAACAATTTAATTTACCAATAGAAAAGAGCAGTAGAAGTCTAGTAGTAATAACTAATAAGAAATAACCACATTGGTTATTTTTTTTATTATTGAAACTAAATGAAAAAAGGGTTATAATGATAACATAGGGTAATTGAAGAATGAAATGAGGGATAGCAATGAACAATGAGAATAAAGACGAAGTGGTATATTTATATCTTGATGATATAATTCCTAATAGATTTCAACCAAGAGAAGTTTTTGATGAAAAAGCTTTAAAAGAACTTGCTGTATCCATAAGAGAGCATGGAGTTATACAACCGATAATTGTAAGAAGTGTTAATGGTAAGTATGAAATAATAGCTGGAGAAAGAAGATACAAAGCCTCTGCTTTAGCAGGATTAACAAAAATACCTGCAATAATTAGAAATTTAGATGATAAAGAAAGTTCTAAAGTAGCATTATTAGAAAACTTACAAAGAAAGAATTTAAGCCCTATAGAAGAAGCTAGAACATATCAAAAGATATTAGAAATAGATCAAATGACACAAGAAGAATTAGCTAAGACAATGGGAAAAAGTCAATCTGCAGTAGCTAATAAACTTAGATTGTTATCATTACCTGAAGAAGTACAAGAAGCACTATTAAAAGAACAAATATCAGAAAGACATGCAAGGAGTTTATTAAATATACCGGATGCTAATAGCCAAAAGGAAATGTTAAAAAAGATAGTTAATTCTAAAATGAGCGTTAGATCATTAGAAGAAGAAATAAAAAAAGAATATGGAAAAGAAAAAAATAATAATGAAATATCATTAGAAAATAATTTTGTAAATAGTAGTCCATTAATGCCTAATGCAGATTTATCTACTCCAGAAGATAATTTTGGAAAAGTTACAATTGCACCACCATTAGAAGATTTTCCAGAAGATGAGCAACCAAAAGAAGAACAACATGACAATAAATTTATCAATTATGGAGAAGTTAATGGAACTGATGAATTAACAGCTGAAGCTCCTACACAAATAAATCCTAGCAGCCTAGTTGAACAAGTAGATATAAATAATATTAAAGAAAAAGCTAATGATTTTGAAACTATAGATTCATCACAAAATGGTGGCTTAGATTCATTACTTAATATAAATAATAGTGGATCTGGACCAGCTATTGGTGGAGACAATTTTAAATTCTTAACTCCAGCAGAAGGAATAGTTCAAGAACAATCTATGCCTGAAGTTAATAAACCAACAGGAGACTATTTTAAACCAACAGAAAATGATAATTTTACTGAATTAACTCCAACAGATTTCATCTCTAATGAAGCAGAAGAAAATAGAGAATATACAATTGAAGAAGCAACAAGTAAGATTAGAGATTTAGCAGATGAATTAAAAAGACATGGAATAGATATAACAATAGATGAAATGGATTTTGATAAGTCATATCAAGTGATTGTTAAAATTAATAAAGAAGGAAAGCCTAAAGAATAATCTTAGGTTTTTTTATTAATTACTAAATTTAGCTAAAATCATTTAAAAAAATTAAGTTATTTGATACAATATTAATTGAAAATGAAAAATGGGTGATTAGATGGGAAAGGTTATATCGTTAGTAAATCAAAAAGGTGGAGTAGGAAAAACTACCACTAGTATAAATCTTTCTGCATCATTAGCAGTATTAGGGAAAAAAACACTTCTAATAGATTTGGATCCTCAAGGAAATACAACTACTGGTGTAGGAATTAATAAAGGTGAAATAGAAAAAAGTGCATATGATGTTTTAATAGATGAATGCGAAATAAAAGATGCAATGATTAAAACAAAATATAAGAATTTGTATGTACTACCAGCAACAATAAACCTAGCTGGACTAGATATAGAATTAATAGAAAAGAGTAGACAAGAAACTTCCTTTTCTAAAGGAGAACAATTAAAAAAGCATATAGACATAATTAGAGAAGAATTTGATTATATAATAATAGATTGTCCTCCATCATTAGGAATAATAACAACAAACGCTCTAACTGCATCAAATTCAGTTATTATTCCAGTACAATGTGAGTTCTTTGCATTAGAAGGAATTACACAGTTATTAAGAACTATAATGTTAGCTCAAAAAAATCTAAATCCAACTTTAGATATTGAAGGAGTTCTATTAACTATGTTAGATTCAAGAACTAATTTAGGATTTGAAGTAGTAGATGATATTAGAAAATTCTTTAAAGAAAAAGTTTATAATACAATAATTCCAAGATTAGTTAGACTTACAGAAGCTCCATCACATGGAGAACCAATAATAGCTTATGATCCAAAAAGTAGAGGGTCAGAAGCATATATTAATTTAGCTAAGGAAGTGATTGCAAGAAATGGAAAATAATGGAGTAGAAACATCAACAAAAAGAAGAGCTTTAGGTAGAGGACTAGAAGAATTATTCTATAATGAGCCAATTAATTATGAAAAAGTAGAAGAAAGAATAATTAATGAAACACCTAAAGAAGAAATAATAGATATAAAGCTCGATGAATTAAGAAGCAATCCATATCAACCAAGAAAAATATTTGATGAAGAAGCACTACAAGAATTAGCCGCTTCAATAAAAGAGCATGGAGTTTTTCAGCCAATTATAGTTAAAAAAAGTATAAAAGGTTATGAAATAATAGCAGGTGAAAGAAGAGTAAAAGCCTCACAAATTGCAGGAAAGAAAGATATACCAGCTATCGTCAGAAATTTTGATGATACAGAAATGATGGAAATAGCTCTACTAGAAAACTTACAAAGAGAAAACTTAAGTGCTATAGAAGAATCATTAGCATATAAGAAATTACAAGATACTTTAGGTATTACACAAGAGCAACTAGCAGAAAGATTAGGAAAAAGTAGAAGTCATATAACAAATATGTTAGGATTACTAAATTTACCTGAATCAATTCAAAAAGAAGTAGGAGAAAAGAAACTTTCAATGGGTCATGCTAGAGTCTTAAGTAAATTAGAAAGTAAAGATCAACAAGAACAATTAGCTAATAAAGTAATTGAAGATGGACTAAGTGTAAGAGAATTAGAAACATTAACTCAACAAAAAGATGAGTATGTTAGAACACATAGAATAAATAAATCAAATAAAACAAACGATGAGTTCAAATTTATCCAAGAAGATTTATGTGAAAAACTAGGAACAAAAGTAAAAATAAAGAATAATAAAATAGAAATAAGTTTTGTAAATAGTAATGATTTAAATAGAATTCTAGAAATTATGAAATTAGATGATAGAGGTTAATATGAAAGTAGATATTTTTAATATGACCATTGATTTGAAACCCATATTATATTCTATAGTATATATAATAATTGGAATAGTAATATACAATGTCATAAGAGGAATAATTGTTAGAGTTCTAAAAAAAGGCAAAAGTACAAAATATCATAATCAAAGAGTGGAAACACTTGTTACATTGTTATTAAATATTATTAAATACATAATAGTTATTATAGTAACAATAAGTATATTAGGTACATTTGGAGTTAATGTAACATCAATTGTAGCAGGATTGGGTATAACTACAGCAATCATAGGACTTGCATTCCAAGATTTAGCAAAAGACTTAATAGCTGGATTTTCAATTATTACAGAAGGACAATATGAAGTAGGAGATACCATTGAAGTAGATGGATTTATAGGACAAGTAGTTTTCTTAGGATTAAAGACTACTAGAATAAGAAATTATAAAGGTCAAACTAAAATAATAGCTAATCACTATTTAGATAAATTAGTTAATTATAGCTTAAATAATTCATTAGCAATAGTAGATGTAGGAGTTGCATATGAAGAAGATGCAGATAAAGTAGAAAAAGTGTTAAATGAATTAGCATCTAAATTAAATGGAACTATTGAACATACTACAGGAGATATACAGGTATTAGGAATTATAGAATTAGCAGATTCAAGTTTAGTATATAGAGTAACAGTAGAAACTGAATCTATGCAACACTATGCAGTAGAAAGATATCTAAGAAAAGAAATAAAGAGGGCATTTGAAGAATCTAAAGTAAAAATACCATACCCACAGATTGAGGTGCATAATGGAAAATAATATGACATATACTCTAGGAACAAGAGTGGTAATGAAAAAGCAACATCCTTGTGGAAGCAATGAATGGGAAATAACAAGAGTAGGTGCTGATATAAAAATCAAATGTCTTAATTGTGGAAGAACTGTTTTAATTCCAAGAATAGAATTTAATAAGAAATTAAAAAAAATTATTTCACAGGAAGGACAATAATATGAAAGAAGGACAAAAATTAAGACTAAAAAAATTTTATTTTCATCCAATAACAATATATTTTATGTTGATAATATTTACTGTATTAATAAGTGCATTACTATCATCTTTAGAAATGCAAGCCACTTACCGTGTAATTAATACTAAGACATATGAACTAGAACCAACATTAGTTGCAGTAGAAAATATGTTAAGCTTTGATGGAATAAAATTTATGATAAGTAATGCTGCTAAGAACTTTCTAAGTTTTGGACCTTTAGGTAGTTTAATAATATCTTTAATAGGAATAACAATAGCTGAAGCAACAGGATTAATAGAAGCTTTTTCTAAAAGATATTTAAAAAAGATTCCAAAACAAACATTAACTTTTATAGTTATATTTGTAGCTACTGTTTCATCATTAATTAATGATGTAGGTTATGCTATTTTAATACCTTTAGTAGCACTAATTTATTTTATTAATGGAAGGAATCCAATTTTAGGTATTATAACAGCCTTTTGTGGAGTATCATTTGGATATGGAGTATCACTATTTGTAGGTTCAACAGAAGTAGCATTAATAAATAATACAAAAATGGCAGCTATGCTTATAGATGACACTACACATATATCTTTAACAAGTAATTTATTCTTTATTATAGTAGCATCAGTGGTACTATCTATAGTAGGAACAATTATAATAGAAAAGATAATCTCACCAAAGATAG
>ODAJ012079193.1_pt1 | contig 10494 bp, 11 predicted proteins | sample 1539241 | NCBI WGS metagenome assembly ODAJ01 (sample SAMN02144231, study PRJEB22623) | gut metagenome | biome: sheep rumen | host: Ovis aries | place: New Zealand
TATCAGCATCTATATATAAATTAGCTGATTTCATTTCTCCACCACTTATGATTAATGGTGTTCTTGCTTCATCTATTAATACTGAGTCAACTTCATCGACAATAGCAAAATTTAATTTTCTTTGAACTCTGTTTTCTTTTCGAACTACCATGTTATCTCTTAAGTAGTCAAATCCTATTTCATTATTTGTAGAGTATAAGATATCACAATTATATGCTTCTTGTTTTTCTTTAGGTGATAAGTCTCTTCCATTTACTCCTACAGTTAAACCTAAGAATCTATGTATTCCACCCATCCATTCAGCATCACGTCCAGCTAGATATTCATTAACTGTAATTATATGAACTCCTTCTCCTGTTAAGGCATTTAAATATGCAGGAAGTACTGCTGTTAATGTTTTACCTTCACCAGTTTTCATCTCAGCTATATTACCAAAGTGAATAGCTAAACCACCTAATATTTGAACATAGTAATGTTTTTCTCCAATTACACGATATGAAGCTTCTCTTGCTGTTGCAAATGCTTCTACTAATATATCATCTAATGTTTCTCCATTTTGTAATCTTTCTCTAAATTCATCTGTTTTATTTTGTAACTCAGTATCAGTTAACTTAGAATACTCTTCATCTAGGTCCATAATTTGATTAGCTAATACTTCAAATCTTTTTAATTCTTTATACTCATGATCAAACAATTTTCGTAAAAATTGCATATCCTCATCTCCTTCAATTTAATATTTTATCAAAAAAAGCCTAATAAATAAAGGCTTTTTGTACTCTATAGTTCTTCTACACTATCTTTATTCTTCTCGAAAGCTTGTTCATAACTTTCTACTTCTTCTTTTTGTATTACTTTTAAATCTATAAATTTATTTAGTGTTTCTTCTAAAGTCATTTTTACTATAGGTTTAGCTAAGTAATCATCAAATCCTGCTTCTAGATATTTTTCTCTACTACCTAGTGTTGCATCTGCTGTTAATGCTATAACAGGTGTTTTAAAGTTTTCTAACTCTCTTAATTTCTTTAATGTTTCTACTCCATCCATTTGTGGCATCATTATATCCATGAATATTGCATCGTAATCATTCTTATATTTAATTTTTTCAATGCACTCAAATCCACTATTAGCAGCTTCTACAGTAAAGTTATAGCTTTCTAATATTTTAGTTGCTACTTTTAGATTAAGCTTATTATCATCTACTACTAATAGTTTCTTCTTATAATTAGTTTTTTCTTTTTCTTCTTGTTTTTCTTCTATGTCATTATCAGCTCTTGTTATAATTTTTTGTGATACCGTTACTACGAATATAGATCCTTCTCCATATGTACTTGATACTTCTATTTTTCCATCTAATATTTCAACTAATGATTTAGTAATAGCAAGTCCTAATCCTGTTCCTTCTATATCTGTATCCTTATCTTCGTCTAACCTATTAAACTTAGTAAATAAGTTAGGTAGCATTTCTTCTTTCATTCCCCTACCAGTATCTTGTACTGATATAGTCATAGTACATTTATCTTTGATATTTTCACAAGTTACTTTAAAATCAATTTTACCTGATTCAGTATATTTGACAGCATTTGTTAATAAGTTAGTAATAATTCTTTTAATCTTTTCTCTATCACCGTATAATTCTTTAGGTAGTTTTTCTGAAAAGTTAGTTCTTAATTCTATCGGCTTATCTCCTATTCTAACTTCTATCAATCTTGATAAATCATTAAATATTTCTATTGGGCTATAATTAACTTCTATAATTTCCATTTTTCCTGCTTCAAGTTTATTAATATCCAAAATACCATTTACTATTTCTAATAAATTTTGAGAAGCTAATATTATGTCTGCTGAGTCCTCTCTCATAGCATCTATATTGTCTCCAGTTCTTATCAATTCTGATAATCCTACTATGGCATTTAATGGAGTTCTTATTTCGTGGGACATAGAACTTAAAAAATCACTTTTAGCTTGATTTGCTCTTTCTGCCTGATCTTTAGCTAATTGCAACTCGGCTACCATTTTCATATCTGGATTTTCAATTGTAAAATACATTAAATAACTAATTAGAGTCATTGAAAATGGTAATACAAATAATGATGTCATTCCATTTAATACTATTGATACTGGTACTAAGAAAGTTATTATTATTAATGGTACTATTTTCTTAATACTTACTTTTTTTCTATTTTTTATAAGAGAAACGACTGAGAATATTGTTAATCCAAAAGTACAAAACCAATAATACATTGCTGCTACTCCCTCTGTTTCATCCGGTATACCATTTTTATAAAAAACTTTCATTGGTAATATCACTGCAATTATTGCCATTATAATTGTTAATATAAAAAGTATTTTATGATACTTTTTAGCTCTTTCTTTATCTGATGCTGGAGTACTATCTTTTCTCTCATGTGTTACTGAAACAATATAAGCTGAAAAGAATAAAAACCAAATTACTGTTGCTGCTCCATTTAGTTTTAGTGTAAAGAGTATTGCAAATTCTCCTAAATTATATAAATATCGCATTGTAATACTTGATATTGTCTGTGTTATTAATGTTGTTAAATTCCATATAAGTAATTGTCTATATATAGAATTTTCTATATTATTCATATTCTTTTTTGTAAAATATATTATTGATAAAACAGATATAAATACAAAACAACAAAAAGTTAATGTAGTATTTGCTACACTTGCCATAGTATCACCTTACTTTAATATAATAAGTATATCATATTTTTAAATCTTAAATAAAAAAAGTGAATCATATCGATTCACTTTTTAAGCTATTCTGATTCAATAATACCATAGTTACCATCTTTTCTTTTATAGATAACTGTTGGTTTATTTGTCTCACTATCTTTATACATATAAAACTCATGTCCTAGAAGTTCCATTTGAATAATGGCTTCTTCTTCATCCATTGGTTTTACTTCTACTTTCTTTCTTTTTACAATTTTTGATTCTTCTGTCTCTTCTTCAGATTCTAGATCTGCTATAGCCAATCCATAATTAACTTTTGTTTGCTTACTTGCAATTCTAGTCTTGTTCTTTCTAATTTGTCTTTCTAGTTTGTCAATTGCTTTATCAACAGCTGCATAAAAATCTTGTTGTGAATCTTCTGTTCTTAAAATTATTGATTTTAAGGGTATGGTAATTTCAACACGTTGTGTATAATTACTTACTTTTACTATGACATTTGCGCGAACCTCATCGCTTTTTTCTAGGTATTTATTTAATCTTCCTAGCTTCTCCTCAATATATTCTTTCATAGATGTAGTAATTTTAATCTTATCTCCATGAATAGTTATTTCCATACTATCTCCTCCTTGTAATTTTAGTATATCATATTAAAAAAAAATAAAAAAGTAGTACTTTATTTAGCACTACTTTTCTTATGTGTTTTTTCTATTATCTTATTTATATTTAATTCTTTTGTTTTGTCTGTAATTATTGATGTGTGTAATACAAACCATATTACTAGGAAGAATATTACTACATATATTATTTTACCTATTTTTTGATCAATAATTGTATAAAACATAGATGCTGATGCAAATAATAAATTTATTCCATATATTATTAAAACTGTAGTTCTATGACTAAAATTCATTCCTAATAATTGGTGATGTAAGTGTTGTCTATCTGCTTGAAATGGTGGCTGTCCTTTTAATAATCTCCTTATTATTGCAAATAATGTATCTAATATTGGAATACCTATAATTGTTAATGGAACGAAGAATCCTATTAATGCTGGTCCTTTAAATTCTAGGAGAGTTATTACAGAAATAATAAATCCCATAAATGTTGCACAGTCTCCTGCAAAAATTGTTGCTGGATAAAAATTATGAAATAAGAATCCTAGGGTTGATCCCAACATTATTAAACATAATATTAATACTAAACTTCCATATCTTCCTTGATAAAAACATAGAACTGCTATTGTGAAGTAAAATATTGAACATATTCCTCCACTTAATCCATCCATTCCATCTATTAGATTGATAATATTAGTACACGCTACTATAAATAATATAGTTAAAGGATATGAAAGAATACCAAAATCTATTTGATATCCAAAAGCTGAAATATTATTTAGCAATATTCCTCCATAGAATACAATTACTGTTGCTGCTATTAAGTGTCCAATCATTTTATGAGATGCTCTTATTGGTTTTATATCATCTATGATACCAGTTAAAATAATAATAAAACTACCAATAAGTATTGAATTCATCCTAACACTTTGTTCTCCAAATAACATGTATCCAAATAAGAATGCTAAGAATATACCTACACCTCCTAACTTAGGAGTTGTCTTCTTATGAATATGTCTATGTTCTTCTTCTTCTCTTGGAACATCAACTGCATTTATATGAACAGCTATTTTTTTCATAAAAATCATAATTACTGCCGAAAAAATAAAAGTTGTTAATACTATTACTCCAGCATTCAATAATTGTAATTTCAAACTACCACTTCTTTCACTACTATTATATCATATCTAATCTTCTTGACTCTCTTCTAATGATTTTATATCTTCTAATAGTTTACCAGTTCCTTCTACTACACAAGTTAGCGGAGACTCTGCTATTAGAATTGGAACGTTTAGTGCCTCTTCTAATACTTCTGATAATCCATTTAAAAGAGCTCCTCCCCCTGTTAGTATTATTCCTTTATCAACTATATCGCCTGATAATTCTGGAGGTGCATCTTCTAGTACACTAGTTGTTGCTTTTACTATTTTTTGAACACTTTCATCAAGAGCTTCTTTTATTTCAGGTTGTGTTATTACTATAGTATCTGGTAATCCTGTAAGTAAATTTCTTCCTTTTATTTCTAAAGTTTGCTTTTTATCTGGATTTTTTACATTTGCAAAATTTATCTTTATCTCTTCTGCTGTTAATTCTCCAATTAATAATCTATATTTACTCTTTATATATTTAATGATATCTTGATCGAATACATTTCCAGCTACTCTTATTGATTCTGATGTAACTATGTCTCCTAAAGAAAGAATTGCAATATCTGTTGTTCCTCCACCAATATCTAATACCATATTTGCTGTAGGCTTTGATATATCCATTCCTGCTCCTATTGCAGCTACTTTAGGTTCTTCTTCGATATAAACTCTTCTAGCTCCTGTTCTTTCTGCAGCTTCTTTAATAGCATTTTTTTCTACAGGAGTTATATTGGTAGGACAACATATTAATACTCTAGGTCTAGAAAATAGTTTTTTTGCTTTTATCTTTTTTATAAAACAATTAAGCATTATCTCTGTAATTTCAAAGTCTGCAATAACTCCATCCTTCATTGGTTTTATTGCTTTTATTTTTCCTGGAGTTCTACCTAACATTTCATTTGCTTCTTTTCCAACAGCTAATACTCTCTTTGTATCTGTTTCTAAAGCAACTATACTAGGTTCATCTAATACTATTCCTTTACCCTTTATGTAAATTAGGACGTTTGCTGTTCCTAAGTCTATACCTATATCTTTTGATATCATTTTCTTCACATCCTTTTTTTCATAAATATTTTATCATAAAATTGTTGTTTTATAATACTATTATATGCTTATTTTTTAATAATATAGAAAAAAAGAGTATTTTTACTCTTGTTCTTGTTTATTATTTAATTTTTTATCTAAATAATCTGTTGGATTTACCATTTTATTCTTTATATATAATTCAAAATGTAAATGATTTTTTAATGATTCATCCATCTTATTAGTTCCACTTTTACCTATTAAGTACCCTTGACTTACTTTATCTCCTTTTTTTACATTTACTTCAGATAAACTTTGATATACTGAAACATAATCATTATCATGTTGTATTTTTACTACATTCCCTACTGTTTCATCATTTGTTACACTGATAACTTCTCCATCTAGAATAGCTAATACATCGAATACTTCTTCACATGTATAGTCTACTCCAGTATTTTGCATATATGTATCTTCATATTTTGTAATTGACTTAGTTTGTTCTTCTTCAGAGCCTTTATAGTTATAAAACGTTCTTCCTATAGTTACAGTACTATTAATATATGGATTGATAATTTTTCTTGTTTCATTAATTACTGGTATTTTATTACCTAAAATAATATCAGTTACATATTGCATATTAAAGTCTATTGGTTCAGTAGTTTGCATGAATAAAGTACTAATAAATAATCCTAGAACTAAAAAAGTTGATAGTAATGGTACTACATATGGTTTTAATTTTACTCTTTTCATTTTCTCACCTCACTATAATTATCACCAAAAAAAAAGAATTTATACTATTCTTAAAAAATTTTTAATGAAGAGTATAAATCCATTATAAAGTTTGTTACTAAATATATTAAAGATAATCCTAATAGAAAATAAAATGTAGTAGCTTGATAAACTCTATTCTTTTTAAAAATTCCATTTATATTAACTGATTGCATTGACCATATTACTAAAATAGTAACTATTAAATATACAAATACTTTTCCTTGCATTATTTTTCCTCATACTTTTTAATCTTATTAATTCTTCTTACATGCTTTTCTAGGTTACTAAATGGAGTTTTTATAAATGTTTTTACACATTCTAAAGCTTCTTCTTTATCTATTTTTTCTCCAAAGGCTATTATATTTGCATCATTGTCTTCTCTTGTATATCTAGCTTCATCTCTATTAGAAACTTTTGCACAGCGTATTCCTTTAACTTTATTACAAGCTATACTTATACCTATTCCTGATCCACAGATAGCTACTCCAAAGTCAACATTTTTTTCAACAACATTTGTGGATAATTCAAATGCATAATCTGGATAATCCACAGATTCTGTGGAAAAAGTTCCATAGTCTATTACTTCATAATTATCTTTTTTTAATTCTTCTTTTAAATATTCTTTTAGTTCATATCCTCTATGATCACTTGCTATACCTATTTTCATAAATTACCTCTTTTCATTATTTATTATAGTGTATTTTTTTCAATTATTCTATATTAATGCAAAATAAAAACTGCTTATTCAGCAGTTTCTTTAGAACTAAATCCATATTTTTTATTAAATTTATCTACACGTCCTGCACGAGATGCTCTAGATTGTTTTCCTGAATAAAATGGATGACATTTAGAACATACTTCTACTGGCATTTCTGATTTTACTGATTTAACTGTAAATGTTTCTCCACATGCACATGTTACAACGCAGTCTTTCATTTCTGGATGTATTCCCTTTTTCATTTCTATCGCTCCTTCCGCCATGACAAAAAAGTCATAGTAATTAAATGCGTTATTAATATATCATTTATTTTATTATTTTTCAACCTTTTTCTATCATTTTGTATATTTTATTTGATATTAACTCGTATCCTTTTCTATTATAATGATTACTATTTTGATTATTAAAATACTTTATTTTATCTTCCTCTAAGTCATTAACTTGTATAGATATTACTTCTTTATTATTTCTTAAAAAGTTATTAAATCTTTTTATTAGTACTAGTAAATAATAGTCATTAGTCATTGTATTTGGATACTCTATAACATATATCTTCTTGGAATAGTATTTTCTTATCTCTTTTATGAGCTCACTATAATCATTTTCTACTTTCTTTAATATATTATTTATTTTTTTATTATTCATTTTTTCTTCTAGTGATAAATAGTACTTTATGTCATTTAATCCTATAGATAAAGTAATAATATCTGCATCTTGTATAAGCCTTTTAAGTAACTTTTTTTGTAATTTTAAGTCATTATTTTGAATTTTATCTATTTCAGTTATTAATTCTTTTATGGTTATTTCATTATATGAATAGTTAGTATAATCTTTTAGTTTATTATCTTCTTTTAACTTATCTCTTACAAAGTCACTATAACTATACTCTTCTATTCCATAACTATTTACTCCTTTAGCATAACTGTCTCCTATTGATAAATAACTAAGTTTATTATCTATTATCTTAGGAATTATTATTACTGAAATAATTATTATAAAATATAGAATAATCATCTTAATACTTATAAATTTTTTCATGAATATACCTCTATTAAAGATTATGTTTATAAGTTTTAAATATTAAAAAAATATAATCTTGCGATTATATTTCTTTTAATTTTATTTTTGCTCCAACATCTGTTAGTTTTTCTATTATATCTTCATATCCCCTTAAGATATGTTCAACATTTGTTATAGTTGTAGTTCCACTAGCAAGTAATCCTGCAGCTACCATTGCAGCTCCTGCTCTTAAGTCTGTAGCTACTACTTGAGTACCTTTTAACTCTGTTGGACCTAATATTGTTGCAGTTTGATTTTTTACTTCTATATCTGCTCCTAAATCTTTTAAATATGGTATATGCATAAATCTATTTTCCCATATTGTTTCTGTTACTTTAGATTTACCATTTGCTTGTGTTAGTAATACAGTAAATGGTTGTTGCAAATCTGTTGGAAAACCTGGATACACTGCTGTTTTTATATTAGTATTCTTATATTTTTCATTTTTTCCTAAAATTGTAATATAATCAATACCTTTTTCTAATTCTATTCCCATTTCTTCTAATTTAGATGTTAATGCTTCTAAATGTTCTGGAATCATGTTATCTATTTTTAAATTATTTCCACATAGTGCTCCTATTATTAAATATGTGCCTGCTTCTATTCTATCAGGTATTACTTCATGAAAACATTTATGAAGCTTATTTACTCCAACTATTTTTATTCTAGAAGTACCTGCTCCTGTTATTTTAGCTCCCATATTATTTAAAAATGTTGCAACATTTACTATTTCTGGTTCCTTAGCAGCATTATCAATTATAGTAGTACCTTTTGCTTTTACTGCAGCTAACATTATATTTATTGTTGCTCCTACTGAAGCTATATCTAAATATATATTAGCTCCTTTTAGTTCTTCTGCTTCTACTATATATTGATTCTTATTACTTGTAACTTTTGCTCCTAATGCTTCAAATCCTTTTAGATGTAGATCTATAGGTCTAGCTCCTATAGAGCATCCTCCTGGAAAATACATTACTGCTTTTTTATACTTTCCTAGTAATGCTCCCATAAAATAATATGATGCTCTTAATTTTTTAGAATACTTTTCTTCAATTTCAGTATTTATCATATCTTTTGGATTAATTACTAAACTTTCAGTTGATCTATTAACTTTAACATTTAATACTTCTAATATTTCACATAAGGCCTCTGTATCAGTTATTTCTGGTACATTACAAATAGTTGCTTCTTCATCTGTTAAAATTGCAGCTGGAATAAGTGCTACTGTTGCATTCTTAGCTCCACTTACTCTTATAGTTCCTGTTAATTCTTTTTGGCCTTCTATTTCAATTATTTTCATATTCAACCTCCCAGATATTATATTCTAGTTCCAAATAGTTTTACTTTGGCTTCTATAGTATCTTTCATTGCTTTTTCTCCACTTCCAATTACTTTTCTTGGATCATAAGCTTTATCATCATTATTTAAAAATTCTCTTACTGCTTTAGACCATGATACTTGAAGCTCAGTATTTACATTTATTTTAGAAATTCCACATGATATAGCTTTTTTAATTTTATCATCTGGTATTCCACTTCCTCCATGTAATACTAGAGGTATTGGTAATTCTTTATTAATAAGGTCCATTCTCTCAAAGTTAAGATTAGGTTCTCCTTTATAGAAACCATGTACACTTCCTAGTGCTGGTGCTAGAGAGTCTATTCCTGTTTCATCATATATCTTTTTACATTCTTCTAAAGTAGCATAGAAAATATCACTTGTAATATTATCTTCTGTTCCTCCAATATGTCCTACTTCTGCTTCTACAGTTACTCCTTTAGGATGAGCATATTCTACTATTTCTTTAGTAATTCTTATATTCTCATCTAGTTCTTCACGTGAAGCATCTATCATTACTGATGTAAATCCTGCATCAATTGCTTTTTTACATGTTTCACTGCAACCATGATCTACATGTAAACAAACTGGTATTGTTATATTTAAATCTTTAATTAATCCAGTTACCATACCATAGATAGCATCATATCCACCCATATATTTTCCAGCTCCGTCACTAACTCCTAGTATTACTGGAATATTCATTTCATTACATTTTTCAAGAATATATTTTGTCCACTCTAAATCGTTTATGTTAAAATGTGGAACTGCATAATGTTCCTTTTTTGCTTTTTCTAGCATTTCTTTTGAATTAACTAACATTTCTTATCACCCAATTAAATAATAAGAAAATATTATTATAAAGTCAATTATTTCAAAAGTATTTTACTTTATTTAGATGTAAATAAAAAAATAGATTTATTAATCTATTTTATTTTATGATTTATTAGTATATTTATTAATTATTTCTTTTACTAAAGATGTATATTCCACATTTTTATTATTTGTATCTATTTTGCAAAGAGGTGGAAATAATACACACCAAAAGTTATCTCCAACACCTTCTCCTATAGTTATTACAAGTGATTCATATTTTCCTTCTTCATATTTTATTCCTTTATATTCT